>Ga0156162_125_pt2 | contig 295591 bp, 285 predicted proteins | sample RifCSPlowO2_12_FD_107815 | JGI IMG/M metagenome (GOLD analysis project Ga0156162, IMG submission 107815) | Pseudomonadales bacterium RIFCSPLOWO2_12_60_38
ACCGTGGACGACAAAGCCACCGAGTTTTTCTGGCAAGGCGACAAGCTGATAGCCGAACACCATGCAGAGCGTCATCGCAGCTACCTCTACGAACCCGACAGCTTCCGCCCCTTGGCCCTGTTGGACGGTTTCGGCCCAAAAGAAACCAAGCCCTACCACTACCAACTCGACCACCTCGGCACCCCGCAGGAACTGACCAGCCCCGAGGGCGAAATCGTCTGGTCCGCCCACTACCGCGCCTACGGCCAGATCGCTCGGTTAGATGTGGACAAAATCGACAACCCGCTGCGTTTCCAAGGGCAGTATTTCGACCAGGAAAGCGGGCTGCACTACAATCGCCATCGCTACTACAATCCGGATATTGGTCGTTACCTGACGCCAGATCCGGTGAAGTTGGCGGGGGGGATCAATGGGTACCGGTATGTGCCCAATCCTACGGGATGGGTGGATCCCCTTGGACTAAATGCTAACTGCACTGGCTCAGTAAAGAAAAACCCAACCTGCGCTATACCTGCTGAACCTGAAGTACCTGATATATCTCGTAAAGGAGCGTTCCGCGAGGCAAAAAGAGACGCCAATATACCGATGGCACAACAACCTGATGTAATTACCGCCCCGAGGTCTGGCACAAAAAAACAATACAGCATTGTGAAAATGTCAGATATAAACGGAAAAGCAATTTTAGATAGCTCGGGAAAACCTATTCACACAAGGGTTTATCAATATACGAGGGCTGATGGATCAAAAGTATTAATACAAGACCATTCAGCCGGGCATAAATTCGGCGCTCCAAACGGAGTTGGCAATCAAGGCGCTCACTTCAATCTGCGTCCATTTGATACACCGCGAACCGGCAGCGTTCCGGGGACAAAAGACCATTACGTATTCAAGGATAAAAAATGAAATACTGGAACGAACTTGACGGGACTATATTTTTTAACAAAGTCTTTAGCCAACCGATTGAAATCGGCAAAGCTTACATTCATTCACTGGGCATAGAAAATGACCAGCCCTCTTTTGGAATAGGTTTTGACATACCAGATTTCCCTGATGTGTTGCCTGAAAAATGGAAGAACAAAGGATATAACACGTGCAGAATTGCACTAAGCTGTTCTGAAATTAGCAACTTAAAAATAGTAAACCTCCCGCGCAGGGATATTTTCACAATAAATATAAAGCGAGAAAACGGGTACTTTTTTCTTACCGCAAACTCAAAAAACGCGTCTATTGAACTCAAAGCCAAGTGGCTTTCCATGGAAGGGCCGACAGTTTATATAAATAGCCCCGAACCAGGAGACTATAACTGGACAGACAATACTCTATAAAAATCAAAAACGTGATTTACTCGACCGTTCGTTCCTATGAATGCTATAGCGAACGTCAATTCGCCGACCCGCCCCACCCCACCTAAACTCTGTCCAAGTTGTTTCAACGGACAGAGGATTCACCACCATGGGCAAACGTCACCCCAATCTCCCCGCCTGGCAATGGCGTCAGTACCCACAGAACCATCAGCACCCAACCAACCTGGCGTTGCACCTGATTGCCGTGCCGCTGTTTATCGTCGGTTTCCTACTGATCGTGTCGGGCGTGTTCAGCCTCAGCCTGGCCAGCTTCGCGGTCGGTGTGATTGGCATTGTCGCGGGCCTGGCGTTGCAGCGTCACGGCCATAGCCTGGAAGCCCAGGCCAGTGAGCCGTTCAGTGATCGCAAAGATGCGGTGCAGCGCCTGGTGGTTGAGCAGTTCGTGACCTTCCCGCGCTTTGTGCTCAGCGGTGGCTGGTGGCGCGCCTGGCGGCAGCGGCACCACCACTGACCGGCGGGTTCAGGCGAACACCACCACGGTCTGGCGGCTGAGAGCGATCAACTTGCCGGTCGGGCTCCACAAGGCAGCGGCAGCGTGGCCATAGCCGTCGCGGGCGTGTTCGATGTTGACGTGGTACTGGCACCAGTCGAGGGTGGTCAGGTATTGCAGCGGCTGGATGAACTCGATGGTCCAGGTCAGGGTGCTGCCCGGCGCGGGCTTTTTCAGGTGTGGCAGCAACGCCGGCGGCCAGGCGTCGACCAGGGCGAGGATATGCGCCTCGGTCAGTGGCTCCTCTTTCACATCCCCCCGCAACCGTACCCAGCCGCCCATGTCGCGGGATTTATTGCCGGTAAACGGCAGGCCACCGACACTCCAGCGCATTGCCAAATGACGCATGAATTCGGGGGTAACGCCCTTGATATAGGGCAGTTCCTGGCACTCATCCCAATGTTTGAATACCGGTGGCGGCTCACTTGCCACGTCAATTTCGGAGGGGCGAGAGGCGCCAAAACTGGCCTGGACCAGGGTCGCCACTTCACCGTTCTGCACCACGCGCCCCAGCAACTGGCTGACCGCCTTGCCTTCGCGCAGCACTTCGACTTGATAGCTGGCAGGTACATCCGGCGCTACCGGGCCGACAAAGGTGATGGCCAGCGAGCGCAGCGGTCGGTCCGCCGGCACCTGGGCGCGCAGCGCCTCGTACTGCAAGGCAGCGACCAGCCCGCCAAAGGTGGCCCGGCCCTGGGCCCATTCGGCAGGGATGGTGACATCCAGCGGATTGCTACGGGCAGCGTCGAGCAAATCACTAAAGCGCATGGCGACCTCACATCAAGAAAATCCTGGAGGAATCTTAACCATCGAATTGCACAGGCACAGCGCCCATTCCGGCCAAAAACCGGACCGGTTTAAAAACACTCGGCGCTGAGCGTGTCCAGCACACGGTCGGCCTTGCCTTGCGCCTTGAGCATGGTGCGCTGCCACACTGCTACGCAGGGTTGCAGGTCTGGCTCATGGCCGGCCTGGGCCAGCCACTGCCAACAGTCATGCCAGTTACCCAGCGCACTCTGGGCCTTCTTCAAGTGCGACAGGGCGTTGGTGGGTAATTTGTCCAGCTCGGGATACGCCTCGGCGGCATAGCGCACACGCTTGATCAGCAACCGTAGCCGGTGGCGGTCATGATCGGGGTCCTTCAAGGCGCCATCGAGTGCCTGCCATTGCTTGGCCAGGCGTTTCTGGATACGCGGGCGCAAACCCTTGAGCAGTTTCTGGTGCTGGGATGCGCGGATAAACCGTGGGAACGCATCCAGGATCAGCAGCAAGTGCGCCAGCTCCGGGCTTTGCGCCACCTGGCGATAAGCCTCGGGCTGCAGACGCAGGCGTCGATCAGCCGCGTCGTGATAACCGTGCTGATGCAAATACGCCGCCAGCACCTCTCGGTCGCGTAGCGGCGTAGTCAGTTGGCCAACCGTGCTGGCGGCCAATTCAAGCTGTTCGACACCGGGCAGCCCGCGCAAAGGGCGCAACAGGCTGCGCAGGCGTCGCACAGTGGTGCGCAAATCATGCAAGGCTTCATCGTCAGTGACGGCGGCGAGGCGAGCCTGGCAGCTCAGTAACCCTACTTCCAGGCCAATGACCTGAGCGACTAACTGATTGACCAACGCTGACATCCTGCCCTCACTTTCCGATGAAAAATCCTGCCCGCTGCGGGGTCATCGCCCGGCGCGAGACTCACGAATGTAGAACCGCGCTTTCTCGGCCTTGTTGGAGCAGCCCTCGAACGCTTCAAACTGCTGCTGAGTCTTGGCGCCAGTCAACAGCGACAACGCCTTGGAGTAGCTGACAGTGCCGGCAAAACCTTCGGCCTTGGCCAGGTCCAGTTCTTTCCAGGCGGCGTCCAATTGCGAGCCACAGCTGTCGCGATACGCGGTTTTCCCGGCACAACCAGCCAAGGCCAGCACGATCACAGGCACACAGATCCAGGCTTTCATTGATGACACCTCAAATATACAAATTCAGTCGTAGCCTGTAGACGTTGCCTACAGGGAAAAGTGCCTTGTCCTTAGCCTGAAATCGGTAGTACCTATTGCCAGAGCATACCCGAGCCTGATCGCCAGCCTGGAAAAATCTTGCGCGCTGTCAGCAAGGATTGAAGCAGGCCCCTTGATGGGTGCATTGTGGGCCCCTGTTTTGCGAAGGATCTGGCCATGAAGAAACGTGTTGCCTTAGTGCTGGGCTCCGGTGGCGCCAGGGGCTACGCCCATATAGGGGTGATCGAGGAAATCGAACGACGCGGCTATGACATCGCCTGTATCGCCGGCTGTTCCATGGGCGCCGTGGTGGGTGGGATCTACGCTGCCGGCAAGCTCGACGAGTACCGCAACTGGATCGAAAGCCTGGACTACCTCGACGTCTTGCGCCTGGTGGACGTGAGCTTTCGCCTGGGAGCGATTCGCGGTGAGAAGGTGTTCGGGCAAATCCGCAAGATCGTCGGCGATATCAATATCGAGGAGCTGCGCATCCCCTACACCGCCGTCGCCACCGACCTCACCAACCAACAGGAGATCTGGTTCCAGGAAGGCTGCCTGCACCAGGCCATGCGCGCCTCGGCGGCCATCCCCAGCCTGTTCACCCCAGTGATGCAAGGCAACCGTATGCTGGTGGACGGCGGCCTGCTCAACCCGCTGCCCATCGTGCCGGTGGTGTCGAGCCACTGTGACTTGATCATTGCGGTCAACCTCAACGCCACCAACCAGAAGCACTATCAATTGCCGGTGATCCAGCGCCCGCCAGCGTTCAAGAGCCGCTTCAACAGCCTGGCCAAGTCACTGGGTTCGCACCTGCCGTTTCGCCGCAAACAGGCCGAGCAGTTGATGAAACTGGAACAAGAAGCCTTGCAGGCCCAGGCCGCCGAAATCAACCCGTGGCTGGAGTCTGCCGAACCCGAAGCCCAGCAACCTGCCGCGGCGCCGGAGAAAGCTGGCGCACCGAAGTCGGCGACCGGCTCGTTCATCATCGACAACGTCGGGCCTGCATCGCTGTTGGACCTGATCAACCAAAGTTTCGAGGTGATGCAAACCTCCTTGGCGCAATACAAGATCGCTGGGTATCCGCCCGATGTGCTGATCAACGTGCCGAAGCGGGTGTGCCGGTTTTTCGAGTTCTATAAAGCGCCGGAGTTGATCGCTTTGGGGCGGGAGATTGCCAGTGATACGTTGGATCGGTATGAAAGCGAACAGAGTTGAGCGTGTGGGTGTTGCGGATGGCCTCATCGCGGGCAAGCCCGGCTCCCACAGGGGCATGTATTTCAACTGTGGGAGCTGGCTTGCCTGCGATGGCGCCAGCGCAGGCACCACAGATTCAGGCACCTAGCAACCGATACCCCACCCCCGCCTCAGTCACGATAAACCGTGGCCGGGTCGGGTCATCCGCCAGCTTCTGGCGCAGGTGCCCCACCACGATCCGCAGGTAGTGGCTGTCCTCGGTATGGGTTGGCCCCCAGATGTCCTTGAGCAATTGCTGTTGGGTAATCACCCGCCCCGGGTGGCGTGCCAACTGCGCCAGCACTGCGTATTCCTTGCGGGTCAGCGCCACTTCAGCTCCGTCGAGCAGCACGCGACGATAGGCCAGGTCGACCGTCAACGGGCCAAAATTCAAGGCGGCTTCCTGGGCCTCTCCGGCCGGTGCCTGGCGCAACAGTGCACGCACACGGGCAAGAAACTCCTGGATGCCGAACGGTTTGGTCACGTAGTCATTGGCGCCACCGTCGAGGGCCTCGACCTTCTGACCTTCGCTGGCCCGCACCGACAGCACCAGCACCGGCACCGTGGACCATTCGCGAAACTCGCGCAGCACCTGTTGGCCGTCCATGTCGGGCAGGCCCAGGTCGAGCACCAGCAAATCCGGTTTGCTCAAGGCCGCCTGGGCCAGGCCTTCGTTGCCGGTGCCGGCTTCGATGACCTTATAGCCTTGGGAAGCCAGGCTGATGCGCAGGAATTTGCGGATCTGCGGTTCGTCATCAATGACAAGAATCGTCGCGGTCTGGCTCATGGTGTCTCATCAAAACCCATTAAAAAATCACCCCCCTGTAGGAGCGAGCTTGCTCGCGAAAAACCTCTAGGCACCGCGTGCATTCAGGACGTCATCATTATCGTTAACGACCTTCGCGAGCAAGCTCGCTCCTACAGGTTGTGTTCCAGGACAGGTGGTGTCGGCAACGGCAGAAACAAAGTGATGCAGGTGCCCCGCCCGTCAATGCCATCGGCCACGCTGATATGCCCGCCGTGCGCGCCGACCATGCCCTGGCAGATCGCCAAGCCGAGGCCGGTGCCCTGTCCGCCTCGATCACCACGGGCAGCGGTGTAGAACATGTCGAAAATCTTCGCCCGCTCCTCCTCGGGAATCCCCGGTCCTTCATCCGCCACGGCAAAAAACAACTGCTCATCCTTCACCCCAGCGCGCAACTGCAAGCGGCCCTGGGGGGGCGAAAACCGTGCGGCGTTTTCCAACACGTTGACCAAGGCCTGCTCAATCAACGCCGCATGCACATACAACAAAGGCAGCTCCGGCGGCACATCGGTGCTCACCTGCAACGGCGCCAGCACGGCGCGCAGTCGCCCAAGGGCACTGCCGATAATATCGCCGGGCGACACCCAATCGCGTGCCAGTTTCAGCGCACCATGACCCAGGCGTGTCATGTCCAGCAGGTTCTGGATATAGCGGTCCAGGCGCTCGGCTTCATCACGGGTGCCTTCGAGCAATTCGCGGCGATCCTCCAGCGGGATGGCTTCACCCAGGGCCAGCAGGCTGTCGATGCTGCCGCGCATGGACGTCAATGGCGTGCGCAAATCGTGAGACACCGACGCGAGCAAAGCGCTGCGCAGTTGTTCGGTTTCGCCGTGCAGGCGCGCCGATTCCAGCTCCTGCCCCAGTTGTGCCCGCGCCAGCGCCTGGGCCAGCGGTTGGCTCAACGCGGTGAGTAAACGTCGACGTTGCCCGCTCAATTCCAGGCCAGGCTTGGCACTGACACCCAGCAACCCCAAGGGCCCCTCTTCACCCGACAACGGCCACCACCACCAACGCCCAAACGGCAAGGTGCCGGTGCCCATGCCGGCCGGCTGATCATGCTGCCAGGCCCAGTCGGCGGCGGCGCGTTCTGCTTCGGTGAGGGTCAACGGGCCACCGGTCTCGACCTTCCAGCCGCCCTGCCCGTCGCGATTGATCAGGCACAGGTCGAGGTCGTTCCAACCTTGCAGATGGTGGGCGGCGGCACTGATGACAGCTTGGCGGTCGGTGGCAGCGGTGAGCTTGCGCGACAGGTCGAGCAGCTCGCTGGTTTCTTCCTGGGTATCGCGCAACGCCTGCAACTGGCGGCGCTGGCGTGCGGCGAGGTTGCCGGTCAACGCTGCCATCAACAGGAAGAACAACAGGGTCAGCACGTCTTCTTCGCGCTGGATGGCGAAGGAAAAATTCGGCGGAATAAACAGAAAATCGTAAGTCAAAAACGACAGTGCCGCACACACCAGGGACGGCCCCAGACTGCTGCGCACCGCCACCAGCAGCACGGCGGCGAGAAATACCAAAGAGATGTTCGGCAGCGCCAACGCACTGGACACGGCCCAGGCCACTGCGGCAGCGACAAAGGTGGCCACCACCGCCAGGGCGTAATCGAACCACACCAACCCGCGTACCTCCGGCAGACGTGGCGGTGCAGGCATGTCATCGCTGTCGAGGACGTTGATTTCCAAGCCGCGGGCATTGCGCAACAGGCGTGCCGCCAAGCCACCACCGAACAAGCGCCGCCGCCAGCGCATCCGTGACTGCCCCACCAGCACTAAACTGGCACGGCGTTCGACGGCGTGCTGGATCAGGGTCTTGGCCACTTCCCCGGCGCGCAGCAACACCACTTCCCCGCCCAGCCGCTCTGCCAGTTGCTGAGCGTTTTGCAGGCGCAGGCGCGATTGCTCATCCCGAGCACGGCCGTTGTCGATGTGCACCAGGCTCCAGGGCAAATGCCGACGCTGGGCCACGCGGCTGGCATGGCGCACCAGTCGTTCGGCTTGCGCATCGCCATCCACACCGACCAACAGGCGCCCACGCACTGCCGGCGCGGCCTGGCCGAGTTGGCGGTAGCCCTGGGCCAAGTCATCGTCGACGTGGGCGGCGGCGGTTTGCATGGCCAGTTCGCGCAGGGCCATGAGGTTGGTCTGGGTGAAAAACGCATCGATGGCCGCACGCGCCTGTTCGGGCACATACACCTTGCCGTCACGCAGGCGCTCGAGCAGCTCGCGAGACGGCAGGTCGATCAGCAACAGTTCGTCGGCCTCTTGCAGCACCCAGTCCGGCAGGGTTTCGCGCACTTGCACACCGGTGATGCCACGCACCTGGTCGTTGAGGCTTTCCAGGTGCTGGACGTTGACCGTGGTGAACACGTTGATGCCGGCGGCGAGCAGTTCCTGGATGTCTTGCCAGCGTTTTTCATGACGGCTGCCGGGGGCGTTGCTGTGGGCCAGTTCATCCACCAGCACCAGCTTTGGCTTGGCGGCGAGTAGGCCGTCGAGGTCCATTTCTTCGAGCATCACGCCACGGTATTCGCTGCGCAACAGCGGTTGTTGCGGCAGGCCGCTGAGCAAGGCTTCGGTCTCGGCGCGGCCGTGGGTTTCGACCACCCCAGCGAGCAGGCGCACGCCCTGGCGCAGTTGGGTATGGGCCGCCTGGAGCATGGCGTAGGTCTTACCCACACCGGGCGCGGCGCCGAGGAAGACTTTAAGCCGGCCACGGCCGTCCCGGGGCAGATCGGCTAACAGGGCATCGGCGCGGCCGGCGTCGCTCATGCTCGGGGGTTCCTTCAGGTATTGATGGAGAGTCTTCAAGGCCGCCATCGCGGGCAAGCCCGGCTCCCACAGTGGAATGCATTCCAAATGTGGGAGCCGGGCTTGCCCGCGATGGCGGTCGCAAGGCTTACAACGTTTCCAAAGCCATGTTCAGGGCCAGGACATTTACGACGGGCGGGCCAACCAACGGGCTTTCGATGTGCTCATCCAGCAACCGCTGCAAGGTCGACACCGGCACATTTCGCGCCGCCGCCACTCGCGCCAGTTGATAGGCAATCGCCTGCGGTGGCAAGTGTGGATCAAGGCCGCTGCCGGAGGTTGTCAGCGAGGCCAGTGGCACCGGGCCCTGGCCAGGCACTGACTGCTTGCTGGCGTCCTCGAATATGCGAGTCGCCAAGGCCGGATTGCTGGGGCCCAGGTTACTGGCACTGCTGGACACGGTGGCAAAAGCACCGGCTGACGGGCGTGGGTGAAACCAGCGGTCACCAGTGAAGTCCTGGGCGATCAGGCTGGAGCCACGCACCTTGCCGCTGGCGTCGCGCACCAGGCTGCCATTGGCTTGATCTGGGAAGGCCACTTGGGCCACGCCGGTGACTACCAGCGGGTAGGCCACGCCGGTGATCAGGGTCATGAGTACCAGCAAGCTCAGGGCCGGGCGGATGATGTTGGACATTTCAGACTCCTCAATTCAGTGGTGCGGTGGGACGCGGAGCGTCCGGGGCGGCGGCGTTCCCACGCGGAGCGTGGGAACGATCAGCGGCCAGGTCAAACCAGGTGCAGCGCGGTCAGTAGCATGTCGATGGCCTTGATGCCCACGAACGGTACCAACAGCCCGCCCAGCCCGTAGATCAGCAGATTGCGCCGCAACAACGCCGCCGCACTCGCCGCCTGCACGCGCACACCGCGCAGGGCCAATGGGATCAGCACCACGATAATCAGCGCGTTGAACACGATGGCCGAGAGGATCGCGCTCTGTGGGCTCTGCAAGTGCATGATGTTGAGCACGCCCAGTTGCGGGTAGATCGAGGCGAACAGCGCCGGCAGGATCGCGAAGTACTTGGCCACGTCGTTGGCGATGGAAAAGGTCGTCAGCGCGCCACGGGTCACCAGCAGTTCCTTGCCGATCTGCACCACGTCCAGCAGCTTGGTCGGGTCGCTGTCGAGGTCGACCATGTTGGCGGCTTCGCGCGCGGCCTGGGTGCCGTCGTTCATCGCCATGCCGACGTCAGCCTGGGCCAGCGCCGGGGCATCGTTGGCGCCATCGCCACACATGGCAACCAGGCGTCCATCGTTCTGCTCATGACGAATACGCGCGAGTTTCTTCTCTGGCGTGGCTTCGGCCAGCACATCGTCCACCCCCGCTTCAGCGGCAATCGCGGCGGCGGTCAGCGGGTTGTCGCCAGTGACCATCACGGTACGAATCCCCAGCTTGCGCAACTCGGCAAACCGTTCGCGGATACCGGGCTTGACCACGTCCTTGAGATGGATCGCTCCCAGCAACTTGCCATCGGCGCACACCAGCAAGGGCGTGCCGCCGCTCTGGGCGATCTTGTCGATTTCCCGCGACAGCGCAGGCAGCAGGTCGCTGCGTTGCTGGCCGATAAACGCCAGCAGCGAGTCCACCGCGCCTTTACGGAACACACGGCCCTGATAGTCGACACCGGACAAACGGGTCTCGGCGCTGAAGGGCACGGCGGTCAACGCCTCCAGGCTCGGCTCGGCCTGGGGGTGCAAGGCGCGCAGGTATTCAACGATGGACTTGCCTTCCGCCGTGTCATCCGCCAGGGACGCCAGCAGCGCGCCTTCGGCCAATTCCCGGCCACTGACGCCAGGCGCGGACACCACGGCCGAGCAACGGCGGTTACCAAAGGTGATGGTGCCGGTCTTATCCAGCAGCAACACATGCACATCCCCCGCCGCTTCTACCGCGCGGCCAGACTTGGCGATCACGTTGAGACGCACCAGGCGGTCCATGCCGGCAATCCCGATGGCCGACAACAAGCCGCCAATGGTGGTGGGAATCAGCGTCACCAGCAGTGCGACCAGGAACACCAGCGGCAAGCTGCCATTGGCAAAGTGGGCGAACGGCTGCAGGGTCACCACCACCAGCAGAAAGATCAGGGTCAGGCCGATCAGCAGAATATCCAGCGCGACTTCGTTGGGGGTTTTCTGGCGTTTGGCGCCTTCCACCAGCGCGATCATACGGTCCAGGGTGGACTCGCCCGGGTTAGCGGTGATGCGGATGAGCAGCCAGTCCGATACCAACCGCGTGTTGCCGGTAACCGCTGAGCGGTCGCCGCCAGACTCGCGGATCACCGGGGCGGATTCGCCGGTAATCGCCGCTTCGTTGACCGCCGCAATCCCTTCGACGACCTCGCCGTCACCGGGGATCATTTCCCCGGCGGCAACACGTACCACATCGCCCTTGCGCAGGCTGGTGGCCGGCACCACCTTGAAGCTGCCATCGGCTTCCTGGCGTCGGGCGCTCAAGCCTTCGCTGCCAGCCTTGAGGCTGTCGGCGCGGGCCTTGCCGCGGCCTTCGGCCAGGGCTTCGGCGAAGTTGGCGAACAGCACGGTGAACCACAGCCACACCGCGATTTGCACCGCAACAAAGGTGGGCACGGTAGTATCGGGCACGAAGCACAACACGGTGGTGAGGATGGCGGTCAGCTCCACCACCAGCATCACTGGCGAGCGTTGCAGTTGGCGTGGGTCGAGCTTGACGAACGCCTGGACCAGCGCCGGGCGCCAGAGAGCCGAGATGGCGGTTTTGGCAGGCTCCTGGGGTTTGACCGGGGCCGCGTTTTTTGCAGGCATATTCATTTTCATATCCCTTAACTAGAAGCCCATGCTCAAGTGTTCAGCGATGGGACCCAACGCCAGCGTCGGCAGGAAAGTCAGGCCGCCCACCAACAAAATGGTCACGGTCAACAGGGTCACGAACAGCGCACCATGGGTGGGGAAGCTGTTCTGGCCAATCGGCGCGGCTTTCTTCATCGCCAGACTGCCGGCCAGGGCCAGTACCGGGAGGATGTAGCCGAAGCGGCCGATCAACATGCCCAGGCCAAGCATCAGGTTATGGAACGGGGTGTTAGCGCCGAGGCCAGCAAACGCCGAACCGTTGTTGGCACTGGCCGAGGTGTAGGCGTAGAGCAATTGGCTGAAGCCGTGGGGGCCTGGGTTACTGATGGCGCCTGCCGGGCCGGGCAAGCTGGCGGCGATAGCACTCAACACCAATACGCCGACCGGCATCACCAGCAGGGTCACCACCAGCAATTGCACTTCCTTGGCCTGGAGTTTCTTGCCCAGGTATTCCGGGGTGCGGCCGATCATCAGGCCGGCGAGGAACACCGCGATCAACACGTTAAGCAACATGCCGTACATCCCGGCACCGACACCGCCGAAGATCACTTCGCCGACCATCATGTTGACCAGCGCCACCATCCCACTCAGAGGGCTGAGGCTGTCTTGCATACCATTGACCGAGCCGTTGGACGCCGCGGTAGTGGTCACCGACCACAGCACGGTACCGGTGGTGCCGAAGCGTGTTTCCTTGCCCTCAAGCGGGGCGGTTTGCTCTACGGCCGGGTTGTTCAGGGTTGGGTTGGGCTGGTATTCGGACCACAGCGACGTCGCGCCGCCGATCAAGAACAGCGCCAGCATGCACGCGAGGATCGCCCTGCTCTGACGCAGATCCTTGACGTAGTGGCCGAAGGTAAACACCAGTGCCACCGGAATCAGAATGATCGAGGCCACTTCAAACAGGTTGGCCCAGGCGGTCGGGTCTTCGAACGGATGCGCCGAGTTCACGCCGAAGAAGCCACCGCCGTTGGTGCCCAATTGCTTGATCGCAATCTGGCTGGCGGCCGGGCCCAAGGGAATCACTTGGTCCACGCCCTGCAGCGTGACGGCATCAACATAGTGGGCGAAGGTTTGCGGCACGCCCTGCCATACCAGAAACAGTGCGAGCACCAGGCACAACGGGAGCAGGCCGTAGAGGGTGGCGCGGGTCATGTCGACCCAGAAGTTACCCAGGGTCTGGGCAGATTTGCGCCCGATCCCACGGCAAAGTGCGACCAGCACGGCCAGGCCGGTCGCGGCGCTGACGAAGTTCTGCACCGTGAGGCCGGCCATCTGACTTAGATAACTTAGGGACGCCTCACCGCTGTAGTTCTGCCAGTTGGTATTGGTCATGAAACTGACGGCGGTATTAAACGCCAAGGTCCATTCCTGGCCCGGCAGGTTTTGCGGGTTCAGCGGGAGGGAGCCTTGAAATAACAGAATAGAGAACAGCAGCAGGAAGCCGGCGAGGTTGAATGCGAGCAAGGCCAGCATGTACTTCTGCCAGCTTTGTTCCTGCTGTGCGTCCACACCCGACAGGCGATAACAGGCGCTTTCCACCGGCCCCAGCACCGGGCTGAGCCAGGTGCGCTGGCCCTCCATCACCTTGTAGTAGAACCGCCCCAGGAACGGAGTCGGCACCAGTACCACGGCAAAGAAGGCGATGATCAGCCAATAGTCATAACTGTGCATAGCCGCTCCTAGTTCCGATCCGCGCGTAACAGCGCAACCAGCAGATAAATGAACAGCGCCACGGCCAATAGCAGTGACACCCCGTCCAGAACACTCATGGAAGTCTCCCCGTCTTGCGGCGATTGCCGCGTGTGGGGGCATTGTCCGCAGGAGGGGTGTAAAGGAACGAGAGCGAGGTGGTGGGTGGGGCGTAAAGATGGCGTAAAGAGTGGGTTTACGCGGGGTTTACAGCGGGATTTGCAGTGGCTGGGAGGGCCTCTTCGCGGGCAAGCCCGGCTCCCACATTCGACTGCGTTCTTTCAGTTAACACTCGGTCAAGTGTGGGAGCGGGCTTGCCCGCGAAAGCGCCCGCCAAGTCACCACCGCACTTATGTGGTGCAACTCATGCCACATTCAAACGCCAAACCGTCCCCCCGGCGACATAGGCACTGCTTTACGACATAGTTCTGAGGCTTGGCATAACCACTGCAACACCTTGAATCATTCCAAACGGTTCAGGGAGCACCCCACAATGAACACACAACTCAAACCCACCTTGGGCACCCTGCACCTATGGGGCATCGCCGTCGGGCTGGTGATCTCCGGCGAATATTTCGGCTGGAGCTATGGCTGGGGCGTCGCCGGGACCTTAGGGTTTCTGGTGACATCATTAATGGTCGCCGCGATGTACACCTGCTTTATCTTCAGCTTCACCGAACTGACCACTGCGATTCCCCACGCCGGAGGCCCCTTTGCCTACAGCCGTCGCGCCTTCGGTGAGAAAGGCGGCTTGATTGCCGGCCTGGCCACTTTGATCGAATTCGTCTTCGCCCCGCCCGCGATTGCCCTGGCCATTGGCGCGTACCTGAACGTGCAATTCCCGGCACTCGACCCCAAGCACGCCGCCGTCGGTGCATATATCGTGTTCATGGGCCTGAATATCCTCGGGGTGAAACTTGCCGCCACCTTTGAGTTGGTGGTCTGCGTGCTGGCCGTCGCCGAACTGCTGGTATTCATGGGCGTAGTCGCCCCGGCGTTCAGCTTCAGCAATTTTGCCCTCAATGGCTGGGCCGGTTCCGACACCTTCAGTGCCCCGGCGATTGCCGGTATGTTTGCCGCCATCCCCTTCGCGATCTGGTTCTTCCTCGCCATCGAAGGCGCGGCCATGGCCGCCGAAGAAGCCAAGGACCCCAAGCGCACCATTCCGAAGGCCTACATCAGCGGCATCCTCACCCTGGTGATCCTGGCCATGGGCGTGATGTTCTTCGCTGGCGGGGTGGGTGACTGGCGCACCCTCTCGAACATCAACGACCCACTGCCCCAGGCGATGAAAACCGTGGTGGGTGACAGCTCCGGCTGGTTGCACATGCTGGTATGGATTGGCCTGTTCGGCCTGGTAGCAAGCTTCCACGGCATCATCCTCGGCTACTCGCGCCAGTTCTTCGCCCTGGCCCGTGCCGGTTACCTGCCGTCTTTCCTGGCCAAACTCTCACGTTTCCAGACACCGCACCGGGCCATCCTCGCCGGCGGCGTGGTGGGCATCGCCGCCATCTACAGCGACGGCCTGATCAACCTGGGCGGCATGACCCTGACCGCCGCGATGATCACCATGGCGGTGTTCGGTGCCATCGTCATGTACATCATGAGCATGCTCAGCCTGTTCAAACTGCGTAAGACCGAGCCACTACTGGAACGCACCTTCCGCGCGCCGGGCTACCCCATCGTGCCGGGCATTGCGCTGGCGCTAGCGGTGGTATGCCTGGTGGCGATGGCCTGGTTCAATGCCTTGATCGGGCTGATCTTCCTGGGCTTTATGGCGGTGGGCTTTATCTACTTCCAGATGACCGCACAAGACCGCATCGATGCGCCGGCGGATGCAATGTTGACCGGACAGTAGCGCCTATGAGGCAGAACGGGCCTACACTGAACTACTCAGAAAGCCCGTCACTCAAAGCAGTGATTACCGTGGGAAAATTCTCCCACGAACCTCTGCCTCAAGGAGCGTCTTATGCCGTGGTATGCATGGTTGATTATGGTAGTAGCGATCGGGTCGATCGTCGGTGGCCTGATGATGCTGCGTGACAGCGCCAACAAGGTGGAACTCACCGACGAACAACGTAAACGCGTAGCCGAGCGCAATGCGCAGGCAGATGCCAAGGATGCGCAGGATCGCTGAATATTGCGTTACTCCCAATCCGCCTTGGCAATATGCAAGCCGTGCTGCCCCTTGTAGGCAGCACGTTCCGGTTGGCTCCAGCCATTGAGCAACTCATCCTCCAACCGGTAGATCTCCACCCCCAACGGACGGCACACCGTCAGCGGATCCTGCGCATCCGGCCCCCACATCGGTAGCGACAAATCCCCGCCAGGGCACGTCGACAACGCACAGAGCAGATCAATCTCGGCAAAAAACTCCAGGTAATCGCCCTTCTTCGCCGGACAGGCTTTCATGAAGTACATGTCATCCTGATTGAGCCCGGTGCACTGGAAAATATTCAACACGTCATGCACATCGAACTCCGTCAGCCCATGGGGCAATACCGCACGCGTCAGGTTCGAGTGGCAATGGTGATGAAAGTCCTCCCCGGTCAACATACGGTTCACATAGGGGTCGCATCGCGTGCCCAACAAATCGTGCAAACGCCCACCGTGCTCATCAATACCGTAGCTGGCCAGGCTGTCATCGGTGATCGTGACCAAGGGCCGTAGAAAAGGCAGGTTCGACCACAACCGATCATGGGTGCTGACATGGGCGCCTTGAAGCTGCCGGGTGCGCGCGGCCCACAAACGTTCGCGTGGGTCGTTAGCGTTCCAGACATTGAAATCCCCCACCTGCGGACCCACCGGCGTGGTCACACGAAACACATGCCCGGCCGGCACCTTCCACGCCCTCCCCGTGCGGATCGGCACCTCGAACTGTTCGATCAACGTGCGCTGGGTTTTCTGATCACGAATGCGCTCATAGAACGCCGTATCCACCTGCAACGCCGAACCTTTGCTGACCTGGTACGCGGCGGGATAGTCTTTGTACATGGGGCACTCCTCCATCAAGGTTGATCAAACAAAGCGAGAGAAAGGTGTTCCGAGTCATCCAGGTAAAGGCTGATCGCCTCGCTGGCTGCTGGTCTGTTGTGCCTGGCTAATAAGCCGTATATCTCTTGATCGCGCTCCAGCCAGGGCGACTGGAAACGTTGCTCGTCAGGTGCAGCGCAGAACACCAGGCGTAACTGGGCAATCACCTGGGCGAAAAACTCGTCGAACAGGGGGCTGGCCATCAACGCAACAATCTGTTGATGGAACACCAGACTGTGGGTGGCCACCGCTCGCCAATCTTCACGCTCACGAGCCAGGGTGGTGGCCTCAATAGCGCTTTGCATACGCCCTGATTGAGCGTCCGTCAGCGGGCCGCTTTGGGCTATGGCCTGCAATTCCAGGGTGCGGCGGACTACAAACAGATCGCGGACTTCCTCCCGCTCCAGGCGCCGAACCATTACGCCCTTAATACGTACATAGCGAGTAAGGCCCTCCTGGCCCAGACGATGCAGCGCTTCACGGATAGTGTTGCGCGAGGCGTTGTAGGCGGTGACGAGATCCTTCTCGATTAACGGCATACCTCGCAATAACCGCCCACCGATTATGTCGGCACGTAGTTCCAGGGCTATTTGATCGGCTAAAGACATGCTGAGCGTCATCACTACCTCAGGATTGTTGAACAATCATTGGAGAGATGTAATCACGTTTCATGCCAATATCGCTTGGAAGTCTAAAGGCGCGCGCCTCCGACAAAGAAAGGGCCGGTCATTGACCGGCCTTCTAAGCTATTTCACATCCTCAATTAATAACCAACCTGTCGCGATTCTTCTCCAGCAGTGCCTTGCCGATGCCCTTCACTTCCAGTAACTCATCCACCGCTGTGAACGGACCGTTGCTTTCCCGATAAGCCACGATTGCCTTCGCCTTGGAAGCACCAATACCGAACAGATCGCGGCGCAGGGTTTCGGCGTCGGCTGCGTTGAGGTTGACCTTGGTGGATTGCTCAGACTTGGTCATTTGGATGGAGATTGGGGTTGGGGCTTCTGGCTTGACGGAAGGGGCAGCATTGGTGGCGACGGAGAGGCTGGTGAGGAAGGCGAATACTAGGGAGGATATGTAGAGGTTTTGCATTGATGACGCTCCATGACATCGGTGAGAGAAAAGCAGCTTTTCCGAAGCTGCTTTTCCACGTTAGGCGATGGGTCGAGGGTGTCAAAAATGGATGAGTAACAGGGTGTGAACATGTCACACTCGCTCTTGTACACCTTGACCAATATTCGGATAAGCTAGGTATTGTGTCCTCGAATATCAACGGACATAGAAACGCTCATGGTCTAGAATCGCAATGGGAATACGCCATAGACCTGTGCTCACAAGGCCCAAAACTAATGTGTGAACGCTTTTTTCAAACGGATAAAAATCGCCGATCGAATCGCACAGTACCTAGTAAAGCTCTGTGGCGCGCAAGGCATAGCATTCTTTGCGCCCACCATTGGAGCGTCACCGCAGATGATTTCATAATCTTGGACGCCGTTGCTCGTACAAGTCTTAAGAGTCCAATTACTGTACGAAGTGCATGCACCTCTATAAACCCATACACATACACATACATCTTATAAAAATTACCACAGCAAACTAAAAGAGTTATCAAAATGGCTTTTATTCCAGAAGAAAAGTTAAAAGAAATGGGCTTTAAAAGCCTTGGAAAAAATGTAAAGATAAGCGACAAGGCTTCAATATATAACTGTGATCGAATTTCAATCGGCGACAATACACGCATTGATGACTTTTGTGTTATCTCAGGAACCGTCACACTAGGGCGAAATGTCCATATAGCCATTTTCAATAATGTGGCGGGGGGCGAGCTTGGCATCACCATGGAGGATTTCTCAGGCCTGGCATATGGTTGTCATGTTTTTGCTCAATCCGATGATTACAGCGGAAAAACCCTGACTAATCCAACTGTACCCAGCCAGTACAAGAACGAAGCAAAGTTACCGGTACATATCGGTCGTCACGTTATCATCGGAACCTCCTCCATTGTTTTGCCAGGTGTAACGCTGGCAGAAGGTTGTTCAGTAGGGGCAATGTCAATGATTACAAAGTCGACAGACCCTTGGGGCATTTATTTCGGCGTACCGGCGAAAAGGCTTAAAAATCGAAGCCAAGAACTTTTGGAGTTCGAAAAACATTATTTAGAATCGGAAAAATAATTTTGCACCACCCTGATGCCAGAAATCTGGCATCAGATATTCCGAATAGAATACGCTCTCAGTTAGCCATACCACGAATAAATCACAGATGGGCTTGCCAAGGCTACCGGGGACCAGATCAGGTTACCGTTGATGCGCATGAGTCTTAAGGAGATGCTAACGGCCAGATTCTCCGCCAATGCTCATCAACGCAGGCCTCTAGGAGGCATTTCCGACGCACACGATAAAAGTCATGTCCTTAAGGCTCAAGACGACGCTGCTGGTAGATCCAATCAACTATTTCGCCATCTGGTGCATAGCCGCTGACAGTATCGCGCAGCAATTGCCGAACACGCGTGTAATCATCCTGGTCCAAAGCAGAAAGCAACTCCGTCAACTTGACCTTGAGCACATCCCAAGCGAGATTATCTTCATCAGCGCTCATGATCATCGGGTGCTGGGTAGCCACTACGTTGTCACCGATCAGCAACTCTTCATACAGTTTTTCGCCGGGACGCAAGCCGGAAAACTCGATGGCAATGTCGCCATGAGGATTCTTCTCAGAGCGCACACTCAGACCAGACAAGTGAATCATCTTCTCAGCCAGCTCGATGATTCTTACGGGCTCTCCCATATCCAGCACAAATACATCTCCCCCATGGCCCATGGAGCCGGCTTGGATTACCAACTGCGCCGCTTCGGGGATTGTCATGAAGTAACGGGTAATCTTCGGGTGAGTCACCGTCAAGGGTCCACCCGACTTGATCTGTCTATGGAACAGCGGGATCACAGAACCCGAAGAACCAAGTACGTTACCGAAACGAACCATGGTAAAGCGCGTTTTATTGACTCTGGGTAAACAGTCATTATCGCCGAACAATACGGGGGCGACTTCACGGCTCAGTGCCTGCAAGACCAACTCAGCCAACCGTTTCGTGCTACCCATGATATTGGTCGGACGTACGGCCTTGTCTGTTGAAATCAATACAAAGTTGGCAACGCCAGTCTGTAAAGCAGCCTGCGCCGTATTGAGCGTACCTATCACATTATTGAACACTCCCTCGGCTATATTATGTTCTACCATCGGAACATGCTTATAGGCAGCGGCGTGATACACAGTATCGACCCGCCAAGTGCTCATGACGTCGATTAGCTTGGACGGATTACGTATGGACCCCAGGATTGGCAACAGCTTAACCGGTAAGGACTCACGAATAATACGTTGCTCAAGCTCGGAAAGAATGCTGTAAAGGTTGAACTCACTATGTTCGAACAACAGCAGTGTCGTAGGGTGCAAAGCAAGTATTTGTCGACAAAGCTCAGAGCCGATTGAACCACCAGCGCCGGTCACTAAAACGCACTGCCCTTTGATGCAATGCTCCAATAGTTCGTCTTGAGCAGGCACGGCATCGCGGCCCAGAAGGTCAGCGATATCAACTTCCTGGATGTCGTCGACCTTCACCCTGCCGCTCGCCAAATCCATAAAGCCAGGGACACTGCGCACATGCAGGGGGAAACCTTCAAGAAACCCGAGGATTTCCCGGCGACGCCCACGATTAGACGAGGGTATAGCCAAAAGAATTTCCTGAGCGCCTGTGGCGTCGATCATCCGCTGAATATGTTTGGGCTTGTAAACCTGAAGACCGGAAATAATACGATCAGAGATACTGGCGTCGTCGTCGATGAATGCTACCGGGCGCATCACTCTACCCATACGCAGGGCTGCTACCAACTGATTACCCGCTGCGCCAGCACCGTAGATAGCAACACGGGGCAAGCCATCCTCACGATTGGTGAAAGGCACGTGTTGTGCAGCGGCGAACCAATCGCCCAGAAAATATTGACGCATCCCCAAGCGCAGACCGCCCACCATGATGAGGCTTAGCCACCAATAGTTGAATATGATAGAGCGCGGGACAACATTTTGGTGGTTGCTGTACCAATAGACAACAACACCAAGTATGAGTGACGAAAGGCTCACAGCCTTGATAATCGCAATCAGCGCATCATTACCGAAGTAACGCATCACCGCACGATACATACCAAAGCGGATAAACAAGGGAATGGCAACCACCGGGGCGCAGATAAACAGCCATAAGTGCATCGCGACAGGATTGATCATCTCATCTACGCCAAGACGTACTACAAAAGCCATCCATAACGCAAACCAGACCACTAACACGTCAGTTATCAGTTGCAGGACGCGTTTTTGTCGTCGGGGCAATCCCACCAGGTACGCACGTATCTTATCCATAACCCCTCTAAACACCCTTGCTAAAACTGAAACGATTCATATGTAACAATTGAACGTTTGAATACGGCTTGATTCTTCATCACATGCCGGACCTCAGGTTCTTTGATTAGATTAGAGCCTGCAGCACCTATATTACCGTTGCCTCGCGCATTACCTGCGCCAAGACCTCACAGGTCAGCTCAATTTCCTTATCCGTCAGCGTTGGATGAACCAGGAACATCAGGCTGGTCTCACCTAGCTCAACTGCATTAGGTAAGCGAATAGTGGGGCGCCATCCGGTATTGTCGAAAGCTTTTTCCAGATAAACCTCAGAGCAGGAACCGGAAAACGCCGGGACGCCTCGAGCAACGAGCATTTCGAGAATTCGGTCGCGATTCCACCCGTCCTTCAGAGACGATGGCTCTACAAAGACATAGCATTTATATGCCGCATGAGTGATATGTGCGGGTATTTGAGGGACGCGCAGGCCAGCAACCTGACCGGCTGCATCCCAGATACGCATCGCATTGGCACTACGGCGCGCTGCCCAATCAGCCATGCGTCGTAGTTGGATCCTGCCTATCACTGCCTGCACTTCGAGCATCCGCCAATTAGTGCCGAAACTTTCGTGTAGCCAACGGAAGCCGGGAGCATGCTGGCGCTCATAAACGGCCTCCCAACTCTTGCCATGATCCTTGTATGACCACATCGACGACCATAACTCGCGGTCATTGGTGGTAACCATGCCACCTTCTCCCCCAGTGGTCATAATCTTGTCCTGACAAAACGACCACGCGCCAATATGGCCGATCGAGCCGACGCGACGCCCTTTGTAGAACGCGCCGTGCGCCTGCGCGCAGTCTTCAATTACCTTGAGGCCGTTTTCTGCGGCAAGATCCATGATTGGATCCATATCACATGGCCAGCCGGCCAAGTGAACACAAACGATAGCCCTAGTACGGGGGGTCAATACGGCACGGATGGTTTCGACCGTAATATTCTGTGAATCTAAATCAATATCAGCGAATACAGGCACGGCACCTGTGTTGACAATACTCGAAACAGATGCCAGAAACGTACGGGACGTAACAATGACCTCATCACCGCTACCGATCCCAAGCGCCTTGAATGCCACATCCAGAGCTACAGTGCCGTTGGCCAGCGCAACCGCGTATTCCGTTTCCGACCAAGCCGCGAACTCCTTCTCAAAGGTTCGGGTTTCCTGCCCAGTCCAATAGTTGACTTTATTGGAAAGAATCACATCGCGGACAGCATCGGCCTCTTCGTGACTGAAAGATGGCCAAGGAGAAAAAGGTGTATTTAGCACTGTGAATACCCGTCGAGATGACAATTAAGTGAAGAATAAGAACTATCAGGGGCGCCGCAAGAATGACATTATCGTCCGGAGCAGCCAATTAGAACAGCACGAAGCCTCATGTCTTGAAAAGAACACGTGCAGGTACACCGACAACCGTCAAAGCGTCAGCGATATCAGTCACTACCGCCGCACCGGCGCCAATCACTACTTCTGTACCTATGCGTAGCGACTGTCGAACGCTGGACCCAATACCAACCCAACTCAGCTTGCCAACCTCAATCCCGCCAGCAAGCCGTGCGCCTGGGCAAATATGCACGCCATCGTGTATGACACAATCATGATCGACACTGCAGCCGGTGTTGAGTATTACACCACGACCAATCACAGCATCTACATTGACGACGACGCCAGCCAGAACCAGAGAACCGATACCGATCGAGGCGTATTGACTGATGACCGCATGGGGATGAATTAGCGAGACGATCTTTGCGCCGACTGATTTCAATTCGTTCAACTTGCCATAGCGTATCCTATTATTACCGATGGCGATGAACACCCCGTCATAATCGTCCAGGCGAGTTAACAGCTGGGCTGAACCGCCGATGACCTCCCAATGGCCATTTTGCTGCCGAGTGGGCCAGGCGTCATCAAAGAAATCTACTTGTTTCCAGCCGCAGGCTTGGGCTGTATCAGCCACCACCTTGCCATGCCCACTAGCCCCCAGTACAGCCAATTTCATAGGGGGTCACCTCCAGTGAATTTGGACATGGTAGCCTCGCCTTCAGCACTGATACCGTCCCTGACAATCACCTTCTTCACCGTCAGGTAAATGATCTTGAGGTCGAGCAAAAAGCTGGCGTTGTCCACATACCACACATCCAGCTTGAACTTTTCCTCCCAACTGATCGCATTGCGTCCATTTACTTGGGCCCAGCCGCTAAGGCCAGGACGGACCTCATGACGACGCAACTGCTCAGGCGAATACAAAGGCAGATACTCCATCAACAGTGGCCTTGGCCCCACCAGACTCATATCACCCTTGAGCACATTCCATAAGCCAGGTAGCTCGTCCAAGCTGGAGGAGCGCAAAAACGAGCCAAAAGGCGTCATACGCTCCGAATCAGGCAATGTATTGCCCTGTTCATCCGTTGCATCGCGCATGGTTCGAAACTTTATCATCTCGAAAGGGACGCCATTGAGGCCAGGTCTTACCTGTCTGAACAAGACTGGCGAACCGAGGTTTTTCTTGATTCGCCAGGCAACCAGCGCGAGGACAGGCCACAGAAAAAACAACGCGGCAAAAGAAGCGAAAAAATCAAAACACCGTTTCATCCATCTACCCACATTAAATCATGCCATTCAATTACTAGAGTTTCGAACCCCAGGCTAACTCAACAGAAGCCTTGCCATAGCCACTTAGCGAGCCTTGTTCAATAAGGATGTTATATAGCTATACATCTCTTGAACAATGAATGCTTGAGAAAAATCTTTATGAGCCCTGAGCTCCGCGGCCTTGGACATCCGCTTTCGCATTGCCTCATCGGAATAAAACTTCAAGATGGCAGCGCTCAATTCACCAACCGAGCCCGCGCGGTGAAAGATCCCCGTCACACCCTCTTTCACAGCGTCAGTCAGCCCATAAATCCGGGACGCAATGGCAGGCAGGCCGACACCGGCTGCCTGGATCGTCGCCAGGCTAAAGCCTTCACGATAACTGGGAATACAAAATACATCCGCAGCCGCCATGTAGCTTTCTGGCACTTGGGTGTAACCAATCCGGTGATAGCGGTTACCAAACGGTACCATCAACTCCTTCAGGCGACCATCAAGGCCATCCTCATCGGGACCCACTACCAACAGGTGGGCGTTTGGCAGATTAGCAGCTAGGGCCCTGAAAGCCTGCCCCAATTCCGGAACACCCTTCACATGGGTAAGGCGCGCCATGAATAGATAAACCACATCCGCCTCAGGTATGCCAAGCGATTCACGTATATCCCGACGCAATTGCGCGCTCGGCTTGAAACGCGCAACGTCAACACCACTGATGGACCCCTGACCCAGGACGCTGATTTTGCTCGGGCTGACGACTCTTTGCGAAACAAGAAACTCCCGTTGAGAAGGGCTGTCGGCTAGTAAGCTGGTAGCGCAGAACGATAACAGCCTATCCAGATTTTTGAGTCCAATGCGCGCAATTCCCTGCTTGGTAAACCAGACTTGGCCTGTGAAAATATGCACACGTACAGGCGTACGCGCAAAGAATCCTGCCAACATAGAAAGAAGGCCCGACTTGGGCATGATCGACAAAACGCAGTCGAACTTCTCTTTAGAAAAGATCCGGTACAGCGCGATCAATGACTTCAAGTCGCTGAGCAGTGACACTTGCCTTTCAATCGGAAGCGGTAAGAACCGGACGTTCTCACCCAACATTCCAACTACGTCGGCCTCCGTACCATTTGCCATAAGTGTAATGCTGTGGGTTTCTGCCAGCTTATTCACATGCTCAAGCATGAACGCTCGGAGGGCGACGGGCACTGTTGCGACGATACAGATTTTTTTAAGATGAGCCATGCGCTACCACCATAAATTCAGGAAACTTGCTCAGTTCGAGCTGTAATCAAGCCAGGAACAGCTTCAGGAATAGAGCTACCAAAATCGAAGCCCAAGGTGCTCTTGATACGCGCGGCGCTGTAGCCAACACGCTTAGTTAACGCATCCACACGCTCCGGGGTCAAAGGCAATCGCATGAAAGGAGAAAGTAGACGAATCAATATTCGTACTCCTCGTTCGGGCAACCTCAAGCGCGGGATCGACACCCCCTGACTCCTGGCCATTTGATCAATAACCTCCTTCAATAGGCAGTCATTTGACAGTATGAACGTCTCCCCGACAGCCCTACGATCAATTGAGCATATCAATAGCGCTCGGACGACATCGTCCACGTGAACATAGGTGGACAAAGCCCCTTCGACGCCTATATAGAAGAATAATCGCTTGCGTACGACACTCGCCATTTGAAAGAAAGACTGGTTAGACATGTCTTTCCCAATGACGATCGAGGGTCTGATGATCGTGTAGGTAAATAGGGGCTGTATGGAGGCTAGAGCCACAACCAATTCATCAGCAATTGTCTTGGTCACCTCATACTCCCCGACCGGGGCGGGAGTGAAGCTCTCGTCCACGGTTGTGGGAAGAGATGCACCTTTGGCTTGCGGCCCATATGCGCCAGTGCTGCTGAGCTGGACCCAATGAATGGCTCGGCCCGTACGCATGATTTCTTCGCTCACCGCTTGAAGCAAGTTTCTGGTACCCCCAACATGCAGAGCGTACATCAGCGCTGTATTTTTGACTTCTCCTGCACAATGGTAAACAACGTCGCAGCCCTGGACAAATTCGACCAGTGCTTTCCCCCCTGATACAAGGTCGCCCTTAATGCAACGCGCAGCCCCCCCCTGCATGTCATCACGACGAGAAAGCTGAGTAATACGGTCACCACGCGCAGATAACGCTGCTAACAGCAGCTTCCCGATAAAACCACTTCCCCCCGTTATTGAAACGTTCATGCATACAACTCCGCTGTAGTGAGGCCCAACTAAAACTCTACCCGCAACGTTCAGCTGGCAGTTTGCCCTTGTAGAAATAGTTTCTTGCGCTGATAAATAATCACACTACAGATGATAAAGCTGACATAAGCATACATACGCAGCCTCATAGCCGTACCAAGATTATCATTACCTAGCAACCATATAATCGAGTAAACAACCGAAAATACAAACATGAAGTTAACAAAAGAATTTGCGTATATCCGATTCCTAACAACATAAACAAACGCTATCGAAAAAGGGATACTTTCTAATAAAAACACAAACACTGCCATAATATTTGGGAAGTAGAGACCAAACAACTGGTAAAGCAGGTTTAGTGTAAAATCGGGGATAAACATTAACGCAGAGTCGAAACGAATCCCCAAACTTGCACCACCCTCCACACCATCGAACAGCCCTCTATAAGCCATTAGCGGCTCAAAAAAACCCAAAATATAAAAAACATTCAACGCAAGAAGCATAGGGATCACATGCAGAAAGAATGACAATTTCCGCACACGAAACATAAAAAAGCCAAAATAGGAAATCAAAAACGCGAAACCGAGGTACCCTCGAAACAGATAAAGTAAGTAACCGTGGCCAAATACAACAACCATATAGAACAGCTTTTTCAACGGAGACTCAGAGTGGATTGACCATTTCACAAACAGTAATCCCGACAAAAAAACGAACAACATGAACACGTCTCGATAGATATCGAGCGTATAGTAAAAAAGTGTTGGATACATACTGACAGCGATGGCAATGCCCAAGTAAATCTTTGTTTTGTAGGGGTAGCCTTTAACCAACGCAAGACGGCCACACAAAATCGGAATGACCAAGACACCCAGCACCATCAAAAAAATACTAACGCCCACCCGCGAATAGAGCCCTACCTCATTCAGCGCTCTCAACCAGTCAGGCCAGACGCTAGATGTCAGAGATTCCTCACCCAAGGCATAAGCGTCATAGAAGTCTGCATCGCTGCCGCCCGAAAACAGTGTCGTCGGACTGGAGATAAACATAAAGAAAAAGCCGACTTTTACAATGACGAGCGCTATAAAGATAAACAACATCACCATGCTCCGACACTCAAGCAAACGGAAGAAAAACAGAGCGCAGAGTCTTTAGTAATCACAGAACATGCTCATATTTTTTGCTATATCTTTCACCAGAAGTAATTTTCGCGCTGAGCTCACAGGCAACAAAACGAAACATGAAGGAGTAAAATATAAACGACGACTTTTTAATGGGTGGAGACGTCTCAAAAGCATCAACAAAATTATCCGCACAGGCATTCATATTGAACGCTTTGCTTCTCACAAGATGCCGCTGTGACAATGTCTCTCTATCTGCGGCATCAAGCACACTGTATTGCGCGATCAAGTCGTAGAACTTAAATTTTTCGAAATCCATGCCCTGCTCATGGTAATCATATCCAGGCAGTTCAGAAAAGTACCCATAGGATGTGGCGGCTTGTTCGTTTTCAATAGCTGTAATGCATGCCAGTCCATTTGCTGCTGCATGCAGCAAAGCTGTACCTGTACCAATAAACAGGTGGTGCGTTGAGAGTTCCTCATCAAGCCGCGAATATTCTAGATCGCCTTCGAGGATGACGCTATCCTGCAAATTCAACTCCGCAATCCTGGCGGCCATAATTTCGCTTAAAGGTCCGGAACCGAAGATACTATAAGTAAAGTCGATGCCATTGTCTTTTAGCTCTCGGGCAACATCCAACATATATAAATTGTAGGTCTTGAACTCTACAAGGCGCCCCACTGAAACAAGTCGAAGCTTATCGCCTGACACCTTCGATTCGCCACGAAGGCTCGGCATATCCACTCCGAGGGGGAACAGCTTAAACGGGTACGCAGGGAAATTATTAGCCTTCGCGGTTTTATCTACGGAGGACTGATTAAAAAATAAAATCATTGGCGGCGCGCCAAACAGCTTGTTTCGAAAGTAGCTCTCGTAAATTGGAAGTTTGTCTCCACCCCATGAAAGTTCGTTAGCATGATAAATCCCAAATACGCATTTAAGATTTTGAGATAAACAGGAAGCGAGCCGTTGAGCACACAGATAAGTCAATGCATTAGAGACGTGTATAGCCTCACAGTCGGAAAACAGCGCTTCGACCTTATTTGAGCTCAGCGGAAGCATCAGCTTTGCTTTCTCGCCCACCCCGTCGACAGAAAGGCTCAACAAATCTTGCCAATAATAGACATCGGAAAACTTTTGAAGCTCAATCAACAGCTTTGGATTAATGAGTTTTTTATAGAGAAACACAAACTGTGGGCGTACGCCTTTGGCGCTCAACTCTTTAACTAGGCGGACGAAAAAAGTCTCAATACCCCCTAACCCCAGTGACGACTGTACAAACAAGACCTTTTTCATACTATCTCCAATATCAATTTATTATTCAAGACGCCGAACTGATTTCCCTAGATAAATCCAGAAACCCACAACACAAACGATGAAATAAATTATATACGTAGCCATGTATCCGAGCATCACTCCCTGTACACCATTATACAAAAATGATGCAGCGAACACTGCTCCTAAAAATACAATGCTTTGAAAAAACTCAGCTACTACATAGAGCTTCGTGGCAGCTTTGGCCACAGCCACATAACCGATCACATATGCGGATATCCTAAAAAAATCACCGGCCAATTGATATATGATTAACTCTTCAAGCTCTTTGAAATCGGACGACAAAGCCAGCACCAGAAAAAAAGATCGCCCAACATACAAAACGGTACCGCCAAGGATAAACAGCAGCATCACAAAAGCCAGATATCTAAACACTAACCGTGCTATAACTTTCTTATCATGCTGCTCGGATATCATGGGCATGAAATAATACCCAAGAAACATACTAAAAAAACCAAGGTAGGCACTTGAGAGCTTTATCGCACCTTGCCATAGACCTGCTTGATGATACCCCTCACTCGTAATGAGATAATTCCTTACCACCATCTCGACTACCGGAAAAGCAACCGCACTGGTAAACAACATAAGCGAAAACGGTGCCAACAACTTTACTGGCAACTGACGCAGAGCCAATAATTTTACTTGCCCTTTAAAGCTCGACTTGAAAAAGACCATTATACCCGGGAGCAACGGAGAAACCACTATCACGCAGAGCGCGATAACTGCACCATTCCAACCAAACTTTGCAATGAGTGCCCAGGCAACGGGAATGGCCAAGAAACCACCAACGATTTGGATGATCGCAAAAACCCTTGTCTCCTTTAAACCGTTAACTACGCCAACTATCAAATTCGTTAATGCAAAGCCATATTGGGCAAAACCAACTAAGATAATTATCCAAAAATATTTCACATCCCCCATAATAACTTTGGCAAGGGGGCCTGAGAAAAATAGGCAGATAACCAACAAGGCGACAGAGAAATACGATGCATACGAAAATGCCCCAGATACAAAATGGAGCATCTTCGGTGGCAGGATTTTGTATTCAGCTACATATTTAATGACGCCATTGGTTATTCCTCCCCCCGCAATCAGAGACAAGATGGTAATTAAACTCATTAACTGGCCTAAGCTACCCAGCCCTTCAGCTCCCAAATACACCGCTACTAATTTTAGCACGATGAATCCAGCAAGTATTTTTGTTAAATGAGCGAACCCCGTCCACATGGCACTATATAAACCAGACACAAAACCCACCCGAGCGTTATAAGACTACAATTACACAGACCCGCCTCAGAGAGAGCCGTAAAAGCTTGTTACCGCAGCTATAACCGTCTGGACCTGCTGTTCGCTCAATCCATACCATACTGGCAGACGAATCAGCTTTTCGCTTTCAGCCGTAGTGAAACGATCTACACCTTCAAATCGACTGAACTTCTCGCCTGCAAGTGCCGAGTGAAGCGGAACATAGTGAAAAACGGCACCAACACCTGCCGATTTCAAGTGCGCCAGCAGCGCTGCTCGCGTACTGAGATCGCTGACTTTAATATAAAACATATGGCCATTGTGCTCACAATCGGTCGGAATGGTAGGCAATACCAACTTGCCTGCCTCCGCCAGACCCTGTAAGCCGACCTTGTACGAGTTCCAAATTTTCAATCTCGTTTCATTAATCAGAATACTATTATCGAGTTGCCCCCAAAGATAGGCAGCTTGAATATCTGATGGAAGGTAACTACTTCCTACATCGACCCAGCTGTATTTATCAACCATACCTCGGAAGTATTGATTGCGATTGGTACCCTTTTCACGAATGATTTCAGCACGCGAGGAAAACCGCTCATCGTTGATGATTAAGCCTCCGCCCTCACCCGCGCTTGTATAGTTCTTGGTTTCGTGAAAACTAAAGGCAGCCAAATGACCTATCGTGCCCAACGGACGCCCTTTATAAGTTGACATCATCGCTTGTGCCGCGTCTTCAATAACGAATAGATCGTGCCGCCGAGCAATATCCATGATCGTATCCATTTCGCACGCTACACCGGCGTAGTGAACAGGGACAATCGCCTTGGTCTTGTCCGTAATGGCCGCTTCAATAAGGGTCTCGTCAAGATTCATGGTATCGGGGCGCACGTCCACGAACACAATACGAGCGCCGCGTAACACGAAAGCGTTTGCGGTGCTGACAAACGTATAACTCGGCATGATGACTTCGTCACCGGGCTGGATATCGATCAGCAATGCCGCCATTTCCAAAGCCTGGGTACAGGAAGGCGTCAGCAGGAATTTGTCGCAGCCTAGCGTCTCCTCAAACCAATTTTTGCATAAGGCAGAATACTCGCCATCACCTGATATTTTTTCGCTTCTCATCGCAGCTAGAACATATTGATCTTCACTGCCAGTGTAGGGTGGTCTATTAAATGCAATCATCATTTTCTCTTAAAACTCAGTTCGAAGCCTCAAAAAGTCTAGCTTTTTTCCATATTCAGCAGACCAGTATACGACCAGCTCGCGCCTCGACTCAGCATTTTCAGGGTACGCTCTGAAAAATCCCAAGCGCTGAGTCAGCGCCTGGAAAATTATGCCACACAGCAAGCCTGATCTGAGTTGATCGGCGTATACCTTATTTTTTTTCTCGTGCGATGCTTAGCAAATACTGGCCGTAAGCGTTTTTACTGAGACTTTCTCCGATCTGACCCAACTGATTAGCCGTCAGCCAGCCGTTAGTAAAGGCAATTTCTTCAAGGCATGCGACCTTGTACCCTTGGCGCTTCTCCAGGGTCTCAACGAAATGGGCGGCCTCGAGCAGGCTTTCATGCGTCCCTGTATCGAGCCATGCAAAACCACGTCCGAGAAGCTCCACCCTAAGGTCTCCTCGATTCAGGTAGGCCTCATTGATGCTAGTGATTTCCAGCTCCCCACGAAGAGATGGTTTCACCTGCTTAGCTATTTCCACAACATCATTGTCGTAAAAATAAAGTCCGGTCACGGCAAAATTGGACTTGGGTTTGGACGGCTTTTCTTCGATCGAAATCGCACGCTTTTGCTCGTCAAACTCTACGACGCCGAAACGCTCCGGGTCTTTTACCTGATAACCGAATACGCTTGCGCCACTCGCCTGCCCAGCAGCCGAACGGAGCATCGGGCTGAAACCTTGACCATAAAAAATATTGTCGCCTAGCACCAGGCACACCGAATCATCGCCAATGAACTCTTGGCCGATAATGAAAGCTTGAGCAAGGCCATCAGGCTGCGGTTGAACTGCATAGCTGATATTCACGCCAAAATCACTTCCGTCGCCAAGCAAGCGCTTGAAGCCATCGATATCCACGGGTGTGCTGATCAGTAAGATATCGCGGATACCCGCCAGAAAAAGGACGGACAATGGATAATAAATCATTGGCTTGTCATATACAGGTAACAGCTGCTTGGAGACGCCTTTGGTTATCGGATAAAGCCGCGTACCGGAACCACCCGCCAAAACAATACCTTTCATTGGTTTTAAACTTCCTTTGTCAAGCCGATAAAATTATCGGGCAGCGGTGCTGCCCTTGAATATTGCTAACGAGTGTGCAGGGGGGGGCAAATGCTGGCGACGTCAGACTTCGCGGTTGTACGAAGGCACACCTTCATCACCTCGGACCTGAGCCAGAGCGCGCTCGCGCCAATTGCAAGTGCAGCACAGCAAATACAAGCCTAGTAGAGTTATTGAAGCCGCGTTCGAAAAACCAGACAAGCCGATAAAAATCGAGCATGGCTGAGCCTGACAAATATAGGAACACTACCGCTCGCCATTTGACATATACACCCATGAATAAGTATCGAAGCTTTCAAGGATAATGTATCGCATTAAAAATTGAGTTCACCTGAAACCAAGCTGATAGTTTCAGGCAAACCGACACAAGCTTCAAACAACCGTATTACTTACCAACAAGACAGGTCTCGCAGCTCGCTGCTGGCTAAGGATAGAGCGGATGGCAACAATTGCAATACCGAGCACACCCCCTAATAACAAACCGAATATGATTATCAGCTTCCGATTGGGCTTGATTGGATTAATGGGCTCCAAAGCTTGCTTATCAATTGTCACCAACTTTAAGCGACTCATGTCAATAGCGAGCCCCTGCAACCGCACAGCTTCGGCGCGCAAAGACTGAACGCCCGCAAGAAAAATATCTTCATTCTGGCGGCTATTTAAAATTTCAATTTCGCGATTATTTTCGAGCAACTGCAATTCCTTGGCAATTTCTCCAACCCTCTTAGCAGTGAAGTCGTCTGATTTACGCTGCTGCAGAACACTACGCTCAGCCTCCAAAGCCTCTGTCCCCATGAAATAAAGCGGGATCTGCTGATTATTGACTTCGGTTCGCATAGTAGTGGACGAACCCGCACGATCCGCCTCACCTAATGAGGTAGGTGTAGTTGGCTTACGAATCCCCAAAGACTTGGCGATGCCGATAGCCTCGTTTAGATACGCGACTCGGTCGTAGCGTTCTGTCTTGAGTTGAGCACGAAGAGCCTTAAGTTCATCGCGTAGTTGAGCACGCCGTAAGTTATTGGACTCTTGCAATGAGGCAACTCTGGCTTCTTTGTCATTATTATAATTAGAACGCGCAGCATCAAGTTTACCATTCAATTCGTTCAGTCGATTTTTTACAATAACATTCAGGTCTGCCGCTATATGTTCTCTTTCCGTATTTATAGCGTAATTCACAAATCCATTTAAGATGGAAACGCCATCAACATCTTTAGGGTAATTCATCTCAATTCGAATGAAGGAACTGAGAATATCTGTTTTCTTTGGATCAGGGAGGGACAAACTGATCGAGTTGCGATTGAACTCCTCGAAGCTCTGCTCAAGTGTCCTACCTGGACGCTCGAACGCCCTGAAGAGCTTCTGATTTTCGCGAAAGAAACCAAGCCTAGTTTCATAGGACTCCAGCGCAGCGCCCACTCTTGTCAATGCCTCACCAGGAGGCAGGGAGTAAATCTCCGAGCGATTTAGGGCGTCCAGCTCATTAAGAGCAGCAGGTCTCAACACACTGCTGACCTGATACACAGGAGTGGCGATAAAAGCGTATGCCAAAGCAACCAAGCCTACCGCGGCAGTGACTAAAACGATGAATACCTTCTGCCTGAGGACAGCCTCAGAAACTGCCATAAAGCTGATTTCAAACTGAGGAACCGGGGGGGCGCGAAAACTACTACTCACAACAAAAACCTGCCTTCAAGAGAAACTGCGGGCTCGTTATGCAGACAAAATTGTGTATTTTTATACTAATTGGATAATCGTCAAAAAACAGCGTCTCTGCCGAATTTTAAGCGCACAAAATGCCCGTTATCGAGAACAGATTCCATTCTGCCATCTCTCCGACATATTACAAGTCTTGACATGTATGTAAGAAAATTCTGATTTTCAAGGGGAACCGTCTGAACCAGCCAGGCTAAGCATGCGGGCAGTCGGGGAAAAACTCAAACCGATCCATTACAAAGAATTTTCTGACAAACGGTCTATCAATCCTCTATTCCCAGGGCCTCTAGGCAATCGCCTTATTCGGACGCCTACGAACAAATGCCGCCAACACCGGCCCAATCACCATCCCCACGATCAAAGCCACAACCACAAACACCGCCACCGGCATCTGCGCAGTACTCCACCCCAGGAATGACAGCGCCACGCCCTGCTGGTTCTCCAGCACAAACGCCAGAACCACCAAAGCCGCAAGCACTGCAATCAACACCGCAACAACGCGCTTAACCCCACGCATACCCTTCTCCTTTCCCAAAAACACTCAGACGCCTTCTTCCTCTTCTTCGTTCACCCGATCGCGCAATTCCTTGCCCGGTTTGAAGTGGGGAACGAATTTGCCGTCGAGGCTGACGGACTGGCCGGTTTTTGGGTTGCGGCCTACGCGCGGTGCGCGGTAGTGCAGGGAGAAGCTGCCGAAGCCGCGGATTTCGATGCGATCTCCGGTGGCCAGGCATTGGGACATTTGCTCAAGCATGGTCTTGATAGCCAGCTCCACATCCTTGGATGAGAGCAGCCCTTGATGGGTGACAATTCGTTCGATCAACTCCGACTTCGTCATATTTTTCCCTTCTTTTTCAAGCAGCTAGGAAAAGCGCTCCGAAGGTTTTAGCATGAGTTGATGAATTTGAACAGCCCATGTGTCAACTTATCTGAGGCTGAATAAACACGTTCAGCAAGCAGCCAACCCCTTACTTACAGATCACCAACATGGTCCGCGTCACCGCACCAGCAGGGTTCCAGCCGAACAGGTAGTCGCCCTCTTCGTCCTCCGCATCACTGGAGCGGGTAATAACCTTGTAGCCCTGCATCTTGCACTCACGGGCGGCGCGCTTTTCGCACTTTTCCCACTTGTTGCCCAGGCCAGAGCAGTCGACCTCGATGCCGCTGACGCCGCGCTTCGCGTGGGTCTTGGCACTGGTGGAGGAGCAGCCTGCAAGCACGAGCAAGGCGAGTATTACGATAATTCTGTTCATTCAAACCCTTATTGAGTCAGCAACGCGAAATAGCCGTTTTCAAGACTATAGTCAGTTCTGACATTGGGCTGAATGCCTTGGTTCGGTGCAGTTGCTTCATCAAATTTCAGGCACAAAAAAGGGCGACCGAAGTCGCCCTTTTTCTACAGCTTTACAGAACTTAGTTCTGCTTAGCCATTGCCTGGCGCAGCAGTGCCGCCATGGTGGTGTCAGCAGCAGCTTCCGGAGCAGCTTCTTTCAGGCTCTGGATAGCTTCTTTCTCTTCCACTTCGTCCTTCGACTTGATGGAGAGCTGAATCACGCGGCTCTTGCGGTCAACGCTGATGATCTTGGCTTCTACTTCCTGGCCTTCTTTCAGTACGTTGCGCGCGTCTTCAACGCGGTCACGGCTGATTTCGGAGGCTTTCAGAGTCGCTTCGATATCGTCGGCCAGAACGATGATGGCGCCTTTGGCGTCAACTTCTTTCACAGTGCCTTTAACGATGGCGCCTTTGTCGTTCTCTTGAACGTACTCGGAGAACGGATCGCTTTCCAGTTGCTTGATACCCAGGGAGATGCGCTCGCGCTCTGGGTCAACCGACAGGATAACGGTGTCCAGCTCGTCGCCCTTCTTGAAACGACGAACAGCTTCTTCGCCAACTTCGTTCCAGGAGATGTCGGACAGGTGAACCAGGCCGTCGATGCCGCCGTCCAGACCAATGAAGATACCGAAATCGGTGATCGACTTGATGGTGCCGGAGATTTTATCGCCCTTGTTGAACTGGCCAGAGAAATCTTCCCATGGGTTAGATTTGCACTGCTTGATGCCCAGGGAGATACGACGACGCTCTTCGTCGATGTCCAGAACCATAACTTCCACTTCGTCGCCGACTTGTACGACTTTCGAAGGGTGGATGTTCTTGTTGGTCCAGTCCATTTCGGAAACGTGTACCAGGCCTTCCACGCCTTCTTCCAGCTCTGCGAAGCAGCCGTAGTCGGTCAGGTTGGTAACACGCGCGGTTACGCGGGTGCTTTCTGGGTAACGAGCTTTGATAGCAACCCATGGATCTTCGCCCAGCTGCTTCAAGCCCAGGGAAACGCGGTTACGCTCACGATCGTACTTCAGAACCTTGACATCGATCTCGTCGCCAACGTTGACGATTTCGGAAGGATGCTTGATACGCTTCCAAGCCATGTCGGTAATGTGCAGCAGGCCATCGACGCCACCCAGATCGACGAATGCGCCGTAATCGGTGAGGTTCTTGACGATACCTTTGACTTGTTGGCCTTCCTGCAGGGATTCCAGCAGAGCTTCACGCTCGGCGGAGTTCTCTGCTTCCAGCACGCTGCGACGGGAAACGACAACGTTGTTGCGCTTCTGGTCGAGCTTGATGACTTTGAATTCCAGTTCTTTGCCTTCCAGGTGCGTGGTGTCGCGCACTGGACGAACGTCGACCAAAGAACCTGGCAGGAACGCACGGATGCCGTTAACGTCGACAGTGAAGCCGCCTTTAACCTTACCGTTGATAACGCCCTTGACCACTTCTTCAGCTGCGAAGGCTGCTTCGAGAACAATCCAGCATTCAGCGCGCTTGGCTTTTTCACGGGACAGCTTGGTTTCACCGAAACCGTCTTCAACCGAGTCCAGAGCAACGTGAACTTCGTCACCGACATTGATAGTCAGGTCACCAGCATCGTTGTAGAACTGTTCCAGCGGGATCAGAGCTTCAGACTTCAGACCAGCGTGAACGGTTACCCAGCGAGCTTGGTAATCGATATCAACGATAACACCGGTGATGATGGAGCCTGCCTGAAGGTTCAGGGTTTTTAGGCTTTCTTCAAAGAGTTCCGCAAAGCTTTCGCTCATTTTAATTCCTGTTGATAAGGGCGAAGAATACGCCCATCTCCACACCCCAGACGGTGTGGGTCAGTTTCAGTTAAAAGAAGCCACCGCAGGACTATGACTGGTCCCCTGCGGCCTTCTTGATCACCCGGCGATATCGCGAATGGCGATTTCACTCATGATGCGTTCCAGCACCTGCTCGATGGATAGCTCCGTGGAATCCAGCTGTATGGCGTCAGCCGCCGGCTTGAGCGGGGCTACCGCACGCTGGGTATCACGCTCATCGCGTGCACGGATCTCATCTAGCAGACTCGACAGACTAACACCATCGACTTTGCCCTTCAACTGCAAGTATCGGCGGCGTGCCCGTTCCTCGGCGCTGGCGGTCAGGAAAATCTTCAGCGGCGCCTCGGGAAACACCACCGTGCCCATGTCGCGGCCATCGGCCACCAGGCCCGGCGCCTCCTGGAATGCGCGCTGGCGCTGCAGCAGCGCCTCGCGCACGGCAGGCAGCGCGGCCACTTGGGAGGCGCCCGCGCCGATACTTTCGGTGCGAATCACATCGCTGACTTCATCACCTTCCAGAATGATGCGCTGCAACTGACCCTCGGTCGCCGCAATGAACTGCACATCCAGATGGGCGGCAAGTTTCGTCAGCAGCTCTTCGTTGGTCAGGTCCACACCATGGTTGTGCGCAGCGAACGCCAGCAGGCGATACAGCGCGCCAGAATCCAGCAGGCACCAACCCAGGCGCTTGGCCAGAATGCCAGCGATTGTGCCTTTGCCCGAGCCGCTAGGCCCGTCGATGGTAATCACCGGTGCTTTGATATTCACAATTGAGCCTCTTGGGCAACACGGATGCCGACTTGGGCACACAGTGTCAGAAAGTTCGGAAAAGACGTAGCAACATTGGCGCAGTCAAGGATACGAATAGGCGCCGTCGCCCGCAGGGAAGCCACACTGAACGCCATGGCAATCCGATGATCGCCATGGGCATGCACTTCACCGCCGCCCATCGGGCCACCGTCAATGATAAGCCCATCAGGCGTGGGTTCACACTTCACGCCCAGAGCCAACAGACCGTCGGCCATCACCTGGATGCGATCGGACTCCTTGAGGCGCAGCTCTTCGGCCCCGCGTAAAACAGTGCGCCCCTGAGCACAGGCTGCGGCAATAAACAGCACGGGAAACTCATCAATCGCCAACGGCACCAGGGCCTCTGGAATCTCGATGCCCTTGAGCGCAGCAGCACGCACACGTAAATCCGCAACCGGCTCGCCGCCCACCTCACGCTGATTTTCGAGGGTGATATCAGCCCCCATCAGCCGCAGGATGTCGATCACACCGGTGCGGGTCGGGTTGATACCGACATGCTCCAGCAACAGCTCGGAGCCTTCGGCAATCGAGGCCGCCACCAGGAAAAACGCCGAAGACGAGATATCCCCTGGCACTTCAATACGCGTAGCGGTCAACCCATGCCCCGACGCCAGCGACGCCGTCGCGCCCTGCACCGCCACCGGGTAGCCAAAGCCGCGCAGCATGCGCTCGGTGTGGTCGCGGGTCGGTGCGGGCTCGGTCACCGAGGTTTTACCCTCAGCGTATAACCCCGCCAACAACAGGCAGGATTTCACCTGGGCACTGGCCATAGGCAGTACATAGTTCAAGCCTTTGAGCGATTGCCCGCCACGAATGCTCAGTGGCGGACGCCCGTCCGGCCCGGTCTCGATGATCGCGCCCATTTCACGCAGCGGCTTGGCCACGCGGCTCATCGGGCGCTTGGACAGCGAGGCATCGCCGGTCAACACGCTGTCGAAGCGCTGCGCCGCCAATACACCGGCCAACAGGCGCATCGACGTGCCGGAATTGCCCACGTAGATCGGCCCCGGCGCTGCCTTCAGGCCCTGCAGGCCGACACCGTGAATGGTCACGCGCCCATGGTGCGGGCCCTCGATCACCACGCCCATGTCGCGAAAGGCCTGCAAGGTCGCCAGGGCGTCCTCACCCTCAAGGAAGCCTTCCACCTCGGTCACACCCTCGGCCAACGAGCCCAGCATGATCGAGCGATGGGAGATCGACTTGTCACCCGGCACGCGGATGCGCCCGCTCAAGCGGCCACCCGGGCTGGCGATGAAGGTCAGATCATCGGTGTTCACTGCGGTTTCCATATAGGCCCGGCGTGCGAGAATCTTGCTGAAATGTTCACGCGCCACCCGTGCCCGGGTGAACACGCCCAGCAGTTGATGGCCGTCTCCCGCATCCACCGCGTCGCGCAAGGCGTCGAGATCACTGCGGAAGGTGTCCAGGGTGCGCAACACCGCTTCGCGATTGGCGAGGAAGATGTCGTGCCACATCACCGGATCGCTGCCGGCAATCCGCGTAAAATCGCGGAAGCCGCCGGCGGCGTAACGGAAAATCTCGAGGTTCTCGTTGCGCTTGGCCAAAGAATCCACCAAGCCAAATGCCAGCAGATGCGGCAAGTGGCTGGTGGCTGCCAACACTTCGTCGTGACGCTCGACCTGCATATGCTCCACATCCGCGCCCAGCTCGCGCCAGAGACGATCCACCACCGCCAACGCCGTGGGATCGGTTTGCGCAAGCGGCGTCAGGATGACCTTATGCCGACGAAACAACTGCGCATTGGAGGCCTCCACCCCGCTCTGCTCGGAACCCGCGATGGGATGACCCGGCACAAAGCGCGGCGGCATGCCACCAAACGCCAATCGTGCCGCGCGCACCACGTTGCCTTTGGCGCTACCCACATCGGTAAGGATCGCTTGCCCGAGGTCCATGCCCGCCAGTACCGCCAGCAACTTCTCCATGGCCAGGATCGGCACGGCAAGCTGGATCACATCCGCGCCCTGGCACGCAACGGCCAGGTCCGCCTCACAGCGGTCCACCACCCCCAACTCCACCGCCAACGTGCGCGATTGCGGGTCGAGGTCCACCCCCACCACTTCGCCACATAGCCCGCTTTCACGCAGGCCTTTGGCGAAGGAACCACCGATCAACCCCAGTCCGACCACCACCAGGCGACCGATCATAGGCACAGCAGGTTGCAATGCAGTGACATCAACCACGGGCCAGAACCTTGGCCAGCGCCTCAAGGAAGCGGCTGTTCTCAGCCGGCAAACCGATGGTGATACGCAGGTGGTTCGGCATCCCGTAGTTGGCTACCGGGCGTACGATCACACCCTCGCGCAGCAAGCCCTGGAACACCGGCGCGGCCACTTGGCCGAGGTCGACGCAGATGAAGTTGCCCTTGGACGGAATCCAGCCCAGGCCCAGCTCACGAAAGCCTTCCTGCAATTGCAGCATGCCGCTTTCGTTGAGGCGACGGCCTTCTTCCAGGTATTCGGCATCCTTCACCGCCGCACAGGCGGCCGCCAGGGCCAGGCTGTTGACGTTGAACGGCTGGCGCACGCGGTTCAGCACATCGGCCACCACAGGCGTGGACAAGCCATAACCGACCCGCAACGACGCCAGACCATAAGCCTTGGAGAACGTACGCGACACCAGCAGGTTCGGGTAGGCCGCGAGGAAATCCAGGCCGTCGGGCAGGTCGCTGCCTTCGGCGTACTCGATGTAGGCTTCGTCCAGCACGACCAGCACATGCGCCGGCACGTCCTGCAGGAATTCGTTCAGTGCCTGCTCGCCAAACCAGGTGCCGGTCGGGTTGTTCGGGTTGGCGATAAACACCACGCGAGTCTGGGCATCGATGGCCGCCAGCATCGCCGGCAAGTCATGGCCCCAGTCCTTGGCAGGAATCACGCGAGCATCCGCCCCCACCGCCTGAGTCACAATCGGGTAGACCGCAAACGCGTGTTCGCTGAACACCGCATTCAAACCTGGCGCCAGGTAGGCACGGCCGACCAGTTCAAGGATGTCGTTGGAGCCGTTGCCCAAGGTCACTTGATTCAACTCGACCCGGCACTTGTCCGCCAGTAGCGACTTGAGGGCAAAACCGTTGCCATCGGGATAACGGGTCAGCTCGGCCAGCTCTTCACGAATCGCCGCCAACACTTTGGGGCTCGGGCCCAGCGGGTTTTCGTTACTCGCCAGTTTGACGATCTTGGACGGGTCCAGATTCAACTCACGGGCCAACTCGTCCACAGGCTTGCCTGGAACGTAAGGCGAGAGTTGTTGCACGCCCGGCTGCGCCAGGGCGAGGAAGTTGCCACTCATGTCAAAGCCTCACAAAACCGCTTTCGGGTAAGAGCCCAGCACCTTGAGTGCCACGGCTTCCTGACTGATTTTCTCCAGCACGCCCTTGACCAGAGGGTCGCGGTGATGGCCCATGAAGTCGATAAAGAATACGTAGGTCCACTTACCGCTGCGCGAAGGACGAGTCTCGATGCGCGTCAGGTCAATCCCGTTGTCGTGGAACGGCACCAGCAGCTCATGCAGCGCGCCGGGCTTGTTGCTCATGGAGACGATGATCGAGGTCTTGTCGTCGCCGGTCGGCGGCACTTCCTGGCTGCCGATCATCAAAAAGCGCGTGGAGTTATCCGGGCGATCTTCGATCTTTTCGGCCAGGCGCGTCAGGCCGTACAGGCCGGCAGCCATATCGCCGGCAATCGCCGCCGAGTTCCACTCACCCTTGACCCGCTTGGCCGCCTCGGCGTTGCTGGACACCGCCACGCGCTCGACATTCGGGTAATGGGCGTCCAACCACTTGCGGCACTGGGCCAGGGACTGGGCATGGGAGTAGATACGGCTGATGCTGTCGGTCTTGGTGTTTTCACCCACCAGCAGGTGGTGGTGGATACGCAGCTCCACCTCACCGCAGATCACCATGTCGTGCTCGAGGAAGCTGTCCAGCGTGTGGTTGACCGCGCCTTCGGTGGAGTTTTCCACTGGCACCACGCCAAAATTCACCGCACCGGCCGCGACTTCACGGAAGACTTCGTCGATGGCCGCCATCGGCTTGCTGATTACCGCATGGCCGAAGTGCTTCATGGCTGCCGCCTGGGTGAAGGTGCCTTCAGGGCCGAGGTAAGCCACTTTCAGTGGCTGCTCCAGCGCCAGGCACGAGGACATGATTTCACGGAACAACCGCGCCATCTCTTCGTTGCCCAACGGGCCCTTGTTGCGCTCCATCACACGCTTGAGCACCTGGGCTTCACGCTCGGGGCGGTAGAACACCGGCACTTCGCCTTCCGCCAGCGACGCCATTTTCACCCGGGCTACTTCCTGGGCGCAGCGCGCACGCTCACTGATCAGCTCCAGGACCTTCTCGTCCAGGCTGTCAATGCGTACGCGCAGGGCCTTGAGTTCTTGCTCAGACATTAGCCGTGTTCCTTCTCGAACTCTGCCATGTAGGCAACCAGCGCATTGATGGCGTGGATGTCGACGGCGTTATAAATGGAGGCGCGCATGCCACCCACCGAGCGGTGGCCCTTGAGGTTCAGCAGGCCGCGCTCGTCGGCGCCAGCCAGGAACGGCTTGTCCAGGCGGTCGTCCGCCAGGCGGAACGGCACGTTCATCCACGAGCGATCAGTGAGGTTGATCGGGTTGCTGTACAAGCCGCTGGCGTCGATGAAGTCGTACAGGGTGCGCTTCTTCTCTTCGTTCAACTTACCCATGGCCGCCACACCACCCTGCTCCTTGAGCCATTCGAACACCAGGCCCGACAGGTACCAGGCAAACGCCGGCGGGGTGTTGTACATCGAGCCGTTATCGGCCGCGACCTTGTAGTTGAGCATAGTGGGGCACAGGGAACGGGCGCGGCCCAGCAGGTCTTCGCGGATGATATTGACCAGGATGCCGCTTGGGCCGATGTTCTTTTGCGCGCCGGCGTAGATCATGCCGTATTTGGACACATCGATCGGACGCGAGAGGATGTCCGAGGACATGTCGCACACCAGCGGAACGTCACCTACTTGCGGCACCCAATCAAATTCCAGGCCACCGATGGTTTCGTTCGCGACGTAGTGAACGTAGGCCGCGTCTTTGGACAGCTTCCACTCGTTCTGACCGGGAATGGCGAAGTAGTCGTAGGGCTTGGCGGTGCCTGCCACGTTGACATGGCCGTAGCGCGAGGCTTCTTCGATAGCCTTCTGACCCCAGATACCGGTGTCGATATAGTCGGCAGTCCCGCCTTCTGGCAGCAGGTTCAGCGGTAACTGGGCGAACTGCTGGCTCGCACCACCTTGCAGGAACAGCACTTTGTAATGGGATGGGATGTCCAGCAAGTCGCGCAGGTCCTGCTCGGCCTTGTTGGCGATGGACACGAACTCATCGCTGCGATGGCTCATTTCCATCACGGAGAGGCCTTTTCCATGCCAGTCGAGGAGTTCACCCTGCGCACGCTGCAGGACTGCTTCAGGAAGCGCCGCGGGACCGGCACAGAAGTTATAGGCTCTCTTGCTCACATCCAATCTCACTCTGATCTGGTGGGGCTGCAATCATGTCAGCAACGCCCTCATTCTGGAGCGGACATCTGTGGGAGCTGGCTTTCCTGCGATAGCAGCGCCGCGGTATCACTGAATGACCGAGGCGCCTGCATCGCAGGCAAGCCAGCTCCCACATGGACCGCGTCCAGGCAAAGGGCGCTGTGTTTCATAGGGGACAAACAACAAGGGGGCGAATCTTCATCCGCCCCCTGTGTGTCCGCTTATTCCTGCGGTTCTTCTTCGTCTGCGGCAGCGTCGAGGGTTGGCTCGTCAACGTTGTCATCGCCAGCTGCGATCACCTCGCCTTCGAATTCCTCACCTTCAAGCTCTTCGCCTTCGACTTCCGAAGGCTCCTGCACACGCTCCAGGCCGACCAGTTTTTCGTCCTTGGCCAGCTTGATCAGGGTCACGCCCTGGGTGTTACGGCCCAGGCTCGACACTTCCGCCACACGGGTACGCACCAGGGTGCCCTGGTCGGAAATCAGCATGATCTCCTCGCCGTCGAGCACCTGCACCGCGCCGACGAGACGGCCGTTGCGGTCGTTGCTGACCATGGCGATCACGCCCTGGCCGCCACGCTTGTACTCCGGGAACTCACTGATGGCGGTGCGCTTGCCATAACCACGCTCGGAAGCGGTGAGGATCTGGCTGCCTTCTTCCGGGATCAGCATCGAAATCAGCTTCTGCCCTTCCGGCAGGCGCATGCCGCGTACACCGCGGGCGGTACGGCCCATGGCTCGTACGTCGGATTCCTTGAAGCGTGTGACCTTGCCGCCATCGGAGAACAGCATGACTTCGCGCTCGCCATCGGTGATGGCTGCGGAAATCAGCACGTCGCCTTCGTCCAGTTCCAAGGCGATCAGGCCCACGCTGCGTTGACGGCTGAAGGATTCCAGCGGGGTCTTCTTCACGGTGCCTTTGGCGGTGGCCATGAAGATGAAGTGACCTTCGGTGTATTCCTCGACCGGCAGCATGGTGGTGATGTATTCGTCACTGTCCAGCGGCAGCAGGTTGACCAACGGACGACCACGGGCAGCGCGGGAGGCCTCCGGGATTTCGTAGGTCTTGAGCCAGTACACCTTGCCTTTGCTGGAGAACAGCAGCAGCGTGGTGTGGCTGTTGGCGACCAGCAGGTGAGCGATGTAGTCCTCATCCTTCACGCCGGTAGCCGATTTACCTTTACCGCCACGACGCTGGGCCTGGTAGGCCGCCAACGGTTGGGTCTTGGCATAGCCACCGTGGGAGATGGTCACCACGCGCTCTTCTTCCGGGATCATGTCACCCAGGGTCAGGTCCAGGCGCGCATCGAGGATTTCGGTGCGGCGCACGTCGCCGTATTCGGCGCGGATCACTTCCAGTTCTTCGCGGATCACTTCCATCAGGCGCACAGCGCTGCTGAGGATGCGGATCAACTCGCCGATCTGGTTGAGGATCTCCTGGTACTCGGCCAGCAGCTTCTCGTGCTCAAGGCCAGTCAGGCGGTGCAGGCGCAGTTCCAGGATAGCCTGGGCCTGTTCTGGCGACAGGAAGTACTTGCCTTCACGCAGACCGTATTGCGGGTCCAGGGTCTCGGGGCGGCACGAGTCGGCGCCAGCGCGCTCAACCATCGCGACCACGGCACTGGATTCCCAAGGTGTGCTGATCAGCGCTTCCTTGGCTTCCGACGGGGTTGGCGAGGCCTTGATGAGGGCGATCACCGGGTCGATGTTCGACAACGCAACCGCCTGGCCTTCCAGGATATGGCCGCGCTCGCGGGCCTTGCGCAGTTCGAACACGGTACGGCGGGTGACCACTTCGCGACGGTGACGCACGAAGGCTTCCAGCAGGTCCTTGAGGTTCAGGATGCGCGGGCGGCCGTCGATCAGGGCAACCACGTTGATACCAAACACGCTTTGCAGCTGGGTCTGGGCGTAGAGGTTGTTGAGGATCACCTCCGGCACTTCGCCGCGGCGCAGCTCAATGACCACGCGCATGCCGTCTTTGTCGGACTCGTCGCGCAGCTCGGTGATGCCTTCCAGCTTCTTCTCTTTAACCAGCTCGGCGATCTTCTCGATCAGGCGTGCCTTGTTCAACTGGTAAGGGAGTTCGGTGATGACGATCTGCTGGCGGCCACCGACCTTGTCGATGTCTTCGATGATCGAGCGGGCGCGCATGTAAATGCGCCCACGGCCGGTGCGGTAGGCTTCGATGATGCCGGCGCGACCGTTGATGATCGCGGCGGTCGGGAAGTCCGGGCCGGGAATGTATTGCATCAGCTCATCGACGGTCAGCTCAGGGTTGTCGATAAGGGCCAGGCAACCGTCGATGACTTCACCGAGGTTGTGCGGCGGGATGTTGGTGGCCATGCCCACGGCGATACCGCTGGAACCGTTGACCAGCAGGTTGGGAATCCTGGTGGGCATGACAGCCGGGATCATTTCGGTGCCGTCGTAGTTCGGCACCCAGTCCACGGTTTCTTTATGCAGGTCGGCCAGTAGCTCGTGCGCCAGCTTGGTCATGCGCACTTCGGTGTATCGCATGGCCGCGGCGTTGTCGCCGTCCACCGAACCGAAGTTACCCTGGCCGTCTACCAGCAGGTAGCGCAGGGAAAACGGCTGCGCCATACGAACGATGGTGTCGTACACCGCAGTGTCGCCGTGAGGGTGATACTTACCGATCACGTCACCGACAACACGGGCAGATTTCTTGTACGGCTTGTTCCAGTCGTTACCCAGCTCGCTCATCGCGAACAGCACACGCCGGTGCACGGGCTTCAAGCCATCGCGCGCATCAGGCAGTGCCCGACCGACAATTACGCTCATCGCGTAGTCGAGGTAGGACTGTTTCAGCTCGTCTTCGATATTGACCGGGAGGATTTCTTTGGCCAGTTCGCCCATGAGAAGCCTGATTCCTTTTTCGGGTGAAACCTCGTCACATCCATTCGGGACGAACGAAGCTCGCCGCTGCCGGCACGGTGCCTGACAACGACTTACGACAAATCAACGAGTTATGACACGGATCTGCACGTTATAGGCCACCCCTCGGGGCAGCCCTGGAAACCGCCGGATGTTATCACAATCGCCGCCACGCACCTATCCCCCTGATGCGCATGGAGGCTAGTAATTTGACGGATGACAGGCTTGAAGGGGACGAGAGGGGCTCAGAGGCGCGATGGTGCTTTTTTGCGAGGGTGGAATGCAGACGTTTTATTGACTTCAAGGGCCAATCGCAGGCAAGCCAGCTCCCACCTTTGATGTGTGAACACGGTTGAAGGTGGGAGCTGGCTTGCCTGCGATAGAGCCCCCACAGCCACCGACACCCTCAATGCAGGCGCTTACGACACATCAACTTGGCCAGTTTGGCAGTGTCTGGCCGCTCGACAATGCCTTTTTCGGTGACGATCACGTCGATCAGGTCCGCAGGGGTCACATCAAACACAGGGTTAAACGCCGCGATATCCAACCGCTGCCCATCCACCTCAAGCAACTCACCCATATCGCGCTGCTCCAGCGCAACATCCTCCCCCGTAGCCACCATCAAATCGAGGGTCGAACTCGACGCCACCACCATAAAGCGCACGCCATGGTGCATGGCACACACGGCCAACTGATAAGTGCCGATCTTACTGATCACATCGCCATTGGCCGCAATACAGTCAGCCCCCACCACCACCCAGGTCACGCCTTTGGTCTTGAGGATATGCGCCCCGGCGGAGTCGGCATTCACCGCCACCGGGATGCCCTGGCCCGCCAACTCCCACGCTGTAAGACGGGAGCCTTGCAGCCAGGGGCGGGTTTCATTGACATAGACCTGCTCGACCAGCCCCTCCAGATACGCGGCATGAATCACCCCGAGGGCTGTGCCAACGCCGCCGGAGGCCAACGCCCCGGCGTTGCCATGGGTGAGGATCGCCTGGGCATTGCCCTGGTGCTTGCGAATCCGCTCCATGCCCAACTGGGCCATGACCACGTTGGCCTCCCGGTCGCTCTCATGGATCGCGACGGCTTCGGCTTCCAGCGCCACCAGCGGGTCGGCGTGCTGCTTGAGGCGGTCGAGGCGGTCGCGCATGCGCTGCAAGGCCCAGAACAGGTTCGATGCGGTCGGTCGGGTATGGGCCAGCAAGCCGTAGTCTTCTTCCCATGCAGCCTGCCAGTCACCACCCTCGGCGATACGCTCGCGGGCGGCCAGGACCAAGCCATAGGCGGCGCAGATGCCGATAGCCGGCGCGCCCCGCACCACCATGGTGCGAATGGCGTCGGCCACCGACTCAACGGTACTGCAGGCCACCCAGTGCGTCCGGGACGGCAAAACGCGCTGATCGAGCAGGTGCAGCGCGCCATCACGCCATTCGATGGCCTTCACTTTGTCTGCAGCCAACAGTCGGTCGCGCATCCCTTACCCCGCACTCATGAACAAAAGCCGCCGATTATAGCGATCCGCCAGCCAGGACGCTCGGGTATACTTCGCCCTTCTTTTATAGCTGCCTGGGAAGAAGCCTGCGATGACCTCCACTGCCGCCCCGCTCGACTTGTTGCTGCTGCCGACCTGGCTGGTACCCGTCGAGCCAGCTGGCGTGGTGCTCAAGGAGCACGGCCTGGGTATCCGCGATGGCTGCATTGCCTTTATCGGGCCACGGGACGCGGCGTTGAAGCTCGCGGCGCAAGAGGTGCGTGAACTGCCCGGCATGCTGCTCAGCCCCGGCCTGGTCAATGCCCACGGCCATGCCGCCATGACCCTGTTCCGCGGCTTGGCCGACGATTTGCCACTGATGACCTGGCTGGAAAAACACATCTGGCCCGCCGAAGCCAAGTGGGTCGATGAAGCGTTCGTGCGCGACGGCACCAACCTGGCCATTGCCGAGCAGATCAAGGGCGGCATCAGCTGCTTCTCGGACATGTATTTCTACCCCAAGGTCGCCAGTGACTGCGTGCACAACAGCGGTATGCGTGCGCAGATCGCGCTGCCGATCCTCGACTTCCCGATCCCCGGCGCCAGCAGTGCCGACGAGGCGATCCGCCAGGGTATCGAGTTGTTCGGCGACCTCAAGCACCACCCGCGCATCAAAATCACCTTCGGCCCCCACGCCCCGTACACCGTGTGCGATGCCAACCTGGAAAAAATCCGGGTGATCGCCGAAGAGCTGGACGCCGCGATCCATATGCACGTTCACGAAACCGCCTTTGAAGTGCAGCAAGCCGTCGAGCAGACCGGCGAGCGGCCATTGGCGCGCCTGGCTCGCCTTGGCTTGCTGGGCCCGCGCTTTCAGGCCGTGCACATGACCCAAATCAGCGAAGACGACCTGGCTTTACTGGTAGAAAGCAACACCAGCGTCATTCACTGCCCGGAATCGAACCTGAAACTGGCCAGCGGCTTTTGCCCGGTGGAGCGCTTGTGGCAGGCTGGCGTCAACGTGGCCATCGGCACCGACGGCGCCGCCAGCAACAATGACCTGGATCTGCTTGGCGAAACCCGCACGGCGGCGATGCTGGCCAAGGCCGTGGCCGGTTCGGCCACTGCGCTGGATGCCCACCGCGCCTTGCGCATGGCCACACTCAACGGCGCCAGGGCGATGGGCCTGGACAGCCAGATTGGCTCCCTGGAAGTCGGCAAGGCGGCAGACATCGTCGCTTTTGATCTTTCCGGGCTGGCGCAACAACCGATCTACGATCCGGTCTCACAGCTTATATATGCCACCGGGCGCGATTGCGTGAAACACCTTTGGGTTGCCGGCAAGCCATTGCTCGACGACCGGCAATTGACCCGCATGGATGAACAACAGTTGACCGCCACGGCCATTGCCTGGGGCCAACGCATCAGCGGGCACAGCGAATAACGACGCGGCTGAAGCCTTGGGTTCAGCCGCGACACACCGACTTATCAGATTCAGAGGATTCACCATGAGCAACGTCGACCACGCCGAAATCGCCAAGTTTGAAGCCCTTGCCCATCGCTGGTGGGACCGCGAGAGCGAATTCAAGCCCTTGCACGACATCAACCCACTGCGGGTCAATTGGATTGACGAGCGCGTCAACCTGGCCGGCAAGAAAGTGCTGGACGTCGGTTGCGGCGGCGGCATCCTCAGCGAAGCCATGGCCCAGCGCGGCGCCACCGTGATGGGCATCGACATGGGCGAAGCGCCGCTGGCCGTAGCCCAGTTGCACCAGCTCGAATCCGGCGTGAGCGTGGAATACCGCCAGATCACTGCCGAAGCCCTGGCCGAGGAAATGCCCGAGCAGTTCGACGTGGTCACCTGCCTGGAAATGCTCGAACACGTGCCAGACCCGTCCTCGGTGATCCGTGCGTGCTTCCGTATGGTCAAGCCCGGCGGCCAGGTGTTCTTCTCCACCATCAACCGCAACCCCAAGGCCTACCTGTTCGCGATCATCGGCGCTGAATACATCATGAAGCTGCTGCCGCGCGGCACCCATGATTTCAAGAAATTCATCCGCCCTTCCGAGCTGGGTGCGTGGAGCCGCCAAGCCGGGCTGACCGTCAAGGACATCATCGGCCTGACCTACAACCCGCTGACCAAGCACTACAAGCTGGCCAACGATGTTGACGTCAACTACATGATCCAGACCCTGCGCGAGGAGTAAGCCTGTGAAGTTGCGAGCGGTTCTCTTCGACATGGACGGTACCCTGCTGGACACCGCGCCGGACTTTATCGCCATCTGCCAGGCCATGCGCGCCGACCGTGGCCTGGCGCCGATCAACCCGCAGCACATCCGCGATGAAATTTCCGGTGGTGCGCGGGCGATGGTCGCGGTGACCTTCTCGATGGACCCGGAGTCGCCGGGTTTTGAGGAACTGCGCCAGGAATTCCTGGAGCGTTACCTCAAGGATTGCGCAGTCCACAGCAAGCTGTTCGACGGCATGGCCGAGCTGCTGGAAGACATCGAGAAAGCCAAGTTGATCTGGGGTGTAGTCACCAACAAGCCGGTGCGCTTTGCCGAACCGATCATGCAACGGCTGGGCCTGGCCGAGCGTTCGGCCGTGCTGATCTGCCCGGACCACGTGAAAAACAGCAAGCCGGACCCGGAGCCGATGATTCTGGCGTGCAAGATGCTCGACCTGGACCCGGCCAGCGTGCTGTTCGTGGGCGATGACCTGCGCGACATCGAATCCGGCCGCGATGCTGGTACGCGCACGGCGGCGGTCACTTATGGCTATATCCACCCGGACGACAACCCCCGCCACTGGGGCGCGGATGTGGTGGTGGATCACCCGCTGGAATTGCGCAAGGTGCTGGATAACGCCCTGTGCAGTTGCTGATGGTTCGAAGCAATGTGGGAGCTGGCTTGCCTGCGATAGCGGTCTGCCAGCCAGCACATTTGGCGACCGGTCGTCCGCCATCGCAGGCAAGCCAGCTCCCACAGGATATGGACTCCACTTCGAGAGCTGTATCACCTTGAAATTTGTCGAGGCTATTTATGTTTGATTACTCTGCCCCTCCAGAACTGCTCAAAGGCCGGATCATCCTGGTAACCGGCGCCGGTCGCGGGATTGGCGCGGCAGCGGCGAAGACCTATGCCGCCCATGGCGCCACCGTGCTGTTGCTGGGCAAGACCGAAGCCAACCTGGCCCAGGTGTATGACGAGATCGAAGCCGCCGGCCACCCACAGCCGGTGGTGATCCCGTTCAACCTGGAGACCGCCCTGCCCCATCAATACGATGAGCTGGCAGCGATGATCGAAAAGGCATTCGGCCACCTCGACGGTTTGTTGCACAACGCCTCGATCATCGGCCCGCGCACGCCCATCGAGCAGTTGTCCGGCGAGAACTTCATGCGGGTGATGCACGTGAACGTCAACGCGATGTTCATGCTGACCAGCACGTTGCTGCCGCTGCTCAAGCTGTCCCAGGATGCGTCGGTGGTGTTCACCTCCAGCAGCGTCGGGCGCAAGGGCCGTGCTTATTGGGGTGCCTATGGCGTGTCCAAGTTCGCCACCGAGGGGCTGATGCAAACCCTGGCCGATGAACTGGAAGATGTGGCCGCAGTGCGCGCCAACAGCATCAACCCGGGCGGCACCCGCACCAGCATGCGCGCCCAGGCGTACCCAGGGGAAAACCCGATGGAAAGGCCGGCGCCGGAAGAGATCATGCCGGTGTACCTGTACCTGATGGGGCCGGACAGTGCGGGCATCAACGGCCAGGCCTTCGATGCGCAATAAGCCCTGACACACCGCAAAACAAAGGTGGGAGCTGGCTTGCCTGCGATAGCATCACCGCGGTGTCACTGAGGCACCGAGGTGTCTGTATCGCAGGCAAGCCAGCTTCCACATTGCTTTGTGGTGTACTCAAATACTCAGTTTTTGACCACTTCCTCAAGGGTGAAGCGCCCCAACGGGTTCTGCAGGAAGTTGCTTACGTTCTTGCGTGAGATATTGATGTAGGGGCTGTAGTACAGGTCAATCCAGTTCACATCCTGTTTGGCCAGTTTCTGCAACTCCACATACATTTGCTCACGCTTGGCCGGGTCTGCCTCGATCCGCGCAGCCGCCACCAAGGCCTTGACCTGGTCGTTCTTGTAGCGGGTCATATAGTTCTGGTTGGTGTCGTGGCCCAGCACGAAGGTGGTTTTCTGGTCGGGGTCGAGGATGTCGTTGGTCCAGTACATCACCGAAATATCGTACTCACCATCCACCAGCATCTGCCAGCTTTGGGTGGGGTCGACTTTTTGCAGGTTGGCGGTCACACCGACCTTGGCCAGCTGGTCTTTGATGATCACCGCGATCTGCTCGTCGGCCTCATTGCCGGCATTGACCACGTAGTTGAGCTTCAAATCCTGGGCACCTGCAGCGGCCAGCAGCTTCTTGGCTTCGGCCGGGTCGTACGGGCGTTGCAGGTTGTTGGCGTAGTGGTACAGCGAGCCCTTTGGAATGTAGGAATAAGCCACGGTGCCTTGACCGTAAGTGACGGCTTTGACCAGCGATTGCTTGTCGATGGCCATGTCCAGGGCCTGGCGCACTTGCGGCTTGGCCAACAAGCCGTGCTCGTGGTTGATCAACAGGTGATCTTCACGGGTGGACGGGTCGGCGTGGATCACCACGTTCTGGTCTTTTTTCAGTTCTTCGACCCGGGAGAACGGCACGAAGATCGCCGTGTCGAGTTCGTTGTTCTGCACCATGCGCATGCGCGTGTTGTCATCGGTCACCGACACCCATTCCACGCCGTCCAGGCTCACGCTGCCGGCCTGCCAGAAATTCGGGTTTTTCTTCAGGATCACGCGGTCGCCCTTGCGCCACTCGTCCACGGTAAACGCGCCGGAGGTCACCGGGTTTTCCGAGTAGGCGTCTTCGCCCATCTTGGTCATGGCTTTTTCCGACAGGATCGACACCGTTGGCGACGCCAGTTGCGAGAGGAAGGCCACCGCCGGGGTTTTCAAGGTGACCACCAGGGTCTTGGCATCGCTGGCCGTGGCGGTGTTGATCAGGCTGAACGGGTCGCTCCACAAGGAGGCCTTGTTGTCGCGGATGCGCAGCAGGCTGAATGCGGCGTCGGCGGCAGTGATCGGCGAGCCGTCAGAGAACTTCGCCTCGCGCAGCTTGAAGGTGTAGGTCAGGCCATCCTTGGAAATGTCCCAGCTTTCGGCCAGGCCCGGTTCCATCTTGGTGCCCAGGTTATCCACGCGCACCAGGGTGTCGTAGACGTTGGCAAATACCCAGGTGTCGCGGTTTTGCGCGCTTTTGATCGGGTCGAAGGTGGTGCTGTCTTCACGGCAGCCGATGGTGAGCACACCGGCGGCCTGTGCCAGGCCGGCGGTCAGCGACCAGGCCGTGAGGGTAGCGGCGGCGAGCAATTTCAAGTGGCGCGAGTGCATATCACAACTCCTTGTTAATGAATGGCAGAAGGTCAAAGCAAAGGGTCTTCAAGCACGCAACTGTACCGATGCTCGTGCAGGAAATGGGTGGGAGGCAATACCGAGGAACACTTGGCTTGCGCATACCGGCAACGCGGGTGAAAGGCACAACCAGTCGGCAGATTCAGCGGGCTCGGCGGTTCGCCGGGCAATGGCTGCGCAGGCAATGGCCGGTGCGGATCGATCTCCGGGATGGCCTGGATCAGCGCCGCCGTATACGGGTGACGCGGCGCGGTGAACACCGCTTCCACCGGGCCTTCCTCGACGATCTTGCCCAGGTACATCACCGCCACGCGGTCGCACAGGCGTCGCACGATGGCCAGGTCATGGGCGATAAACAGGATCGCCAGGTTCATGCGCTGTTGCAGTTCCAGCAGCAGGTTGATGATCTGGCCCTGGATCGACACATCCAGCGCCGCCACACATTCATCGGCAATGATCAGGCGCGGCTCCACCGCCAGCGCCCGGGCGATACCCACGCGCTGGCACTGGCCGCCACTGAGGGAGCCGGGCTTGCGTGAAGCCAGCTCAGGACGCAAGCCGACCAGTTCGAGCAACTCATTCACACGCTCAGGAATCTGCTGCGCCGCCACCTTACGCTGCACACGCAGTACCTCGGCGAGGGTTTCGCCAATGCTGTGCCGTGGATTGAGTGCGGCGTAGGGGTCCTGGAAAATCATCGCGGTTTCATGCCGCAGCCGGGCAATGTCGATGGCGCTGCCATGGGCCATGTCGATACCGTCGAACAACACCTGCCCGGCGCTGATCGGGTTGAGGTGCAGAATTGCCCGGCCCAGGGTGCTCTTGCCACTGCCGGACTCGCCCACCAAACCCAGGGTTTCACCGGCAGCGAGGTTCAGCGACACCCCGTTCACCGCCCTCACCCACTGGCGGTTGAGGCCCAGCAGGCCGCTGCCGGACGCGGCAAAGCGCACTTCCAGATCCTTGACCTGTAACAAGCTCATGGGCGCGCTCCCAACGGGTAGTGACAGGCCACGCGTGCGCCCTGGGGCAGCAACTCGGTGCACAAGGCGTCTGCCTGCGGGCAGCGCGGGTGGAAGCGGCAGCCGTCGGGCAATGCATCGAGCAACGGCGGCTGGCCAGCAATGGTGCGCAACAACGCATGCCCGCTGCTGTGGGCCGGCTGGCAGTCGATCAGGCCTGCGGTATACGGATGTTGCGGTTGGGCCAGCAGTTCGTATTTGCTGCCGTGCTCGCACAGGCGCCCGGCGTACATCACGGCGATGGCATCGCAGGTTTGCGCCACCACGCCCAGGTCATGGGTGATCATGATGATCGACAGGCCACGCTGGTCGCGCAGGTCGAGCAACAGCCGCAGGATTTGCGCCTGCACCGTCACATCCAGGGCCGTGGTCGGTTCGTCGGCGATCAACACCTTCGGGTTGCAGCCCAGGGCCACGGCGATCATGGCGCGCTGGCGCATGCCACCGGAAAACTCATGGGGGTAGTTGTCGACCCGGGCCTGGGGGTCGGGAATCCCGACCTGACGCAATACCTCGATCGCCTGCAAGCGCGCGTCTTTTTTCGACGCACCTTGATGCAGGCGGATGCCCTCGGCGATCTGCTCACCGATACGCATCAGCGGGTCCAGGTGGCTGCTGGGGTTCTGGAAGACCATGCCCAACTGCCCGCCGCGCACGGCGCGCATACCGGCATCATCCAGTGCCAATAAGTCCTGGCCGGCCAACTGCACCGCGCCGCCCTGCACCCGCAGGTTGGGCGATGGCAACAGACGCATCAGGCCGCGACAGGCCATGGTCTTGCCCGAACCGCTCTCGCCCACCAGGCCGAGGATTTCACCCTCGGCCAGGTCGAAAGACACCCGGTCCACCAAGGTGACCTCACGCCCGGCGTTGTTGGCGATCACACTGAGGTCGCGCACCTTCAGCAGGCTCATGAGCGCTCCCCCAATACCTGCGCAACACCATCGGCCAACAGGCTGAAGCCCATGGCCAAGGTCACGATGGCCAGGCCCGGAAAGGTGCAGATCCACCAGGCGGTGGTGATAAAGGCTTGCCCCTCGGCCACCATCGTCCCCCATTCGGCGGTCGGTGGTTGCACCCCCAGGCCCAGGTAACTGACGGCGGCGCCGTTGAGCAGCACCAGCACCGCGTCGGACATGGAAAACACGATGGAGCCAAACAGCGCATTGGGCAGCAAATGCCGGAACAGAATGCGTCCATGGCCAAAGCCCAGGCTCTTGGCGGCCAGGGCGAACTCGCTTTCCTTGAGCACCAGGATCTGCGAGCGAATCAGGCGCGCATACGACACCCAGCCCACCAGCGCCATGGCGATGTAAAAACTCTGTAAGCCCGGCCCGAGGATGGCCATGATCGCCAGCATCAGCACCAGGAACGGGAACGCCAGCACCACGTCGATCACACGCATGCAGACACTGTCGAAACGCCCGCCGATATAACCCGAGACCGCACCGATAAAGGTGCCAATGATGAAAGGGAAGATCACCCCGATAACCGCCAACTGCAGGTCGATGCGCGCACCCCAGATCACCCTCGACAGGATGTCCCTGCCGTAATTGTCCGTACCCAACGGATGGGCAAGGCTGGGGGCCAGCAAACTCATGCCGGTGTCCTGCGCGATGGGGTCATAGGGCGCGACCCACGGCGCAAACAGCGCCAGGGCCAACCACGCGAACAGGATCAACAACCCCCATGCGGCGGTCAGTCGGCCATTGCGAAAACCAAAGCGCAGGCGCAAGCGCCATGGGGCGATCAGGGGGCGACTGCTCATTGCATCTTCACCCGTGGGTCAAGGGCCACTGTCACCAGGTCAGCCATGAAGTTGACCACCACCGTGGCACAGGCCAGCACCATCGCCACGCCCTGCACCACCATGTAGTCACGGGTGAAAATGCCGCGCACTAGCAACTGGCCGATGCCTGGAATCGCGAACAGGCTTTCGATGACCACCGTGCCGCTGATCAGCCAACCGATGTTGACCGCCAGCAGGTTGACCGCCGGCACCAGAGCGTTGGGCAGCACATGCCGGCGAAACACCGCGCCTTCCGACAGCCCGCGTGCGCGTGCGGCGGTGACGTGATCCGCCTGCAATTCCATCAACATGCTCGCCCGCAGGTTACGCACCAGCACCGCCGACAGCGCCAGGGCGATGGTCAGGCACGGCAAGAGCATGTGGTGCGCCTTGTCCAGCCAGGTGCGCCCGTAACCGGACACCGGGAACAAGCCCCATTTCACGCTGAGCAGCAGGATCAGCATCAACCCCAGCCAGAACGCCGGCATGCCCAGGCCGACCGTGGTGAACACGCGGATCAGCTTGTCTGCCCAACGGCCTTGCTGGCGCGCCGCAATCGTTGCCAGTGGCACCGCTATCAACAACGCGAGCACCACGCTGCCCAGCACCAGCACCAGGGTCGGCTCGATCCGGGTGACGATCAGTGTCAGGGCGTCGACCTTGTACAGCAGCGATTGGCCGAGGTCGCCCTTGAGCAGGTTTTTCAGGAAGTAAAAGTATTGCAACCACAAAGGCTGGTCGAGGCCGAACTGGGCGCGGATCTTCAGCAGCGCATCCGGCGTGCTGCGCGAACCCAGCAAGGCGCGCGCCGGGTCGCCAGGAATCGAGCGCACCAACACGAAGGTGATCAGGCTGATGCCCAGCAGCACCGGCAGCAATTGCAGGGGCCGGGACAACACAAAACGGTAGCGCGCCAGGTTCATGCGTCAGCCTCGGTGGCGAGCGAGGAAGTCCAGCAGCACCGGGAAGTACGCCTGCGGCTCCTCGTAAAACGGCATATGACTGCTGTTGGGGAACACATGCAACTCGGCGTGGGGTGCTGCTAGTTTCATGCGCATTGCGCAAGCGGGGGTAAGTTCGTCGTGCTGGCCGGTGGTGATCAGGATCGGCATCGTGAACTCGGCCATTTCCTTGAGGCGGTTCCAGTCCTTGAGGTTGCCGATATAGAGGAACTCGTTGGGGCCTTGCATGGTTTCGTACGGCCCCATGTTCCAGTCGCCCAGGGAGCGCTTGACCGGCTCCGGCCATTCGTCGAGCCGGCACACGTGGCGGTAGTTGAGCAAGGTGATGGCGGCCTGGTACTGCGGGTGGTCGAGGGTGCCCATGGCTTCGTGGCGTTGCATCATGGCCACGGTTTCGCTGCCCAGGGCGCCGCGCAGGCGCTCCAGTTCCTGGGACAGGTGGGGAATGTCGCCGACGGTGTTTTCCAGGATCAGGCTTTTGAGCGCACCGGGATAATGCACGGCATATTCGATCCCCAGCCAACCGCCCCAGGAGTGCCCGAGCAAATGCACGCGGCCCAGGCCCAGCGCCTGGCGCACGGTCTCGACTTCTTCGACATAACGGCGGATTTCCCACAGTGCGGCATCGGTCGGTCTGGCTGATGCGCCTGTGCCAAGCTGGTCGAATGCAACCACTCGCAGGTTACGCGCTTTGAGCCAGCCATGGGCGTCACGCAGATAGTCACACGGCAGGCCCGGCCCGCCGTTGAGACACAGCAGCACCTCATCGCCTTCGCCAAAGCTGTAGACCACGAGGTTATGGCCGTCGACTTGCACGTTGTACTGCTGGTCGGGGGCAATTTCACGCCACATGCATACATTCCTTGTGTTGTATCGGCCTGGCGGGTAGCGGCCGTTTATCAGGTCAACACTACCGAGGATGCCGTGCGTCCATAACCTAGTATTTCTTATAGGTTTGGCCTGGCAGTCCTTCGCCGGGGCGTGGCATTCTACTTGCAGCAAGTCGAGATTCAAATGAATTCGGGAGCAGAACGGATGCTGGCCAAGCTGACCGCCTTCAATAATCGCCTCATACCGGGCAGGAGCCTGGATGAACAGATGGACAATACGTTTATCCTGGCCCAACAACTGGGCTTCGATGCGCTGGTGTATGACTACAGCCCGGTGCCCATCGATCTCAACGGCGCACTGATCACGCCTTCGCTGTTGCAACTGCGCAACACACCGGCCGACTGGCACGCCTTATGGTGCAGCGAAGGGTTTTACCAGATCGACCCGGTGCAACACCTGGCATTGAGTTCGGTATCACCGTTTGTCTGGTCCTATGAGGCCAAGACTGAGACCGCCCTGCAAAAGATCATCGACCCGTGCCACGCTCCCGTTTCCTCCTACCTGCATGAACGCCAGCTGACCTGCGGCGTCAGTGTGCCGATTCATCTGCCCAAGGGCGGTTTTGCCTCGCTCACCGGCTTACGCACCGGCAAGGCGCGCACGGTATTGAAGGACGCCCAACATACGCTGGCCGATTTCAGTCTGATTACCCATGCCCTCCAGGAAGCGGCGTACCCGCTGTTCAGCAAGGAGGTGCGGGCTTATCCGCACATCCGCCTGACCAAGCGCGAGCGCGAATGCCTGAAATGGGCGGCAGAGGGCCTGACCGCCGCTGAAATCGCCACGCAATTGAGCCGCTCCCTGGCAGTGGTCACCCTGCACCTGGCCTCGGCCATGCACAAACTGGGGGCCAAAAACCGTGTTCAAGCGGTGGTTCGAGCCACCCATTACCGCTTGCTGGAAGATTGAGCTTTCGGCAAAAACCTATCTGTTTTGCTAGTTACCTAAACTTTTTGTTCAGACTATCGTAACCCTGATCCTTTTTTTCAGAGCAGGGTACGAAATGGAATTCATCGAAAAAGTTCGCGAAGGCTACGCGCCCTTTGGCGCCTATCAGACCTGGTATCGCGTCACGGGCGACCTGAGCACAGGCCGCACGCCCTTGGTGATCATCCATGGCGGCCCGGGCTGCACCCACGATTACGTCGACGCCTTCAAGGACGTCGCCGCCAGCGGCCACGCAGTCATCCATTACGACCAGTTGGGCAACGGCCGCTCCACGCATTTGCCGGAAAAAGATCCGTCGTTCTGGACCATCGGCCTGTTCCTCGACGAGTTGAACAACCTGCTGGACCACCTGCAAATCAGTGAAAACTACGCGATCCTCGGGCAATCCTGGGGCGGCATGCTCGGCAGCGAACACGCGATCTTGCAACCCAAAGGCCTGCGCGCGTTTATCCCTGCCAACTCGCCCACCTGCATGCGCACCTGGGTCAGCGAAGCCAATCGCCTGCGTAAGCTGTTGCCTGAAGGCGTGCACGAAACCCTGCTCAAGCACGAGCAGGCCGGCACCTACCAAGACCCGCAATACCTCGCGGCCTCTCGGATTTTCTATGACCAGCATGTGTGCCGGGTCAACCCATGGCCCGAAGAAGTGGCACGCACCTTCGCCCAGGTGGATGCCGACCCGACGGTGTACCACGCCATGAGCGGCCCGACCGAATTCCACGTGATCGGCAGCTTGAAGGACTGGAATGTGATCGGCCGCCTGTCAGCCATCAAGGTGCCAACCCTGGTGATTTCCGGTCGACATGACGAAGCCACACCGTTGGTGGTCAAGCCGTTCCTGGATGAGATAGCGGACGTGCGCTGGGCACTGTTTGAAGACTCCAGCCACATGCCCCATGTGGAAGAACGCCAGGCATGCATGGGGACGGTGGTGAAGTTTCTGGATGAGGCGTGTTCGTTGCCGCACAAAGCCCTCAAGGCCGGCTGAATCCCTGTGGGAGCTGGCTTGCCTGCGATAGCACCGGTGAATTCACCATCGCTATCGCAGGCAAGCCAGCTCCCACAGGGTACACGGGTCGCTCGTTAAACCTCGCTGGTCTCAGCCTTGGATGCTTTCCTCAAGGTATCCGCTACCAGGGGAATTTCCTTGCCCTCGGCATCAAACAACTTCCCACCCCGGTAGTAATCGCCATCGCGCAACGCGGCCACGTCGCGAAAGCACAAGCTGCGCTCAGTCCCCGCCACAAACACTGACTGCTGGTCCGAGTTGCCGGCGGTGAAGTGGTTGAATGCCAGGTTCAGCAATATCGCCATGATTGCCGACGAGCTGATGCCCGAGTGGAAGATGGTCGCGAACCAGCTTGGAAACTGATCGTAGAAGCTGGGCGCGGCGATGGGGATCATGCCGAAGCCGATGGACGTGGCGACGATGATCAGGTTCATGTTGTTGCGGTAATCCACCTTGGACAGCGTGCGAATCCCGCTGGCCGCCACTGTGCCGAACAATACAATCCCGGCGCCGCCCAACACGGAGGTGGGCACGGCCGCGATCACCCGGCCCATGAATGGCAGCAGGCCGAGCACCACTAGGAATACCCCGCCAGTGGCCACCACAAACCGACTCTTGACCCCGGTCACCGCCACCAGGCCGACGTTCTGGGCGAACGCGCTCTGGGTAAACGAACCGAAGATCGGCGCGAACATGCTCGACAGCATGTCGGCGCGCAGGCCGTTGCCCAGACGCTTGGAGTCCACTTTGGTGTCGATGATCTCGCCCACCGCCAGGATATCCGCTGACGTTTCCACCAGCGTCACCATCACCACGATGCACATGGAAATAATCGCCGCCACATGGAAGGTGGGCATGCCGAAGTGAAATGGCGTGGGGAAACCGAACATCGGCCCCTGCATGACACCAGAGAAGTCCGCCATGCCAAGCAGCACCGCGATCACCGTGCCGATCACCATGGCCAGCAGGATCGACAGGCGCGAGATGGTTGCGCTGCCGATCTTGCTCAGTAGCAGCACCAGCACCAGAGTCAGCGCGGCCAGGCCGATGTTAGACATGCTGCCAAAATCCGCCGCCCGGCTGTTGCCACCCATGGCCCAGCGCGCCGCTACGGGCATCAGGGTCAGGCCGATGGTGGTAATCACAATGCCCGTCACCAGCGGCGGAAAAAACTTGGTGATCCTTGAGAACACCGGGGTGATCAACAAACCGATAAAGGATGCGGCCATCACCGCCCCGAGTATCGCTGGCACACCACCGGCACCGTCGCTGCCGACAATCGCCACCATGGTCGCCACACCCGCGAACGACACGCCCTGCACCAGCGGCAACTGACAGCCGAAAAACGGCAGGCCCAGGGTTTGCAGCAGCGTGGCCAGGCCACCGGCAAACAGCGATGCAGCGATCAGCAAGCCGATATCCGCCGGCGACAACCCGGCTGCCTGGCCGACGATCAACGGCACGGCGACGATACCGCCATACATGGTGAGCACATGCTGCAGGCCGTAAGCCATGTTGGCGGCGACGCCCAGATTTTCATCTTCGGGCCGCTGCGGTGACGCCTTCGGGATAGTCATGGTGAGGGGTTCTCTGTTTTTGTTGTGCGCTCACTGTATGCAATGTTAAGACTGTATGTCCATAGAGTTGTATACAATCAATCGAACAAGATACCCTCCAACGGCGTTACAAAAACAATCCGGCCGTCACGAGCCAGAACGCTAAAGGACAAAAAGAATGAAAAAGGCACTACAGGGCGCCACCGTCGCATTGACCCTTCTCGGCGGCGGGGAGGCCGTTGCGGTGGAATGGATGAACAACAGCGTCGGGTTTCGCTACGGGCAGCACTTCACCAACCCGAACAACCCCGACGACTTCAGCAAGCGCATCTACAGTTTTACCCACGCCAGCGGCTACCGTTACGGCAGCAACTTCCTCAACCTCGACGTATTCCTGTCCGACAGCAGCGACCCGCGCAAAGGCACCGACCACGGGGGCAGCGAGGTGTACGCCGTGTACCGGCATCAGTTGTATGCCTCACGCGTGTTCGACTTGCCGCCGGGCACGGGGCTGATCAAGGATTACGCGTTGACCCTGGGCTTCGACGCCAACCGCAACAACAACTTCGCCTCCGCCAAGAAGCGCGCTCTGGTGATTGGCCCCACGTTGAAGTTCAACACTGTCGGCGTGCTGGACCTGAGCCTGATGTACTACAAGGAAAAGAACCACACCGGCATTCCCGGCGCGCAAGAGTCGAACCACACCTTCGACGCTACCTACATGCTCAACCTGGCCTGGATGCGACCGTTCGAGGTGGGCAACCATGCGGCGAAATTCCAGGGGTTCATTAACTACGTCGGGGAAAAAGGCGAGGACTACCATGGCCGCGATACCGCACCGGAAGCGCTGATGCGTACGGCGTTGATGGTGGCGGTGCGACCGGGTAAAAGCGTCAAGCCGAACTTGTACCTGGGGGTGGGGTATGAGTACTGGCATAACAAATTCGGCGTGGACGGTGGGCGTGGCAGCCGCACCTCAACGCCGACGCTGAACATGGAAGTGACGTTCTAACTGAAGAAACGCAAAACAATGTGGGACCTGGCTTGCCTGCGATAGCGGTCTGTCAGTTAGCCCATCTGGCACTGATACACCGCTATCGCAGGCAAGCCAGCTCCCACACTTTGATCGTATTGTCAGCTCAGGCGTTGGCCAGTTCGGAAGAATTGCCCTTCGGCCGTGCCAGCCAATACCCCAACACCGCCAGCGGCGCGGTCGCCAGCATCACAATCACCGTGATCAACAGTGGTTGCTCGATCATCGACGACACCAACAGGCTGGCCAGGAAGCACAGGCCCAACTGCAGGGTGTTTTGCAGGGCCGCCGCCTTGCCGGAATTTTCCGCAAAGGGCATCAGCGCATTCGCCACCACAATCGGGTAGCTGGCGCCGTTGCACAGCGCCATCAGGCAGAACGGGATCAATAAGGTAGTCAGGGTCGGCACACTCAAGGTGGCCACCAGGTACAACGCCACCATGCTCAAGCAATAGGCGACCAGCAACCACGGCAGCAGGGTTTTACCCGGCAGGCGCTGCAAGGCGCTGCGGCAACTGTAGCCGCCAACGAGAAACGCCAGGGTCGGCAGTACGTAGCTGAGGCCGATGTCATTCGGGCTGTAGCCCATGCCACCGAGGATGAACGGCGAGGCGGTCAGCCAAGCGAAGAAGCTGGCCGAACAGGCGGCGAAGATCATTACATTGCCGGTAAACACCCGCGAGGTGAGCAATTGCCCATAGCCCAGGCGCACCGGGCTGCCCTTGTGCTCCGAACGCTTGGGCACATTGCGCAGGAACAAGGTCGGCAACAACAGCAACAACGACACCACCAGCAACACGCCGAAGATCGCCTGCCAGCCAAAGTGATTCAGCACCATGGCGCCCAGCAGCGGAGCCAGGGCCGGAGACAGCGACATCAACGGCATGATGCTGGCGAAGACGCGGTGAGCCTTGTCGGCCGGGTAGCGATCAATCACCAAGGCCTGCCAACTGACGGCGGCGGCACACACGCCAATCGCCTGCATAAAGCGCAGGGCCAGCAGTTGCGGCGCGCTCTGAACCCAGAACATGCCCAGGCAACCGAGCACAAACAGGCTCAGGCCCGCGATCAGAATCGGCTTGCGCCCCAGGCGGTCCGAGAGCGGCCCCCACAGCAACTGCCCCAGCGCAAAGCCGGCAAGGAAAATACTCAAGCTGGCGCCCACCGCGCCAGCACCAATGTTCAACTGCTCGCCCATGGCGCCAAACGCCGGCAAGTACATGTCCATGGCCAGATAACCGAGCATGCTCAGCCCCGCCAGATACCAGGTAAAACCAAAAGAATTTTTCATCGAAGCCTTGTAGATACTGCCATCAAACTATTTGCTGACTGGCGCCCATTATGAAGCTGACAATATCTGTGTGAAGCGATAATAATTGGACACTCTCATCAATAATTTTGAAGGCAGCGCTCATGTGGTCGGAATATTCCCTGGATGTGGTCGACGCCGTTGCCCGTCACGGCAGCTTCAGCGCCGCCGCCCAGGAACTGCACCGCGTACCGTCGGCCATCAGCTACACCGTGCGCCAGCTTGAAGAATGGCTGGCCGTGCCGCTGTTTGTGCGGCGGCATCGCGACGTAGAACTGACCCCCGCCGGCCGTTTGTTTATCGACGAAGCCCGCGGCGTGATGAAAAAAATGCTCGGCACCCGGCGCCTGTGCCAACAGGTGGCCAATGGTTGGAGCGGCCAGTTGAAGGTGGCCGTGGACTCCATCGTCAAACCCCAGCGCTGCCGGCAGTTGGTGCTCGACTTCTATCGGCAGTTTCCCGAAGTGGAATTGCTGCTCGAATACGAGGTGTACAACGGCGTGTGGGATGCGCTGGCGGATGAACGCACCGACATCGTGATCGGCGCCACCAGCGCGGTGCCGGTGGCCAGCCACTTCAGCTTCCGCGACATGGGCCTGTTGAACTGGCTGTGCGTGGTCAGCGCCCGGCACCCCTTAGCTGCGGCGGAAGGTTTACTCAGTGATGACCAACTGCGCCCCTTTGCCTCGCTGTGCATGACCGACACCTCACGCAACCTGCCCAAGCGCGACACCTGGACCCTGGATAACCAGCGCCGCCTGGTGGTGCCCAACTGGGCGTCGGCTCTGGATTGCCTGCGCGATGGCCTGTGTGTAGGGATGGCACCGGCCCATCAGGTATTGCCATGGATCGAGCGCGGGGACTTGGTCGCGCTGCAGTTGAGCCGGCCATTTCCGGCCAGCCCGTCGTGTGTGGCGTGGGCGCAGAACAAGCTGTCGCCAGCCATGGCGTGGTTGCTGGAATACTTGGGCGATACGGAGACCATGAACCAGGAATGGCTGAATGGCCCCTCCCTCTGATCGTTCCCACGCTCCGCGTGGTAACGCTGCCCTGGACGCTCCGCGTCCGCTCTTAAGGCGTGACGCAGAGCGTCACAGGAGGCGTTACCACGCAGAGCGTGGGAACGAGCATCGCCCCCTTCCGCACTTTTTCAGTCCAGTAGGCGGGTGATGGCTCGCACGATCATTTCTACTTCCTTGCCTTGCAACGTCAGCGGCGGCAACAGCCGAATGATCTTGCCCCGCGTGACGTTGATCAACAGCCCATGCTCCTGCGCCGCCCGTTGGGCCAGGTCACGGTAAGGGCTTGCCAGTTCAATGCCGATCATCAAGCCCTTGCCACGAATCGCCCGCACCTGCGGATGGTCCTCCAACTCCATGCGTAAACGCGCCAGCAAGTGTTCGCCCTGGCGTGCGGCGTTTTCCAGCAAGCCTTGCTCCTGGATAATCTCCAGCACCGTACACCCGACGCGACACGCCAGCGGGTTGCCACCAAAGGTGCTGCCATGGCTGCCGGGGGTGAACAGCTCAGCGACGCCAGCGCGGGCCAGGCAGGCGCCGATGGGCACGCCATTTCCCAGGCCTTTGGCGAGGGTCATTACGTCCGGCACGATGCCTTCGTGCTGGAAGGCAAACCAGGTGCCGGTGCGCCCGATGCCGGTCTGGATTTCGTCGAGCATCATCAGCCAGCCGTGGCGCGTACAGTGCTCGCGCAGGGCTTTGAGGTAGCCCGACGGCGCCACCAACACACCACTTTCACCCTGGATCGGTTCAAGCAGCACCGCCGCGATGCGCGTGCCGAACTGTTCGGTGACCGCCTCCAGGGCCGCCATGTCGCCAAAGCCAACCTTGATGAAATCGCCGGGCAGACGCTGGAACCCCAGGCGCACCGACGGCCCGTCGCTGGCGGCCATGGTGCCTAGCGTGCGGCCGTGGAAGGCGTTCTCCATCACCACCACCAGCGGCTGTTCGATGCCTTTTTTCCAGCCATGCAAACGCGCCAGCTTCAGCGCCGTCTCGTTGGCCTCGGCGCCGGAATTGTTGAAGAACGCGCGGTCCAGCCCGGACAGTTGGGCCAGGCGCCGGGCCAATTGTTGTTGCCAGTCGATGCTGTAGAGGTTGGAGGTGTGCAGCAGCAAGCCGGCCTGTTCGCTGATGGCCGCCACTAACCTGGGGTGGGAATGACCAACATTGGTCACCGCCACGCCGGCCACGGCGTCCAGGTATTCGCGGCCCTGTTGGTCCCACAGGCGCGTGCCAAGGCCGCGAGTGAAGCTCAGGGCCAGGGGTTGATAAGTGCTCATCAGGCAGGCGGCGGTCATGGTGGCGGCTCCAGTGCATCGTTGCGGTGGATCAAGTATGGTTAACCACCCTCGCTGGATAAACGCAGAATTACTGCAATAACTTTAAACCAGGGCTTGATAATGGATCTGTTCCAGGCAATGTCGGTGTACGTGAAAGTCGTCGAGACCGGCAGCATGACCGCCGCCGCGCAGGAATGCGGGATTTCGACCACCATGGTGGGCAACCATCTGCGAGCGCTGGAACAACGGCTTGGCGTCAGCTTGCTCAAACGCACCACGCGCAAACAGAACCTCACCGAATTTGGCGGGCAGTATTATCAGCGCTGCCTGGAAGTGCTGGGGCTGGTGGCCGACTCGGAGCTACTGGCCGAGCAGGTCCACAGCGAAGCCCCCAAAGGCAGCCTGCGCATCACCGCCCCCCCGGTGTTCGGCACCGAACGCCTGGTGCCGGCCTTGAGTGAGTTTTCCCAGCGCTACCCCCTTATCGACCTGTACGTGGTGCTGAGCAATGAGCGCATGGATCTCGTCGACAGCGGTTTTGACGTGGCGATTCGTCTCGGCGAACTGGAAAGCTCCAGCCTGATCGCCCGGCCTCTGCAGGCCTATACCCTCACCCTTTGCGCCTCCCCTGCCTACCTGGCGCGACGCGGCACACCGCACACCCCGGATGACCTGCAGCAGCATGACTGCCTGGCATTCGCCTACCCCGCGAACGACAACTGGCGCGACACCGATAAACTCTGGCGCATGACCGGCGATGAAGGTGAGGTGCAGGTGCCGGTGTCTGGTTCATTGACCATCAACAGCTCCCAAGGCTTGCGTCAGGCCGCCATCAACGGCATGGGCATCATTATGCTGGCCGATGCCCTGGTGCAACCGGACCTGGAGAGCGGCAAGCTGGTGGCCTTGCTGACCACCTATAAACTGCCCAGCCGCCCCATGCACCTGATGTATCGCCAAGACCGCTACCGCCTGCCCAAGCTGCGGGCGTTCGTCGACTTTGTAATGGAGAAATGGGCGCGCTAGAACGCCACGCCCAACTCGCGCAAACGCGCGGCGGTGCGCTCGGCCGATACATGGTGAATGCCCTGCCAGCCCAATGCGATGGCGGCCTCGATATTGCCGGCGACGTCGTCGATGAACACCACTTCACTGGCTTGGATGTCTGGCAGGTGTTCACGCACCTGACTGAGGCTGGCGTGGTAGATCGCCGGGTCAGGCTTGATCAGCTTCACCTCGCCAGACACCAAGATGTCGCGAAAACGCTTCAGGAACGGGTAGTTGGCCCGGGCGTAAGGGAAGGTTTCAGCCGACCAGTTGGTAAGCCCGAACAGCGGCATCTCAACCTGGTGCAACGCTTCGAGAATCGCCACGCCCTCGGGTAATTCAGCACGCAGCATTTCGGGCCAGCGCTCGTAATAAGCCTGGATCAGGGTCTTGTGTTCGGGGTATTGGGCAACCAGGGTGCGGGTGGCTTCAGCCAGGGAGCGACCGGCATCTTGCTCGGTGTTCCAGGCCTGGGTGCAGATGGTGTCGAGGAACCACTGGCGCTCGACGTCGTTGGCAATCAGCTTGCGGTACAGATGCTGCGGGCTCCAGTCGAACAGGACACCGCCGAAATCAAAAACTACTGCACGAATCGTCATCAGATCCTCCGTTAGCGTGGCTTGATAGCTGCTGGAGTCTGACAGATCTAAAAGAGGGAGGCGTAAGAAGGGACTGAAAAGAAAGAGGGAGTAGGCACAGCCAAGTTGAGCGAACGCAATGCTCAAAGCAACGAAGATCACATGTGGGAGCTGGCTTGCCTGCGAAAGCGGTCGTGCAGTCACAGATGCCGCGACTGACGCACCGCCTTCGCGGGCAAGCCCGCTCCCACAGGGGATTTGCGTTAACTGACTGACATCAGAGCAAGCCAGCTCCCACCTTATTGACCGGGTTTTAAGCTTGAATCAGCCCGTTGATTTTGACGGTCGGGTTCACATCCGCGTCGTAATCCACGCCGTCGACCTCAAAGCCAAACAAGCGCAGGAACTCGGCCTTGTAACCGGCAAAATCGCTGATCTCGTTGACGTTGTCGTCGGTCACCTGGTTCCACAGCGCGGCCACGGCGTCCTGGACCTTCGGTTCCAGCTCGGCCAGGTCGGCACGCAGGCGGCCATCGGCGTCGAGTTTCGGCTCGCTGCCGTACAGGCTGTCCTTGAACAGGCCGTAGACCTGCTCGATGCAGCCTTCATGGGTGCCCTGCTCTTTCATCACCTTGAACAGCAGCGACAGGTACAGCGGCATGATCGGGATTGCCGAGCTGGCCTGGGTAACCACGGCCTTGAGCACCGACACACGGGCGTCGCCCTTGAGCGCAGCGAGGTTTTCGCGCAGGGTCAAAACTTTCTTGTCCAGGTCTTTCTTGGCTTCGCCGATGGAGCCGTTCCAGTAGATGTCCTGGGTCAGCTTCTCACCCAGGTAGGTGAACGCGGTGGTCTTGGCGCCTTCGGCCAATACATCGGCGTCACGCAGGGCGTCGATCCACAGCTGCCAGTCTTCGCCGCCCATGACCTTCACGGTACCGTCGATTTCTTCCTGGGTCGCAGGCTCAAGCGTGGTGTCGACCACCACGCCCTTGTCGGTGTTGATACCGCGCAGGGTCACGGCCTTGCCGATTGGCTTGAGGGTGGAGTTGTGCACCACGCCTTGCGGGTCGGTACGGCGTGGGGCGGCCAGGCTGTAGACCACCAGGTCGATCTTGCCCAGGTCTTTCTTGATGGTTTCGATGGTCAGGCGCTTGATTTCGTCGGAGAACGCGTCGCCGTTGATGCTCTTGGCGTACAGGCCTTTTTCCACAGCAAACTTCTCGAACGCCGCGCTGTTGTACCAGCCGGCGGAGCTCAGCTTGCCTTCTTCGCCTTCTTTCTCAAAAAACACGCCCAGGGTGTCGGCGCCGCAGCCAAACGCAGCACTGATGCGCGCGGCCAGGCCGTAGCCGGTGGAGGCACCGAGGACCAGTACCTTTTTAGGGCCGCCCTCGATGACGCCGTTTTTGGTTACGTAGTCGATCTGCTCTTTGACGTTCGCTTCACAGCCAACAGGGTGAGCGGTCACACAGATAAAGCCACGAACCCGCGGTTTGATGATCATAAAAATTTCTGCCTCTTCCAAGGTGCCGAAGGCCAATAGTGGCCATTCAACTTCAATCGTACCGGTCTATGACGCCTGAAAAACCGAAGCGTCACGATAGTCGCAAATCTTCTGTTCTCAAAATTCAATCCACAAAACGTCGGAGCCTGCACGGTAACGGTTACAAATTGTGCAGTGGCTTCACAATTTCGCCCTATTTAAAAACGCCTGCCGGTGTCAGAAAGCCCTATGATGACGATATTGTTTCAATATATTTCGGCTTTGGAGCCTCGTTTCATGAGCAAAAATGCTGTCGGCAAAAAGCTGGTGTCCCTGGCGTGGGCGCTCGGCGTTCTGCTGTTGATCTATTGTTTCCCGCGCAGTTGCCTGGTGTTTCTGCTGTTGGTGGTGTGCTGCGGCGTTTATGACTTCCTGCGTAACGGCCTGTACGACCGCGACACCATCAAGAAGTATTTTATCGGCAACGGTCGTAATACCTGGGTGCTGGCACCGTTCAACACCCTGCTCGACCTGCTGAGCAGCCGCAACCGGCATGTCTATACCCTGCAAGACCTGCCGCCGGCCTGGCGCGAAGACCTGCAACAGGTGATCGACGACGCCATGGCCCGCAAGGATGAAATCATCAGCTACCTGGACGAACGCATGGCCGAGAAGAAACGCGGCATGTTGTTCTTCCAGTGGTACGGCCGCCCGATCGAAACCACCCTGGATATCCCGCAGCTGCGCAAGAAACTGCCGTTCGTGAAAACCATCGGCGTCTCGGTGTTCAACGAGAACCGCTCGACGTCGTTCCACTTCGGCCCCCTGCGCATGATGTTCCGTGTGCTCTACAACATGGCGCCGGCACCGCACCATGAGGGCGTGTATATCCAGGTGGGTAAGCACAAGCACTACTGGCACGACGACCCGCTGTTTATCTTCGATGACACGCTGATGCACGCCTCCTTCAACAAAAACGACGCCAAACGCTACTGCCTGTTCATTGATATTGTGCGCCCGACCCTGCTGCCCTCGGTGCTCAACGCCGTGATCGCAGGGTTTGCCGGCCTGGTCTTTACCCTGCGTCGGGTTTTCTACAAAAACTGGAAGCTGATTCAGTAAGTTCTGCGGCATGATGGTGTTGGACGGCATTTGCGCTAGGCCTTGCGCCTGAGGTAAATAACCGTCTCGTGCGACCTTAATTGGCGCTCACCCTTCTCAAGCCATCGCCCCCAAACGGGCGCGGTGGCTGTGCTTTCAAGGAATCAGAATGCCCCAACGTCAAGTCATCAACGCCTCCGTCAGCCCCAAGGGCAGCCTCGAAACCCTGTCCCAACGTGAAGTGCAGCAACTGAGCGAAGCCGGTACCGGCAGCATCTACACTCTGTTCCGCCAATGCGCCCTGGCGATTCTCAACACCGGCGCGCACATCGACAACGCCAAGACCATCCTCGACGCCTATAAAGACTTTGAAGTGCGTATTCACCAGCAAGACCGCGGCGTACGCCTGGAACTGCTCAACGCCCCGGCCGATGCCTTTGTCGATGGCGAGATGATCGCCAGCACCCGCGAGATGCTGTTCAGCGCCCTGCGTGACATCGTCTACACCGAGAACGAGCTGGACAGCCAGCGTATCGACCTGAGCAACTCCCAAGGCATCACCGACTACGTGTTCCACCTGCTGCGCAACGCCCGTACGCTGCGCCCGGGTGTGGAGCCCAAGATCGTGGTGTGCTGGGGCGGCCATTCGATCAACACCGAAGAATACAAATACACCAAGAAAGTCGGGCACGAACTGGGCCTGCGCAGCCTCGACGTGTGCACCGGTTGCGGCCCAGGCGTGATGAAAGGCCCAATGAAGGGCGCGACCATTTCCCACGCCAAGCAACGCATCACCAATGGCCGTTACCTAGGCTTGACCGAGCCAGGCATCATCGCCGCCGAAGCGCCGAACCCCATCGTCAACGAGCTGGTGATTTTGCCGGACATCGAAAAACGCCTGGAAGCCTTCGTGCGTGTCGGCCACGGCATCATCATCTTCCCCGGCGGCGCCGGTACGGCCGAGGAGTTCCTGTACCTGCTGGGCATCCTCATGCACCCGGACAACCGCGACCTGCCGTTCCCGGTGGTGCTTACCGGGCCCAAACATGCCGCGCCTTACCTGGAACAATTACACGCGTTTGTCGGTGCCACCCTGGGCGAAGCGGCACAGAAGCATTACCAGATCATCATCGACGACCCGGCCGAAGTGGCCCGCCAGATGACCACCGGCCTCAAGGCGGTGAAGCAGTTCCGCCGCGAGCGTAACGACGCGTTCCACTTCAACTGGCTGCTGAAGATCGACGAAGGCTTCCAGCGCCCGTTCGACCCCACCCACGAAAACATGGCCAGCCTGCAACTGAGCCACGCACTGCCGCCCCATGAATTGGCGGCCAACCTGCGCCGGGCGTTCTCGGGGATCGTGGCGGGTAACGTCAAGGACAAGGGTATTCGCCTGATCGAGGAGAACGGCCCGTATGAGATCCACGGCGACCCGGCGATCATGAAACCGTTGGATGAATTATTGAAGGCGTTCGTGGCCCAGCACCGCATGAAACTGCCGGGCGGCGCGGCGTATGTGCCGTGCTATCGCGTGGTGCAGTAAGCCAGCGGCGGTCGGTCATAGTTTGTATTCGTTTGGGACATAGCAACGCGTGTGAGGAACAAGAGTTCGGACTAGGGTTTTACTATTCCAACTCATTCACCTCAGCGAGCGACCTATGGACCAACGGATATTGTCCTCCGTCATTCCTTACCCTAAGGTAAGGAATATCACGATGGAGATCTTCACTATGGCCACCGCCACACTCACTTCAAAAGGGCAAATCACCATCCCTGTTCAGGTCAGGACAGCCCTGGGCCTGGAAACAGGCGACCGGGTGGAATTCGTCGAAATGGAAGACGGCAAGTTTTCCATGATTGCCGCCAGCAAAACCGTCAAGGACCTCAAGGGTTTGATCCGCAAGCCCGCCCATGCCGTGTCTATCGAAGACATGAACCGCGCCATCGCGGCCCAGGGAGCAAGCGCTGGATGATCGGCCTGGATACCAATGTGCTGGTGCGTTATGTGACCCAGGATGACCCGGTTCAATCCGCCAAGGCGTCCCAACTGATCGAATCGCTCACCGCCGCCTCACCAGGTTTTGTCAGCCTGGTGACGCTTACGGAACTGGTGTGGGTGTTGCAGTCCTGCTACCAGTCGGCCAAAAGCGATGTGGTAACGGTACTGGAGACCTTGCTGCACACACGGGAACTGACCGTCGAGCACGCCGATATCATCTGGCAGGCCCTGCGCAAGTTCACCGCAAGCAAAGCGGACTTTGCCGACTGCCTGATCGAACGCTGTGGCCATGCGGCCGGTTGCGAGTACACCGCCACGTTTGATCTGCACGCAGCCAAGGCAGCAGGGATGAAACGGCTCGGTTAGAGCGGCTTTTTTGTAGGAGCGAGCAAGCTCGCGCCTACAGAGGGAGAGGAAGTTGGGCTAGCGAACCCAACCGCCGATCTGCCAGTGGTAGCCATCATTACGCTGCACCCAATGCGGGTGTACATAACGATACCCCTGGCGCACCGGTTCCCAATGGCCGTGCACTGCCACATAGCGCCCACCTTCCCAGCGCCAGTAACCGCGTGACCAGATATAACCTTCGCGCACCGCCGGCTCGACTTCAATCACCTGCACCGGCGGCGGTTGCGGCGCCACCACATCCACGTACTCGTGTTGCATCGGCCTGCGCTCATGCACAACACGCTCTTGCACACACCCGGAAGCCGCGACCACCATGGCGGCCAATGCTGCATAACGTAGCAACATACAAAACCCTCGGGCGCGAACGCCCAACACCTGCATCAGAAAGAAGTCCTTCCTTTGTTGCAGCCGGGCCCTGCTTGGGCCTGGGTTATTTTTAACAGGAGATGTCTGTCAGATGGCTGAACCTGTAGATCTTTAGCGTGCCTCCCGGCGACCGCCACGGTGGTGCTCCTTCATACCGGACCAAAACGTCCCAGCACAGTCTCGACAAAGCAGCGCAACTTGGCGGTACGCTGGCGGTTTGCGGTGTAGACCAAATGCATCGACCGGCTCGGAGCCTCAAACTCCGGCAACACCCGCACCAACTCGCCACTCGCCAACGCCGTTCGCAGAAAGTCTTGCGGGCCGAGCACAATGCCAAAACCATCCAATGCCGCCGACATCAATGCCCGACTTTCATTGATGAGCAAACGACTGGCCACTCGTACCTTGTAGGAAACCGTGCCCTGGAAGAACACCCACTCTCGATCCGCCGGACGCGCTGAAAAGGCGTACCCCAGGCACTCATGACGCTCAAGATCTGCCGGCTTCTGCGGTGTGCCTCGCGCCATCAGATAAGCCGGTGCAGCGCAGGCCACCAACCGATACGGTGCCAAAGGTCTCGCTGTGAGGCCGCTCGTGCCCAACGGACCAATGCGAAACGCGGCGTCGTAGCCCTCCTCCACCAAGTCGACGAAACGATCCGTCAGGTGCAAATCGACTTCTACCTGTGGGTTTTCACGTAAAAACCCGGTGATCAACGGCATCAGGCTGTAGGAGCCAAAGGTCACCGGGGCGGTGACTTTCAGCTTGCCACGCGGCGTGTCGTTCATGACCTGTGCCAGGGCGTCGGCGGCCTCGGCCTCCGTCAGGATATGTTTGCAGCGTTCGTAATACTCCCCTCCCAGTTCAGTCAGGCTTTGTCGACGGGTTGTGCGGTTGAGCAATCGCGCGCCCAGGCGTTGTTCCAACGCGGTGACATGCTTGGCCACCATCTGCGGCGACATGCCCAAGCGTTCGGCGGCCCTCGCATAGGAGCCTAATTCAGCGGCTATCACGAAGGCGTTCATGCTTGACAGGCGATCCATCATTCCCCACTCCCAGTAATAACACCCACATCAAAATGACGATTTATCACGTTATGGTTGCTAATCATCATAGCCACTTCATACTTCCACTGGAGCAAGCACATGAAGATTGGCGTGATTGGAGCAGGTTTTATCGGGCGTGCCGTGGCGCAACTGGCGCTTGCCGCCGGACATAACGTGATGCTGAGCAATTCCCGCGGCCCACACACCATGAGCAGCGTGGTGAGCGGCATACTCGGTGTGCAAGTGGGCAGCGCAGATGACGCCGCCAGGTTTGGTGACCTGGTACTGGTGGCGATCCCCCTGGAGCACTACCGCAGCGTCCCCGCCCAATGGCTGGAGGGCAAGACAGTGATGGACGCCAACAATTACTACCCCGATCGTGATGGGCATATCCCGACACTGGACCGTTTTGAAACCACCACCAGCCGATTGCTGGCTGACCATTTGCCGCAATCACATGTGGTAAAAGTATTTAATGCGATCTTCGCCCCAGACCTGACGCAGGATGCCCGCCCGCACGGCGCGCCTGAACGCCGCGCATTGCCAGTGGCAGCAGATGACGCGACGGCAAAGGCGCAAGTGATGACGTTACTCGACCAACTGGGTTTCGATGCCGTGGATGCTGGAGGGCTGGATGAAAGCTGGCGATTCGAGCGGGCTAAACCGGCGTATTGCGTACCCCTTAACCAAGCGGGCTTGAAGGCGGCGCTGGCAGCGGCCGAGCGTACGGTTGAGCTGCCTCCGGTGGAGCGACACCCGCCGCGCGCCTGATCGTTAGCGCACAAAAAAGCCCGCTGACCGTCACCGGTTCAGCGGGCTTTTTCGTGGGTGTTGCTTACAGCGCCAGATCAGACGCCGGCTTGCTTGGCTCAGCCGCAGGCTTGGCAGCCTCGGTTGCCTGTGGAGCAGCCAGCTGCGGGATCGCTGGCGGTGGTGTCAGTTGCAGCACACCGGCAGTGTAGGCCCATTCCTTGGCAACAGCTTCAGGGCTGTCGTTCAGCTTGGTGCCGTAGCTTGGCACGATCTGGTGCAGTTTTTCCTGCCAGGCCGGGCTGGCTACTTTGTCCTTGAACACCTTTTGCAGCACGGTCAGCATGATCGGAGCTGCGGTGGACGCGCCTGGCGATGCACCCAGCAGGCCGGCAATGGAGTTGTCGGCAGAGCTGACCACTTCGGTACCCAGCTTCAGCACGCCGCCTTGCTCTTCATCACGCTTGATGATCTGCACGCGCTGACCGGCTTGCCACAGGCGCCAGTCGGACTGCTTGGCGTTCGGGAAGTACTCTTGCAGCGCCTTGAAGCGGTCATCATCAGACAGCATCAGTTGGCCGGCGAGGTACTCGACCAGTGGGTATTCACGAATACCGACTTTGGTCATCGGCCAGATGTTGTGGGTGGTGGTGCTGGTCAGCAGGTCCAGGTACGAGCCTTCCTTCAGGAACTTAGTCGAGAAGGTCGCGAATGGGCCAAACAGAATCACGCGCTTGCCATCCAGCACACGGGTGTCCAGGTGCGGAACCGACATCGGTGGCGAACCTACCGAAGCCTTGCCGTAGGCCTTGGCCAGGTGCTGCTCGGCGATGGTCGGGTTCTCGGTCACCAGGAACGAACCACCCACCGGGAAGCCTGCGTATTCCTTGGCTTCAGGAATGCCCGACTTCTGCAGCAAGTGCAGGGCACCGCCGCCGGCGCCGATGAACACGAACTTGGCGTCGGTTTCAGTCTTGGTGCCATCTTTGAGGTTTTTGTAGCTCACACGCCACGAACCGTCGTCGTTGCGGGTGATGTCCTGCACTTCGCTCGACAGCTTCAAGTCAAACTTCGGCGTGGTTTGCAGGTGAGCGACGAACTGGCGGGTGATCTCGCCGAAGTTTACGTCGGTACCGATCGGGCTCCAGGTGGCCGCGATTTTCTGGTTGGGATCACGCCCTTCCATCATCAACGGAACCCACTTGGCGATTTGCGCCGGGTCTTCGGAGTACTGCATGCCAGCGAACAGCGGGCTGGCCTTCAGGGCTTCGTAGCGCTTTTTCAGGAACTTGATGTTGTCATCGCCCCACACAAAACTCATGTGCGGAGTGGAGTTGATGAACGAACGCGGGTTCTTCAACACACCCTGCTGAACCTGCCAGGACCAGAACTGACGGGAGATCTGGAACGCTTCGTTGATCTCGACCGCTTTCGGGATCTCAACGTTGCCGTTCTTGTCTTCCGGGGTGTAGTTCAGCTCAGCCAGGGCCGAGTGACCGGTACCGGCGTTGTTCCAGCCGTTGGAGCTTTCTTCGGCCACGCCATCGAGGCGCTCGACCATCTCCATCGACCAATCCGGTTCCAGCTCATTGAGCCAGACACCCAGGGTTGCACTCATGATGCCGCCGCCGATCAGCAGCACATCGACTTTCTTTGCCTCTTCCGCGTGAACGGACGTGATCCCCATCGACAAAGCCAGCCCCAGCAGGGCAGTGTTTACTTTTTTAAACATCAGTAGCACCTATGATAAAACGCCATCCGCCCTACCGCCCCCGATCATGAGTAACCCTCGTTCACGCTACGTCAGGCAACGTACCGCGGGGTCTGCACAGTCACATAAAGGCTGCAGGGTGGGCACACAAGGCCGATGGATCGACCTCACTGTTATGTCCCTTCTGCGCTGACTTCTTATCATTATTGGCTTCAGCTACCTGGGCGACAGCCAACCGCTGGGACGTATACGGGTGTACGCACCGGGGAAAGACTAGCCCAAGACGGCGCGCAGAATATCACGCTAAACAGCGTTTATGCGCCGTTTGGCCAATTGACAGGCCTAAATCGCGGGTTTTAATGCGCCCCTGTCAAGACTGGCAGCCGCGACCTGCGGTCACAGGCGTGGAACTCTGCCGAAAATGGCGGTTCTAGACACCTTCGTCGCGGCTTGCGTAGCATCGGCGACGTCCTTCGTGCACACCCTCCACGCAGAGTTACCCATGACAATCCAGCAAACACCCGGGCACGTACTGCCCGCGCGCAGCGCCGCCAAAATGGAAGCGGCCATGGCCGTGGGCGCCTTCGCGATCGGCACCGGCGAATTCGCCATCATGGGCCTGATGCCCGACATCGCCCAGAACCTGGGCCTGAGCGAACCCCAGGTGGGCCACGCCATCAGCGCCTACGCCCTGGGCGTCATGGTCGGCGCCCCACTGCTGGCTATCCTCGGCGCCAAGCTGCTGCGCAAGCACATGCTGCTGTTGCTGATGGGCCTGTACGCCCTGGGCAACTTCGCCACCGCCTTCACCCCCACCTTCGGCTCGCTGGTGGCCTTCCGCTTTATCAGCGGCCTGCCCCACGGCGCCTACTTCGGCATCGCCGCCGTGGTCGCCTCCAGCATGGTACCCACCGACAAACGCGCCGGCGCCGTAGCCCGCGTGATGATGGGCCTCACCCTGGCCATGCTGCTGGGCAACCCCATCGCCACCTTCCTCGGCCAACACCTGGGCTGGCGCTCGGCGTTCGCCCTGGTCAGCGTGATCGCCCTGCTCACCATCGCCCTGGTCTGGCAATTCGTGCCCCACCGCCACGACGAACAACGCAGCGACCCACGCAAAGAACTGCGCGCCTTCACCAAACCCCAGGTTTGGATGGCCCTGTCCATCGGCGCGATTGGCTTTGCCGGGATGTTCTGCGTATTCAGCTACCTGGCGCCGACCATGCTGGAAGTGACCAAAGTCTCCCCCCAATGGATCCCCTTCGGCCTCGCCGCCTTTGGCGTGGGCGGCATCATCGGCAACATTGCCGGTGGCAAGCTGTTTGATCGCATGCAGTTTCGGGCGGTGGGTTTGATATTGGTATGGTCGATGGCCGTGCTGCTGTTCTTCCCCTTCGCCGCGTCTTCGCTGTGGGGCGTGCTGCTGAGCATGGGGTTAGTGGGCACCATGGTCGCGTTGGCGGCACCGTTGCAGATTCGCTTGATGGACATCGCGCATGAAGCGCCGAGCCTGGCGGCAGCATCGAACCATGCGGCGTTCAACCTGGCGAATGCGCTGGGGCCGTGGTTTGGGGGGATGGCGATTACAGCTGGCCTCGGCTGGACCAGCACCGGCTACATCGGCGCAGCGACAGCGCTGGTGGGCCTGGGCCTCTACCTGATCGCCCGGCGTATGAAAGGCGGCCATTAACGGCGCGCCTAATACCGATCAGCTACGCGAACACAATATTCCACACAACGAAGATCCAATGTGTGGAGCTTGCCTACGAAAGCATTGGTTCAGTTATAGATCCAGTGACTGACACGCCGCCTTCGCGAGCAAGCCCGCTACCACGGGGATCCGGGCCGGGCGCCGATTTTGTGGGCAATACATGGCCAATGTGGGAGCTGGCTTGCCTGCGATAGCGGTATATCAGTGACAGATGAATTAACTGACCCACCGCCATCGCGAGCAAGCCCTCTCCCACAGGGATCCGAGCCGGGCGCTGATTCTGCGAGCGATACATGGCCAATGTGGGAGCTGGCTTGCCTGCGATAGCGGTATATCAGTAACAGATGAGTTAACTGACCCACCGCCATCGCAGCGTCAATATCTACACAACTTCGGCACGACGCTGCAACTGTGGCGAGGGAGCTTGCTCCTGTGAAGACCTGACAGCCGACGCTTATCTCCCTGACTCCCACACTCCAACTGTGGGAGCGGGCTTGCTCGCGAAGACGGCCCGACAGCCGACGAAAATGCGGGATCAGACCGCGCACCTATCCGTTACTCAGGCAACGGCTACTTAGCGTTCTCCCCCAACGGCTGCTCACTTTGCAAAGCAGCAAAGCTAGCGAAACACTCTCGCCCCACCACCCCATCAATCATCATGCAACAACCCCGAACCATACTCCCCATAACTACTCCCCAGCCCACTGCCACCGAAATTCATCTTCGCGGCCTTGTTGGGGCTATGGTCACCAAACGCCCGGCATCCACCTGAAAAGCACGGGTCACTGCTCACGCTCGATGAAGATGAACAAGCGCTCAACAGCAACGTGCCGGTGATCATCACAAGTTTGACGAGGTTCGAGATCATGGTTTCAGTTCCCTATGGGCTGGAGGCGCTGGGGTCCTCTCTCAGTAGGGGATCGTAGACCTCAACGGCGCAGGGAATTATGAAACTTTGCTGGGTGACAGCATGAGTTCAGGTTGCCGCCTTGGGTAAGGCGGCAGGGTTGGTTGTCAGGCTTTGACTGAGGCGGTTACAGGCGCAACCTGCTCCTGGGCTCGGTCAACGAGTAGCGAACTCAACTCGATTAACTGCTGGATGCCCAGGGCGATGGCACGCTGGGAGTCGTCGAGATCGAACGCCAAGGTGACCGCCATTTCGTTGGCGGCTGCGAGGTTTTCGGCGGCGTTGGCCAGGAGGGTTTCGGAGTCGATGGTTGGGTTTACGAGGAATAGGTTGTTGCTTGGGCGTTCGGCGGGCGCAGCGTCGTCCGATGGGGGCAAGTGATGATGGATTGCTCGCTGGGCTGCGGCTTGAAGCTTGGGGTCGACGGGCGATGCGGTTTGGTCAAGTGAAGAACTGCGTGTGTTGTTGCGCATGGCGAAGCTCCAATATTTTCGGGAGTTAAAACGCCTTAGCAATACGGACTTCCACCTCCGGCCGCTGGGTTTGCAGCGACCTCAGAAGGTTAGCGGCGGGTGGTCCGACGGGCAAGCTCTGAGAAACGTAGGAAAACTCCCAAGAAGTGTTGTGGTTTTGCGCCGCAATATCTTTACTTCCGTTGTACGGGCCAGTGAAAACTCCATTTCTTACGCCGCTCATTTGGGCTTTTTTAAAACCGGATGTCCAAGGCTCATAAGCTTCAGCACCCGGCATCCAACCTCCTTCGTGTAAACAAAAAAGGAACAGATTTATTTATGTTATCGCTGAAAAAAGCTAATCACGAGACAGCAATAAGCCAAATCGGTGGCTTATTGCCTTAGGCCTTCAGCTCATCTGGCGTGGGCGTCTTGAGCCAATCGGCCAAGCGGCATTCATTCGCGTTTTGCCAGCCTAGCCCGAAAGCCCAGAATCGCTCCAGCACGTCAGCGTCAAAACGAACTTTGAAGTGCTCTTTGGTTACTGCCGATTGCCCCGCTTGGGCTTGAGCATTTCCTTCGCCTGAGCTTTACCAAACAATCCCACAAGCACCTCGCTCGCTGGTTTGGCCTTAGAAAAGTCCTCAGCCGGCCATTCCGGGTTCACTGCATCAACCCTTTCAGAACGGGAGTTTCTGGTCATTATTTTTGCCCCCCCAGTTTGTTGGCTTCACGAAAGCCGATGACGTGAACCGCGTCACTCAAGGGCAGATATCGAAGCCAGACTACGGTACTTAATTTTGAGTAGGCAGCGAAAAGCAATTCACTTCCAGATACACCTCACGACGGACTGCTGAGTCAACCAAGCACATCAAGGTGTAAGATGCCCCACAACCGTCCACCATCGAGACCGCCATGACTGGGATATCCCTAAACCTGCCGGAAGACCTGTCCAACTCTCTCGCCGACTTGGCCAAAACCAACGGCCAGACAGCGAGCTACCTGGCGATGGACGTTCTTCGCGACTACATCGAGCACGAGAAAACGCTGACCGCCCAAATCGAGCTGGCAGTAAAGGAAGCCGACGAAGGCAAATTCGCCACCGATGACCAAGTGGCAGCCATGCGCGCTAGGCGCTGGAGCCGGAATGCGGGTTGAGTGGCTTGAAAAAGCACTCAAAAATCTGGAAGACGAAGCGAACTATATAGCTCTCGAAAATCCAAAAGCCGCCGACGACTTCTCGGATGCCACTTTCACCAGTGTCGACAGGCTGGCTCAGTTTCCTTCCATGGGACGCGAAGGTCGGGTGAAACATACTCGCGAAATGGGCAGTCCCCAACTGGTCCTATCTGATCCCGTATAGAGTGCGGGGTGATCGACTGCAGATCCTTGGCGTATTCCACACACGGCAACGCCCTCGTTCGAAGTGGTAATGCGCGCAAAACTTGCCTCACCGGCACCCAAGATCCGTTCCTGATAAACTGCGCCCCATTCGCCTTGCCAACTCAGATCCCCCATGTCCCTACAAACCGCCCCACTCTCCCGCCGCTTCTCCGTCGCCCCGATGATGGACTGGACTGACCGCCACTGCCGGTTCTTCCTACGCCTGCTCTCCAAACACGCCCTGCTCTACACCGAGATGGTCACCACCGGCGCTATCCTCCATGGCGACCACGACCGCTTCCTGCGCCACAACGAAGCCGAGCACCCGCTTGCGCTGCAATTAGGCGGCAGTGTTCCGGCTGATCTGGCCGCCTGCGCCCGTATGGCCGAGGCCGCCGGTTACGACGAGGTGAACCTGAACGTCGGTTGCCCCAGCGACCGGGTGCAGAACAACATGATCGGCGCGATCCTCATGGCGCACCCTGCCCTGGTGGCGGATTGTGTGAAGGCCATGCGCGATGCGGTGTCGATCCCGGTGACGGTGAAGCACCGTATCGGTATCAATGGCCGCGACAGTTATGCCGAGCTGTGTGATTTCGTCGGGACGGTAAAGGACGCCGGTTGCACCAGTTTTACCGTGCATGCGCGGATTGCGATTCTGGAGGGGTTGTCGCCCAAGGAGAACCGGGACATTCCGCCGTTGCGTTATGACGTGGCGGCGCAGTTGAAGCGGGATTTTCCGGAGTTGGAGATTAATCTCAACGGTGGGATCAAGACGTTGGAGCAGTGCCAGGAACATTTGCAGACGTTTGATGGGGTGATGTTGGGGCGGGAGGCTTATCACAATCCGTATTTGCTGGCGGAGGTGGATCAGCAGCTGTTTGGCAGCACCGCGCCTGTGATCACCCGCGCTGAGGCGTTGGCGCAGTTGCGTCCGTATATAGCCGAGCACTTGGCGACAGGTGGCTCGATGCATCACATTACGCGCCATGTTCTGGGGCTGGGGACCGGTTTCCCGGGGGCGCGTAAGTTTCGGCAGTTGTTGTCGGTGGATATTCATAAGGCGAGTGATCCGTTGGCGTTGCTGGATCAGGCGGGGGAATTGTTGGAGGGGCGGTGACGGGTTGGGTGTCAGTGGTGGTATTTGGGGCTGACAGGCTGCTTTCGCGAGCAAGCCCACTCCCACAGTTTTGAGCGATGTGTGTCAGGTGAATATCATTGGCTGGGCTGGCGTCATCGCAGGCAAGCCAGCTCCCACAGTTTGACTGATAGGGGTCAGGTGAATCTCAGTGGCTGGGCTGGCGTCATCGCAGGCAAGCCAGCTCCCACAGTTTGACTGATGGGGGTCAGGTGAATATCAGTGGCTGGACTGGCTTCATCGCAGGCAAGCCAGCTCCCACAGTTTGACTGATGGGGGTCAGGTGAATCTCAGTGGCTGGGCTGGCGTCATGCAGGCAAGTTGGCTCCCACAGTTTGATCGGAGGACATCGAGCAGTTGGGGGGAACCTGTCGGCGATTCTGGCCTCCTAGTTAGCACCACTGCCGATGATTCAAACGGCTGTTTCCAGGTTATTGCCCTCGCAAACGACCTAACGCATTTGCGCCCTTGAGCGCCTGCCAGCGCTCGGGTAATGTCATCAGACCCACAGGACAGAGCACGCCCATGACTTCCAAGCTGGAACAACTCAAGCAATTCACCACCGTCGTAGCCGATACCGGCGATTTCTCCACGCTCGCCAAGCTCAAGCCGCAAGACGCGACCACCAACCCTTCCCTGCTGCTCAAGGCTGCGTCGATTCCTGGCTATGCCAAGCTGCTGGATGAGTGTGTGCAGGACTGCAACGGCGATGTGGGCCTGGCCAGTGACCGCTTTGCGGTGGCGGTGGGTCAAGAGATTCTCAAAGTCGTGCCGGGCCGTATTTCCACTGAGGTGGATGCGCGTCTGTCGTTCGACGAGGCCGCGATTCTCAAGCGTGCGCACCGTCTGATCGACCTGTACGACAAGGCTGGGGTTGGCCGTGACCGCGTGCTGATCAAGATCGCCTCCACCTGGGAAGGCATCCGTGCCGCCGAGAAGCTGGAAAAAGAAGGCATCCAGACCAACCTGACGCTGCTGTTCTCGTTTGCCCAGGCCGTGGCTTGTGCTGAAGCGGGTGTGTTTTTGATTTCGCCGTTCGTGGGCCGTATCTACGACTGGTACAAGAAGGCCAACGGCAACGACTACACCGGTTCCGATGACCCGGGCGTGCAGTCGGTGACGCGCATCTACAACTACTACAAGGCTAACGGCTACAAGACCGTGGTGATGGGTGCGAGCTTCCGTAACCTCAGCCAGATCGAAGAGCTGGCCGGGTGTGATCGCCTGACCATCAGCCCGGACCTGCTGGAGAAGCTGGCGGCGGATGAAGGCAAGCTGGAGCGCAAGTTGGCGCCAGGGCATGCCGGTGAGGCCCGTGTGCATATGACTGAAGCGCAGTTCCGTTGGGAGTCCAACGAGGACGCGATGGCGACTGAGAAGCTGGCGGAGGGCATTCGCCAGTTTGCGCGGGACCAGGAGAAGCTGGAGGCGTTGTTGTCGGCCAAGCTGTAAAGGCAGATAGCAGCAAAAAGGGCGGTACCTGTGAGGGTGCCGCCCTTTTTTGTGCGTCGGTGTCACCGCCGCCCTATGTGGGAGCTGGCTTGCCTGCGATAGCGGTGGGCCAGTCAACACTTCATCGACTGACACTGCGCAATCGCAGGCAAGCCAGCTCCCACATTGGACTGTGTGTGTTTGAGCAGGGAAGCTGTTAGTGCCGCTCGAGTGCGTTGACGAGGTCGTGGAAGGCTTCGCGGTTGGACTCGTTGAGGCCCATCAGGATCTTGTGCGCTTCCAGCACCTTGACCCGTACGATCTCTTCGGACTGGTCCTGGGACGGCAGGTCGGTGAGGCATTCCGGGCACGGGATGGGGCGATCAACGATGTTGAACACCTGGTCAAAGCCCATGGACTGCAACAGACGAGTGATGTCTTCATGGGTGGTGACCACGGTCGGCAACAGGCCGACCTTCTGCCGCGACAGAATGGACAACTTGGCCAACAGGCCCAGGGTGGTGCTATCGATGCTGCGCGTTTCGGTCAGGTCGATCACGATCGCCGAGAAGTTCAGCGCGGTGAAGATCCGCTCGATCGTCGCATCCAGGGCCGAACACAAGGTCAGGCGCACTTCACCGACAAATTTCAGGACGAAGGTCCCGTCTTGCTCGGCGAATTGGATTCTTCCGGTACTCATCAAAGATTCCTGCTCAACACCAATAGGGCGATATCATCCGGCATCTCCCCTAGCGTGGCCAATCCAAAAACCTGCCGCAGGCCATCCAGGCTGCCGCCCGCCGACTTGACCTTTTGGGGCAAGGCGGCTTCTTTCTCTTTGAGTGTAGGCTCTGGCAAAAGGTCCAGGATGCCGTCGGACATCAGCGTCAGGCTGAAAGTCGGCGGCAGTTCCAGGATGTGGTCTTCGTAGGTGGCTTCGTTAAACAAGCCTACGGGCAGGCCACGCCCTTCCAGGTAGCGCACACTGTCAGGAGTGTACAAAACAGGCATCGGCAGGTGACCGCCAATGCTGTAGGTCAAAAGACCAGTTTCTTCGTCGATCACGCCGCCGACCATCGTCACGTGCTTGCCCAGCTTGCAGCTGATCAGGCCCCGGTTGATGTGGCCCAGCACCTCGGAGGGGGTGAACTCCGGCAAGGTGCCATTGCGCTTGGACTCGAACAACAGCCGTGTGGTCATGAACTTCAACAACACGGTGACAAAAGCCGAAGACGCGCCGTGGCCGGAAACGTCGGCCAGGTAGAACGCAACGCGGCGCTCATCGACGCGGAAATAGTCGACAAAATCACCCGACAGGTACAACGACGGGATGATCTGGTGGGCAAACTTGAATTCGTCAATCGTCCAGGGGCTCACCGGCAGCATGTTCATCTGCACCTGGCGACCGGCGTTCTGGTCTTCCTGCAGCAGGTTCAGGCTGGCTTCGAGCTCGCGGTTGGCGGTCTCGAGCTTTTCGCGGTAGCGCTGGTTTTCCAAAAGCAGGCGTGCACGGTCCAGGGCGCGGCGCACCGAGTGCTCCAGCACGGCCAGGTCTTCCAGGGGCTTGATCAGGTAATCGGCAGCGCCCAGGCGCAGGGCTTCGACGGCGTCGTTCATGACACCGGCACCGGACACGACAATCACCGGCGTTTGCGGGGCAAGGTCGGTCACCTGGCGAATCAGCTCCAGGCCGCCCATCTGGGGCATGCGCAGGTCGCAGATCACAAGGTCGGGCTTGTCGCGCTCGAATACCTGGAGACCCTGTTGGCCATTACTGGCCTGCAGGACGCTGAAGCCACTGTCTTCCAAGTAGGCCGCGAGGCTCGCGCGCACTACTTCGTCGTCATCGATTATCAGCAGCGTGGCACTGGTTTTTTGCATGTGGGCAAACGGCGCCAGAATTAGGTTGGCGTAGGCGGCTCGGCAATGGCCGGGCTCACGTACTGGATTCGCTTTCTAGCCTCTCTGTCCTACAAAGCATTGGGATTTGGCCCATGCACAACGGTAAAGCAGAGGTGCCCTTCTAAGGCGCAGACGGTACTCCCATCCGTGAGGGGTTTCAAGCTCATGCCGATGGTCGCCGGGCGTCTTTACACCGCAAATCACCGGGAGTTATAAGAACCCTCACAACCACAACGCAAAGTAAGGATGGATGCTGTGAGCGAACACGAGCGCGACTACGCCGAAAAACGCGATTTCATCCGCATGCGAATAGATGCCGATGTGTCTTTGATCCATGCCGGGCAGGAGATTGCCGGTACCTGCGTGGACCTCTCCAGTTCCGGCATGCAGGTGCAGGCACCTCGCCAGTTCACGGTGGGTGACCTGCTGACCGTGCGCATCGACTCAGAGCACGCCGCGCTCAGGGGTCTTGAAGCGGATACCGAGGTGGTGTGGACCAAGGCGGTAGGCGATGACCAGAATCTGGGCCTCAAGATTCTGAAAATGCGCTAACGCAACATCCCGCCCCTGCGCAAAGGTGACGCGGAGCGTCACGGGATGCGTTCCCACGCGGAGCGTGGGGAACGATCAGCGCGCACAAAAAAGGCGACCCTATAAAGGTCGCCTTTTTCATTTCAAAACGTCACGGCTTAAAAGTCGTCAACGACCTTGCCGTCCTTGACCTTGAACTCGCGGTTCTGCAGGTAAGCGTTACGAATGAAGGTGTACTTGTCGCCGCTGATCAGCTTTTCACTGTCGAGCAGGCTGGCGCGCACGTCGACGACGTTGAGGCCGAAGGTGCTGTTACGCCAGCCGATGTCGTTCATGTAGCGGTACGGCTGGGTGTAGCTGTCGACGTATTTGGACGGCGCATCACGCAAGGTGCTTGGGCCCAGCAACGGGATCATCACGTACGGGCCGCTGCCCACGCCCCAGTAGCCGAGGGTTTGGCCGAAGTCTTCATCGCTGCGCTGCAGCCCCATTTTGGTGCCGACGTCGATAAAGCCCAGTACGCCAAACGTGGTGTTGACCAACAAGCGGGCGGTGTCGACGCCTGCATTGTGCGGCTTGAGTTGCAGCACGTTGTTGGCCAGGTTGCCGACATCACCGATGTTGCGGAAGAAGTTGTGAACGCCGTCCTGCACAAATTGTGGGGTGACGAACTGATAGCCCTGGGCGATTGGCTTGAGGGCATAGGTGTCAACGGTGTCGTTGAAGGTGAAGATGGGGCGGTTGACGCTTTCCCACGGGTCATCTTCCGAGGCCGCTTGGGCAGCGAAAGGCGCCAACAGGATGGTGGCACACACCGATAGCTGAGCGAAGTACTGGCTCCAGCGCATAGCTTTTGCTCCTTGAATGGTCTGTCATGGGCGCTATGCCCTGAATAAGGCTGTCAGTATATGACGGAAGTGCCGATTTAGGCAGCTACCTAGAATCGTCTTAGGGAAAATGCACAAAATTCCTACAAATATCGACAGTGTCATCCCCTTGTCATGCCGCCCCGATAGCGTGGCAGCTATTTCAGGGACGTTCAGATGCCACACGCCGAGATTGCCGTCGCCGCCGCCCCCTCATTGACCGCCGTGTTATTTGGCCTGAGTGGCTGCCTGGTGGATTTTGGTTCCCTGGCGCGCACCGACTCACCTTGCGCCGACGCCGAGGCCACGCCAGGCGCGTTGAAAATCCTGCGCAGTCTCAAAGAACAAGGCGTGCCCTGCGCCTGGCTGGACGAACTGCCTCCCGCCGTGACCACGCCACTCTGCGCCGGCCTGCCTGGCTGGCTCAAGGCGGCCTCGCCCTCCTCCATTCGCTGGCCCGCGCCCCACGCTTGCTGGCAAGCCCTGATGGAGTTGAACATCGAACGCCTGGAAGGCTGCGTACTGGTCAGCGGCGAGCCGCGCCTGCTGCAATCGGGCCTGAACGCCGGTTTGTGGACCATCGGCCTGGCCTCCTGCGGTTCGCTCTGCGGCCTGTCGCCCCAGCAATGGCAGGCGCTGACCGAGCAGCAACGCGAACACAAGCGCGGCAAGGCCACGGTGGCGCTCTATGGCCTGGGTGTGCATTCGGTGATCGACCACCTCGGCGAACTCGGCACCTGCCTGGCCGACATCCGCCTGCGCCAGCTCAAGGGCGAGAAGCCCTGATCGAGATCATGCACAGTTGGCCGCAGTGGATTAATCTACAGGTCAGCCCGTAGACCTTTCACGGCGTGCCGCGGTCTATGCCAGTGCCTATCGATAAAAGGAAAGAACGTCATGCCTGATCGCGAGAAGTTACAACAGCAGGCCGATATTGTGCGTGAGCAACTGGAGAATCATCCCGAGTTGCCCGCCGAGAAACGTCAAGCATTGGAAGAGTTGATCGCCAAATTCGAAGTCCAGTTGGAAATGGAACCGGCCACCCAGACGCCCAGCATCGCTGACGATGTGAACCGGGCAGTGGAAGGTTTTGAACTGGACCATCCAGGCATTGCCGGGACGTTGCGCAATATCGTGCTGACCCTTGGCAATATCGGCATCTAACCCGAGCCCAAGCCAAACACAAAACCAAATGTGGGAGCTGGCTTGCCTGCGATAGCGGTGTATCAGTCACTTGATGAATGACTGAAAGATCGCAATCGCAGGCAAGCCAGCTCCCACAGTTTTTTGTATGAAGGCTTACTGACGCGCCAGGCGCACGTTCAGGAACTGGGTGTTCTCAGTGCTGCGATACGGGTTGATATCCAACCCACCCCGACGCACATAGCGTGCATACACGGTCAACTTCTCCGGCTTGAGCAAGCGCTGCAAGTCCAGGAAGATCCGCTCCACACACTGCTCATGAAAGTCCGAGTGCTGGCGAAAGCTGACGATATATTCCAGCAGGCTGGCGTGATTCAGCGCCGCACCACGGTATTCCACCACCACACTGCCCCAGTCAGGCTGGCTGGTCACCGGGCAGTTGGATTTGAGCAGGTGGCTGTGCACGCTCTCCTCCACCACGCGCGAATCATCGCAACGCAGCAGTTCAGGGCGTGGGTGTTCGTAGCTGCTGACGTTGATATCCAGGCCGTCAATGCACACGCCGGGCAACGCCATCACGCCTTCTGCCTCGATGTCGGCCAGGCTGCGAATACGCACGTTCACGGGCTTGCCGGCCGCAGCGCTGAGGTCGGTGCGCAGGGTGGCTTCAAGGCTGGACGTATCGGCAAACGCGGTCTGGTTCAGCGAGTTGAGGTACAGCTTGAACGACTTGGACTCGATGATGTTTGGCGAGTCGGCCGGAATGCTGAATTCACCGATGGCTACCACTGGCTTGCCCGAGGGCAACAGCCAGGACAGCTCGAAGCAGTTCCAGAAATCCACGCCCTTGTACGGCAGGGTCTCGGCGCTCAGGCCCAGCTCGGCCCACTTGGCGGCGCGTGGAATCGGGAACAACAACGAAGGCGTGTAAGTGCTGATGTATTCACTGGACTTGCCCAGCGGCGAATGTTCGGCTGCGGGATGCATGGCGGAAACCTGGCTAAATAAACCGCGCCAGTCTACCAGCCTTTGCTCCCGCCCTTAACAAACGCCTCACTCAACGGTCAGTTTGCCGACCATGCCCGCCTGGTAATGCCCAGGCAGGTTGCAGGCGAACTCAAGGCCTGTGGCCTGCTTGAACGTCCAGGTCAGTTCGGCCGTCTTGCCCGGCTCCACCAACACACTGTTGGGATCGTCGTGCTTCATGCCGCCCATGTCGCCGTGGCCCATGGCGCTGTGATCCATCTTGCCCATGCCGGTGGCGGTGAGCATGCCACTGGCTTGCATCTGCAACATCTCTTTCTGGTGGGCGGCATGCATGGCCGCGTCTCCCAGGTTGAACTCATGCAGCAACTGGCCTTTGTTGACCAGCACGAAGCGCACGGTTTCACCGGCCTTGACGTCCAGGGACTTGGGCTCAAAGGCAATGTCCCGCAGCGTGACTTCAACGGTGCGCGTGGCTTTATCCGCCGGGGCCGGCTGGCCGAACGCGTAGGTGTGAGTCGCATCCGCCAGTGCATTGAAACTCAACGCCAACAGGCAGCCCGCCAATAACTGGGGTGTACGCAACGCCATCTTTCACTCTCCAAAATAGGTATCCAGCTTGGGCAACACTTTAAGATGGCCTCGCTGCCAGCCAGCTGACTGCTAGATTACAACTTTGTCAGCTTGCGCCCATACCCCGGAGCCCAGGGTATAAAGGCCGGCGTCCACCTTGACCAAGAGCCCTACATGAAACTGCTGATCGTCGAAGACCAACCCAAAACCGGTCATTACCTGCGTCAGGGCCTGGCCGAAGCGGGCTTTACCACCGAACTGGTGGCCGACGGCACCAGTGGCCAGCACTTGGCGCTAACGGGCGACTATGACTTGTTGATCCTCGATGTGATGCTGCCCGGCCGCGATGGCTGGCAAATCCTGCAGGCGGTGCGCAGTGCCGGCCTGGACATCCCGGTGCTGTTCCTCACCGCTCGCGATGCGGTGGAAGACCGCGTACATGGCCTGGAGCTGGGCGCCGACGATTACCTGGTCAAACCCTTCGCGTTTTCCGAACTGCTGGCGCGGGTGCGCACCTTATTGCGCCGTGGCAGCAGCACGCCGCAGGAGACCACGCTGCAACTGGCCGACCTGAGCCTGGACTTGATCCGCCGCCGTGTCGAGCGCAGCGGCCAGCGCATCGACCTCACCGCCAAGGAGTTCGCCTTGCTGGAGCTGCTGCTACGCCGCCAGGGCGAAGTGCTGCCCAAGACGCTGATCGCCTCCCAGGTGTGGGACATGAATTTCGACAGCGACACCAACATCATCGAAGTTGCCATTCGCCGCCTGCGCCTGAAAGTCGATGACAATTTCCCCAATAAGCTGATCCACACCGTGCGCGGCATGGGTTACGTGCTGGAGGAACGGTTCACGTGATCAAGCGCCTGTCCCTGACCAGCCGCCTGGCGCTGCTGTTTGCCGCCTGCACGGCGGTGGTCTCGTTGATCGCCGGGGTGTTGTTCAACCGGGCCAGCGAGGCGCACTTCATGGAGCTGGACCAGCAACAGCTCGAAAGCAAACTGGTGGCCCTGCGCAGCACCTTGCAGGGTGTCGCCTCACCGGAAGACCTCGCCCGGCGAACCCCTCAACTGCGCGCCGAACTCGATCACCAGCCCGACCTCGCCTTGCGCATCACCGGAGCTGGGCAACGTTGGCTGGACGGCGCGCCACACCTTCCCTTGCCCCAAGCACCCGGCCTGCACAGCCTGCAATACGCAGGCACCGACTACCGCGTATTCATCGCGCCCTTGACGCCCAGCCAACTGGATTCGCCACAACTGACCCTGATCCTCGACATCACCCACCACCAGCACTTTCTGCAACGCATGCAACGCTTGATCTGGCTGACCGTCGGCCTCTCGGCCCTGGCCACTGCCCTGCTCGGCGCCTGGGCTGCGCGCAGTGGCTTGCGACCGCTGCGGCGCATGGGCGAAGTGGCCGCCAGTGTCTCCGCCCACTCCCTCACGCAACGCTTACCCCAAGAACAAATGCCGGTGGAGCTCGCGGAGCTGGCCCAAGCCGTCAACGCCATGCTGGCGCGCCTGGATGACGCGTTCCAGCGCCTGTCTGCCTTCAGCGCAGATATCGCCCACGAACTGCGCACACCGCTGTCCAACCTGCTGACCCAGACCCAAGTCATCCTCACCCAACCGCGCCCGCTGGAGGATTACCGCGAGGCGCTGCACAGCAATCTGGAAGAGCTGCAATGGATGGCGCAACTGGTCAACGACATGCTGTACCTGGCCAAAGCTGACCACGGCTTGCTGATGCCCAGCCGAGAAGCTCTGGATTTGGGCGATGAGGTCGACGCACTGTTGGAGTTCTTTACCCTGCTGGCGGAGGACGCACAGGTGACGCTGGTGCGCGAAGGCACCGCCCAGACGATGGGCGATCGCGGTATGTTGCGCCGGGCCTTGTCGAATCTGCTGGATAACGCGCTGCGGTTTACCCCACCGGGCGGTGAAGTGCGGGTGCGGATCGAGAGTGGCGTGACACTGACGGTTGAGAACAGCGGGGAAGGTATTCCTGCGCCGTTATTGCCGCGGCTGTTTGACCGGTTCTACCGAGCCGATCCGTCGAGGCGTGCAGGTAGCAGTGAACATGCGGGCCTGGGGCTGGCGATTACCCAGTCGATTGTGCGGGCGCATGGCGGGAGGATTTATTGTGAGTCGCAGGCGGGCTGGACAAGGTTTGTGATTGAGTTGCCCAAGGGGAATTGATGCAAGCTGGGCGGGCCCTATCGCAGGCAAGCCAGCTCCCACAATTTGAGCTGTGAATACAGTCACAATGTGGGAGCTGGCTTGCCTGCGATAGCGGTCCTAAAGGTTACGAATACCTGAGGGCGTGCGCCGGCTCAATCTTCGCCGCCCGATACGCCGGGTAAATCGTCGCCAAGAAGCTCAACACAAACCCCGCCGAGCAGATCAGCAACACATCCCCACCTTGCAGCTCCGAAGGCAGGTTACTGACAAAGTACACATCCGAGCTGAAGATATGCTGCCCGCTCACCCGCTCCAGCCAGCCCACCAGCTCACTCACGTTCAGCGCCGCAATCACCCCCAGCACGCCGCCGATCAAGGTGCCGACCACGCCAATCACGGTGCCCTGCACCATGAAGATCGCCATGATCTGCCGAGGTGTGGCGCCGATGGTACGCAGGATCGCGATATCCGCGCCCTTGTCGTTCACCACCATGATCAAGGTGGCGATGATGTTGAACGCGGCCACGGCGACGATCATCAGCAGCAGCAGGCCGATCATGGTCTTTTCCATTTTCATCGCGCTGAACAGGCTGCCCTGGGTGTGGGTCCAGTCATCCGGCGTGTAAGCCGCGCCCAGGCTGGCGGCGATATCTGCCGAGACTTTGGGCGCTGCGTACAAGTCCTTTACCGCCAGGCGCACGCTTTGCACCTGGTTGGGCTGCCAATGCTGGATTTCAGCGGCATCGGCCATGTGGATCAGGGCCATGGAGCCATCCAGTTCGGCGCCGACCTTGAAGATGCCCACCACATTCAGGCGCTGCATGCGCGGGGTGATACCGCCCGGGGCGCTGCTGAGCTCCGGCACGATCAGGGTCAGCTTGTCGCCCACGTTCAGGCGAAAACGCCGCGCAGTGATATCACCGACCACCACACCGAACTCGCCAGGTTTGAGGTCGTCGAGTTTGCCGCGCACGATGTGCTGGGCCACGATCGACACCTTGCCTTCCTGAGCCGGGTCGACGCCGCTGATCTCGATGGGCTGCATCGCGCCCTTATAGGAAAACATGCCATCCATCTGGGTGAAGGGCACAGCGGCGGTGACTTGCGGATTCTTCATCGCGGCCGCGGCCACCGGCTGCCAATCATCAATCGGCTTTACGCCGACGATGGTGGCGTGGGGCACCATGCCGAGGATGCGCGAGCTCATTTCACGCTGAAAGCCGTTCATCACCGAAAGCACCACGATCATCGCCAATACGCCCAGGGCGAGGCCGATCATCGAGGTCATCGAGATAAACGAGACAAAACGGTTGCGGCGCTTGGCGCGGGTATAGCGCGTGCCGATAAAAATCGATAACGGTCTGAACATTCGCGGGCACCGTTGGAAAAATGAAAAAGCCCGACCTCAAAAAACCGGGCTTGCAACAGGTCAGATAGCGACCAGATGACCTTCCTGCAAATGCAGTACGCGGTCCATCTGCCGGGCCATGCTCATGTCATGGGTCACCACCAGGAACGCGGTGCGCATCTGGGTGCTCAGTTCCAGCATCAAGTCCTTGATGCCCTGGGCGGTGTGGGAGTCGAGGTTGCCGGTCGGCTCGTCGAGCATCACCAGGCCCGGGTTGTTCACCAGGGCACGGGCAATCGCCACGCGCTGGCGCTCACCACCGGACAACTCCGCTGGCTTGTGCTCCAGGCGGTGGCCCAGGCCGACGCGTTCGAGCAAGGCCGTGGCACGCTGACGCGCTTCAGGAATCGCGGTCTTGCCGATCAACAGCGGCATGCACACGTTTTCCAGGGCGGTGAATTCCGGCAGCAAGTGGTGGAACTGGTACACAAAGCCCAACGAGCGATTGCGCAGTTGGCCGCGGGCCTTTTCATTCAACGCCGACAGTTCTTCACCGGCCAGCCATACGCTGCCCTGGGACGGCGTATCGAGGCCGCCCAGCAGGTTGAGCAAGGTACTCTTGCCGGAACCGGAACTGCCGACGATCGCCACACGCTCGCCAGGGTGCAGTTCAAGCTGCAGGTTGGACAGCACCACCACCGACTCCGGGCCTTCCTCGTAGGATTTGCCCAGGTTGCGGCAGCTCAGGATTGCTTTTTCACTCATGCCCGATTCACTCATAACGTAATGCCTGTGCTGGCTGGGTACGTGCCGCGCGCCAGGCTGGATACAGGGTGGCAAGGAAGCTCAGGACCAACGCAGCGCCGCCCACCATCAGCACGTCCTGGGTTTGCACCTGGGACGGCAAGTAATCGATGAAGTAGACGTCGGCGTTGAGAAACTTGTGGCCGATCACCTTTTCAAGCAGGGCGATGGCGGCGCTGACGTTCAGCGCGGCCAGAATGCCCACCGCCGTGCCGATCAAGGTGCCAACCACGCCGATCACGGTGCCCTGCACCATGAAGATCGCCATGATCTGCCCCGGCGTGGCGCCCAACGTACGCAGAATGGCGATGTCGCCCTTCTTGTCGTTCACCACCATCACCAGCGTGGAGATAATGTTGAAAGCCGCCACGGCGACGATCAGCAACAACAACAGGCCGATCATGGCTTTTTCCATGCGGATGGCCTGGTACAGGTTGCCGTGGGTGCGGGTCCAGTCGCGGGCGTAGTACTCGGTCTCCCCCAGGTGCTGGGCAATTTCCCAGGCACCGCGCGGCGCATCGAACAGGTCGTTGAATTTCAGGCGCAGGCCCTGCACCTGGTCAGGCTGCCAGCGATGCAGGCGGGCCAGGTCGGTGAGGTTGGTCAGGCCGATGTAACCGTCGATCTCGCCAGCACCGACGTGGAAGGTGCCCACCACGGTAAAGCGCTTCATGCGCGGGAACATGCCGGCCGGGGTCACGGTGACTTCCGGGGCGACGAAGGTCAGCTTGTCGCCAACCCCCACGCCCAGCTTGGCCGCGGCCTTGTCACCGATGACGATGCCAAAGCTGCCCGGCGCCAGCGCGTCGAGCTTACCTTGCAGCATGAACTTGTCGATGATCGAGACGTTGCGCTCCTGGGCCGGGTCGATGCCGTTGAGCAGGATCTTCTGCACTTTGCCGTCGTTGGTCAGCAACCCCTGCATCTGGGTAAACGGCGCGACCGCCACCACCTTGGGGTTCTGCTGGACCTTGGCGGCCAGGCTTTGCCAGTCGTTGATGGGCGCATCGCCCTCGATGGTCGCGTGGGGCACCATGCCCAGCACGCGGGTGCGCATCTCATGATCGAAGCCGTTCATCACCGACAGCACCACGATCATCACGACCACGCCCAGGGCGAGACCGATCATCGAGGTCAAGGAAATGAACGACACAAAATGATTGCGACGCTTTGCACGGGTATAACGCGTGCCGATAAATACGAAGAGAGGTCTGAACATGTCGGGGCTTGTTCGGAGGAAAAGAAGACGTCCCGGTGGCGGGGTCTGGTCAGCAGCTTTACACTCAGACCATTACCGTTACCTGGGGTTCGCCATGTCGACATTAGATGAAGAAGAGCGCCGCGAATACTACCGTATCGATGACATGATCGCACTTCAAATCAAACCCCTGTCTGGCCCCGACGCGGCGAGCAAGGAAGTGTTGCTGGATGATTCGCCGCTGTTCAATCTGCTCAGCGAACTGCATCTGAGCGAATTCGAAGCCCAGCACCTGCTGCGCCAGATCAGCGAGAAAGACCGCAGCCTGGCGGCCTTCCTCAAAGTGCAGAACAAACGCCTGGATCTGCTCAGCCAGGTCATGGCTCGCGGTTTGCTGAAGGAGGTGGGCGCGCCGCAACCGGTGATCCTCTCCGAAGGCGGCATCGACTTCCAGCACCCGACACCGCTGCCCGCCGACACTCACCTGGCGGTCAAGCTGGTGCTGATGCCCCAGGCGCTCGGCCTGTTGCTGCGCGCGCGGGTGACCCATTGCGACCCCAAGGGCGACGGCTTTGATGTGGGCACGGAGTTCGAGTCCATGACCGATGCCCAACGCCAATTGCTGGCGCGCTATATCCTGCAGAAACAGGCCCAGGAACGCCGCCTGGCGCGAGAACAAAGCGAAGACCTCTGAATGCGTATTCACGACGCCAGCCATCCTGGCGCAAAGGAGCAACTGTGACCCTGATTTACGGCCACCGCGGTGCCAAAGGCGAAGCACCGGAAAACACCCTGACCAGCTTTCAGGAATGCCTCAAGCACGGCGTACGCCGCTGCGAGCTGGACTTGCACCTGTCCATGGACGGCGAGTTGATGGTCATCCACGACCCGACCCTCAAGCGCACCACCGACCGACGCGGCAAGGTCGTCGAGTACTCGGCGGCTGACCTGGTGAAGATGGACGCACGCAAAGGCGGCCCAGGCTGGGTAAGCCCCTGCCCGATTCCACGTCTGGAGGAGCTGTTCGAACAGTGCGACTTCGATCACTGGCAACTGGAAGTCAAAAGCGCCTCGCGTACCCGTGCCGCCACCACTGTGCTGGCGATTCGCGAAATGGCTGTGCGCTTTGGCTTGATGGACAAGGTCACGGTGACGTCAAGCTCGCGGGAAGTGCTCAAGGCCGCCGTGGAACTCACCCCGGACCTGTCACGCGGCCTGGTCGCTGAATACGCCTGGCTCGACCCGCTGAAGGTCGCGCAGAACTACGGCTGTGAGTATTTGGCATTGAACTGGACGCTGTGCACCCCCGAGCGGCTGGAAAAAGCCCAGCGCCAGGGCTTGCATGTGTCCGTGTGGACAGTCAACGAACCTGCGCTGATGCGCAGGCTCGCCGACTTCGGCGTAGATAGCCTGATTACAGACTTTCCCGGTTTGGCCACTGCCACCCTCGAGAATTACTGAAATCGGTCTCCCCGGCCGGCTCAGGCCACCGGCCGGAGCCGCTCAAAAAAGCCGGTTGAGGCCGTCGTAGGCCGCTACCCGATAGGCTTCGGCCATGGTCGGGTAGTTGAAGGTGGTGTTGACGAAATACTTGAGGGTATTTTGCTCACCTGGCTGGTTCATGATCGCCTGGCCGATGTGCACGATCTCCGAGGCCTGGTAGCCGAAGCAATGCACGCCGAGTACTTCCAGGGTTTCGCGGTGGAACAGGATTTTCAGCATGCCTTGCGGCTCACCGGCAATCTGCGCACGCGCCATGCTCTTGAAGAACGCCTTGCCCACTTCGTAAGGCACCTTGGCCTTGGTCAGTTCGTGCTCATTCTTGCCGATCGAGCTGATCTCGGGAATCGTGTAGATCCCGGTCGGCACGTCGTTCACGTAGCGCCAGCTGCCGTTGTCGACAATGCTGCCAGCGGCCGAGCGGCCCTGGTCATGGGCGGCACTGGCCAGGCTTGGCCAGCCGATCACGTCACCGGCGCCGTAGATGTTCGGCACGCAGGTGCGGTAGTTCTCATCCACTTCGATCTGGCCACGGCTGTTGACCTTGACCCCGATGTTTTCCATGCCCAGCTTGTCGGTGTTGCCGGTACGGCCGTTGCACCACAGCAAGGCGTCGGCCTTGATCTTCTTGCCGGACTTGAGGTGCAGGATCACCCCGTTGTCCAGGCCTTCGACCCGCTCGTACTCTTCGTTATGGCGCACGGTGATGTTGTTGTTGCTGAAGTGGTAGCTCAACGCCTGGGAGATTTCCGAGTCGAGGAAGCTGAGCAACTGGTCGCGGTTGTCCACCAGCTCGACCAGTACACCCAGGCCACTGAAGATCGAGGCGTATTCACAGCCGATCACGCCGGCGCCGTAGATGATCAGTTTGCGCGGGGTATGACCCAGGCTCAGGATGGTGTCACTATCGTAGATACGCGGGTGGTGGAAATCGATGTCCGCCGGGCGATACGGGCGCGAACCGGTGGCGATGATGATGTGCTTGGCCACCAGCTTCTCGACCACGCCATTGGCGCAGACCACTTCGACGGTTTGCTCATCGGCAAAACTGCCGGTGCCGAAGAACAGGTCGACGCGGTTACGGGCGTAGTAGCCGGTACGCGAGGCGACTTGCTTGGAGATGACTTTTTCAGCGCTTTTCAGTACGTCCGGGAAGGAGAACCAGCGCGGCTCACCAATGGCCCGAAACATCGGATTGGTATTGAACTGCATGATCTGCCGTACCGAGTGACGCAATGCCTTGGACGGGATGGTACCCAGGTGGGTGCAGTTACCGCCGACCTGGCGACGGCTATCGACCATCGCCACCTTGCGCCCTGCTTTGGCAGCGTTCATCGCCGCACCTTCTCCAGCTGGGCCGGAACCCAGTACCACCACGTCGTAGTTGTAGACAGCCATGCGTACTCCTCAGAACAGGCCAGGCGTACGGTTGGACGCCGGGCTAAATCATGCCGCGGCCAGCGTGCATGAAGGACAATTTGGCTCAAGTGTGTGAACCGGGGCACAGTCTATAGAAGGCCGAGCGCCGCGAACATTAACCCTTGGTCGCGTCGTAGGCCAGTGTTGCCATACTACAGGACGCAAACCAGCGCCGAATTCAGGATGAGCCATTATGCGACAACTATTTTTCTGTTTGATGCTGATGGTGTCGCTCATGGCGCACGCCAACGATGCACAGCGGCTCAAGCAGGCAAGCTTCCCCGCAAAGGTTGCGGGGCTGGCCCTGAAAAACCAGGCGGTGTTCAACTATCTCTGGGCGGATGTGTATGCCGCGGCGCTGTATGCACCCGCTGACCTGCCGGCAAAGCAGGCTTGGGACCAGCAGAAGGCTGTGCGCCTGGCGCTGTATTACTTTCGCGACATTGATCGCAATGATGTGATCAAGGCGGCCACCGTCACCTTGGAGCGCCAGCAAGCCAATGCCGGGTTGAACCCAGAGATAGCCAGGCTGCACGCGCGCTTTCGGGATATTCGCAGCGGTGATCGCTATGCCCTGGATTTTCGTCCGGGGCGCGGGTTGAATCTGGAGATTAATGGCCAGGTGGTGTTCAACAGCCCGGACGCTGAATTAGCGAAGGCCTACCTGGGTATCTGGCTCGGGCCCAAAGGGCTGTCGGGCAGTTTGCGCAACACGCTACTCAAGTGATGGCGGCGTTGACGGTTCCATCGTCATCGCAGGCAAGCCAGCTCCCACAGGTAAATGCAGTTCAACTGTGGGAACTGGCTTGCCTGCGATAAGGCCCTCCCAGACACCACAAAACCCACAGGCATAAAAAAGCCCCGAACCAGTCGGGGCTTTTTCATTCAGCGCAAAGGCTTAGCGCGGAAACGCAGGCGGGTTGACCCCAGCCATGTCTTCCATCACGCGAACCACCTGGCAGCTGTAGCCGAACTCGTTGTCGTACCACACGTACAGCACAACACGGTTGTCCTGGGTGATGGTCGCTTCGGCGTCCACCACACCGGCGTGGCGCGAGCCAACGAAGTCGGTGGAGACCACTTCCTGAGAATTGACGAAGTCGATCTGCTTATGCAGGTCGGAGTGCAGCGCCATGTAGCGCAGGTACTCGTTCATCTCTTCACGGGTGGCGGCTTTCTCAAGGTTGAGGTTGAGAATGGCCATCGACACGTTCGGCGTCGGTACGCGGATCGCGTTACCGGTCAGCTTGCCGGCCAATTCAGGCAGGGCCTTGGCAGCAGCGGTGGCAGCACCGGTCTCGGTGATCACCATGTTCAACGCGGCGCTACGGCCACGGCGATCGCCCTTGTGGAAGTTGTCGATCAGGTTCTGGTCGTTGGTGTACGAGTGAACGGTTTCAACGTGGCCGTTAACGATGCCGAACTTGTCATTCACCGCCTTGAGCACCGGCACGATGGCGTTGGTGGTGCAGGACGCGGCGGACACGATCTTGTCGTCAGCGGTGATTTCAGCGTGGTTGATGCCGTGCACGATGTTCTTGAGCTTGCCTTTGCCAGGCGCGGTCAGCACAACGCGGTCAACACCCGGGCAAGCCAGGTGCTGGCCCAGGCCCTCGGCATCACGCCATACGCCGGTGTTGTCCACCAGCAGGGCGTTCTGGATGCCGTACTGGGTGTAATCCACCTCGGTCGGGTTCTTCGCGTAGATCACCTGGATCAGGTTACCGTTGGCGGTGATGGTGTTGTTTTCTTCGTCAATGGTGATGGTGCCGTTGAACGAGCCGTGTACCGAGTCGCGACGCAGCAGGCTGGCGCGCTTGGTCAGGTCGTTCTCGGCGCCTTTGCGCACCACGATGGCACGCAGGCGCAGGCCGTCGCCGCCACCGGTTTTCTCGATCAGGATGCGCGCCAGCAGGCGGCCGATACGGCCAAAGCCGTACAGCACCACGTCGGTGCCTTTACGGGCGGCAGCGTTTTGCTGGCCAACCACATCGGCCATTTCTTCACGCACGAACTGCTCGGCGGTGCGGCCAGCGCCTTCTTTGCGGAATTTGTAGGCCAACTTGCCCAGGTCTACCGAAGCCGCGCCGAGCTTGAGCTCGCTCATGGCTTTGAGCAGCGGGAATGTTTCGTGGACGGAGAGTTCGCTGTCGTCGGCGGAGCGATGGCGCGCAAAGCGGTGAGCTTTGAGAATCGCGATGACAGACTGGTTGATCAGGCTGCGGCCATAGATCGAGCTCACCACATTGTTATTGCGGTACAGCTGACCGATAAGCGGAATCATCGCTTCAGCGAGTGCTTCACGGTCGATCCATTCACCAAGACACTGGTCGGGCTTCTGAGTCACGGGAACCTTCCACATGTAGGGGCAGAAAAAAGGGGCTACATTATGTCGCCCGACTGAGCGTTGAGCAATGCGCGAAGGGCAACAAAAAGCCCTTGCAAAAAAATACCACCGCGCTACAGCCCAGGAAACACGCGGGTTCCAGAAGGCCACTAGTTTGGCGACCAGGCCGACTTGTCCGTAACCCTCCTAAACATTCGCGCATTTTGGCACTACATATTGAGTCAAAACCCGCCATTGTTTGTCTTAGCCACTACATTTCCTACAAACCGTAATAGGCACAGTCAGCAACTGACAGGCGGCACCTGGGGCCGTTACAATTACCGACTTTGTCGCAACGCTTGGAGCTCAACCTTCCGTGCCCGTTCTGCGTCTACCGCTACTCCCTGCCGCGGCAGGTAAACAGCACTGGGGCAACCTGCCCGGTGCCGCCCTGAGCCTGGCCATTGCCGAGGCTGCCAGCGCAGCCAAGCGCTTTACCCTGCTGCTCACCGCCGACAGCCAAAGTGCCGAACGGTTGGAGCAGGAGCTGAGCTTCTTCGCCCCGGATTTGCCGGTGCTGCATTTTCCCGACTGGGAAACCCTGCCCTACGACCTGTTCTCGCCGCACCAGGACATCATCTCCCAGCGCATCGCCAGCCTGTACCGCTTGCCGGAACTGGCCCACGGCGTGCTGGTGGTGCCGATCACCACCGCCCTGCACCGCCTGGCGCCGACCAAGTTCCTGCTCGGCAGCAGCCTGGTGCTGGACGTGGGCCAGAAGCTCGACGTCGAGCAGATGCGCACGCGCCTGGAAGCCAGCGGCTACCGCTGCGTCGACACGGTGTACGAGCACGGTGAGTTTGCGGTGCGCGGCGCCTTGATCGACCTGTTCCCGATGGGCAGCAAGTTGCCGTACCGCATCGACCTGTTCGATGACGAAATCGAGACGCTGCGCACCTTCGACCCGGAGAACCAGCGTTCTATCGACAAGGTCGACTCGATCAAGCTGCTGCCGGCGCGGGAGTTTCCGCTGCAAAAAGACGCGGTAACACGCTTCAAGGCGCGCTTTCGTGAGCGCTTCGATGTGGATTTCCGTCGCTGCCCGATCTTCCAGGACTTGAGCAGCGGGATTACACCTGCCGGTATCGAGTACTACCTGCCGTTGTTCTTCGACGAGACCTCTACCCTCTTCGACTACCTGCCCCAGGACACCCAGGTGTTCTCGCTGCCGGGTATCGAACAGGCGGCGGAAAACTTCTGGAACGATGTGCGCAACCGCTACGAAGAACGTCGCGTCGATCCATCCCGGCCTTTATTGCCGCCCGCTGAACTGTTCCTGCCAGTTGAAGACTGCTTCGCGCGCCTGAAAAACTGGCCGCGTGTAATAGCCAGCCAGCAGGACGTGGACGCCGGCAGTGGCCGGGAGCGTTTCCCGGCGAGCGCGTTGCCCGATTTGGCGATCCAGGCCAAAGCCACGCAACCGCTGGAGGCGCTGTCGAACTTCCTCGGCGACTTCCCGGGCCGCGTGCTGTTTACCGCCGAATCCGCCGGGCGTCGCGAAGTGCTGCTAGAGCTGTTGGAACGCCTGAAGTTGCGGCCGAAAACCGTCGACAGCTGGCCTGACTTTGTCGCCAGCAAAGAGCGCCTGGCGATCACCATCGCGCCGCTGGACGAAGGGCTGCGGTTGGATGACCCGGCGCTGGCCTTGATCGCCGAAAGCCCGCTGTTCGGCCAGCGCGTGATGCAACGCCGTCGCCGGGAAAAACGCGCCGATGCCAACAACGACGCGGTGATCAAGAACCTCACCGAGCTGCGCGAAGGCGCGCCGGTGGTGCATATCGACCATGGCGTGGGCCGCTACCTGGGCCTGCAGACCCTGGAGATCGACAACCAGGCCGCCGAATTCCTCACCCTGGAATACGCCGAGGGCGCCAAGCTCTACGTGCCGGTGGCCAACCTGCACCTGATCGCCCGCTACACCGGCAGCGACGACGCCTTGGCGCCGTTGCATCGATTGGGCTCCGAGACCTGGCAGAAAGCCAAGCGCAAGGCCGCCGAACAGGTGCGCGACGTGGCCGCCGAACTGCTCGACATCTATGCCCGCCGTGCTGCCCGCGAAGGTTATGCCTTCGCTGACCCCAAAGCCGATTACGCCACCTTCAGCGCTGGCTTCGCGTTCGAAGAAACCCCGGACCAGCAAACCACCATCGAAGCGGTGCGCGCCGACATGCTCGCGCCCAAGCCGATGGACCGCCTGGTGTGCGGCGACGTGGGCTTCGGCAAGACCGAAGTGGCCATGCGTGCAGCCTTTATTGCGGTACACGGCGGTCGCCAGGTGGCGATCCTGGTGCCGACCACCCTGCTCGCCCAGCAGCACTACAACAGTTTCCGCGACCGCTTTGCCGACTGGCCCGTGACCGTGGAGGTGATGAGCCGCTTCAAGTCCGCCAAGGAAGTGAACGCCGCCGTTGCCGACCTGGCCGAGGGCAAGATCGACATCGTCATCGGTACTCACAAGCTGCTGTCGGACGATGTGAAGATCAAGAACCTGGGCCTGGTGATCATCGACGAAGAACACCGCTTTGGCGTGCGCCAGAAAGAACAGCTCAAGGCCCTGCGCAGTGAAGTCGACATCCTCACCCTCACCGCCACGCCAATTCCGCGCACGCTGAACATGGCGGTGTCGGGCATGCGCGACCTGTCGATCATCGCCACGCCACCGGCGCGTCGTTTGTCGGTGCGCACCTTTGTGATGGAGCAGAACAAGAGCACGGTCAAGGAAGCCCTGCTGCGCGAACTGCTGCGCGGCGGCCAGGTGTATTACCTGCACAACGACGTAAAGACCATCGAGAAATGCGCCGCCGACCTCGCCGAACTGGTACCTGAGGCCCGTATCGCCATCGGCCACGGGCAGATGCGCGAGCGCGAACTCGAACAGGTGATGAGCGACTTCTACCACAAGCGCTTCAACGTGCTGATCGCCTCGACCATCATCGAGACCGGCATCGACGTGCCGAGCGCCAACACCATCATCATCGAGCGTGCCGACAAGTTCGGCCTGGCGCAGCTGCACCAATTGCGCGGTCGCGTCGGGCGCAGTCACCACCAGGCCTATGCCTACCTGCTCACACCGCCGCGCCAGCAGATCACTTCCGATGCGGAAAAACGCCTGGAAGCGATCGCCAATACCCAAGACCTCGGGGCCGGCTTTGTATTGGCCACCAATGACCTGGAAATCCGGGGTGCCGGTGAATTGCTCGGCGACGGCCAGAGCGGGCAGATCCAGGCGGTGGGTTTCACGCTGTATATGGAGATGCTCGAACGCGCGGTAAAAGCCATCCGCAAAGGCGAACAACCGAACCTCGACCAACCCTTGGGCGGCGGCCCGGAGATCAACCTGCGCTTGCCGGCGTTGATTCCCGAAGACTACCTGCCGGATGTGCATGCACGGTTGATCCTGTACAAGCGCATTGCCTCGGCGGCCGACGAAGAAGGCCTCAAGGACTTGCAGGTAGAGATGATCGACCGTTTCGGCCTGCTGCCTGAACCGACCAAGAACCTGGTGCGCCTGACCCTGCTCAAGTTGCAGGCCGAGCAGTTGGGCATCAAGAAAGTCGACGCCGGGCCGCAAGGCGGGCGTATCGAATTCGAAGCGCAGACGCCGGTTGACCCGTTGGTGCTGATCAAGCTGATCCAGGGCCAGCCCAACCGCTACAAGTTCGAAGGGGCTACGCTGTTCAAGTTCATGGTGCCGATGGAACGCGCCGAAGAACGCTTCAACACTTTGGAGGCGCTGTTTGAACGCCTCATTCCGAAATCCGTTTAAGGACGCCCCCATGCGCGTGTTCCGCATTTTGAGCCTGTTGTTGGTGGTACTCGCACCTTCGGCCTTTGCCGACAGCCTGTATCAGGTGGAAATGATCCTGGTGCGCCAGAATGCAGAACCAGTGATCAACAGCCGCGCCGCCCCGGAAAACTGGGATGCGGGCGCGCCGCGCCTGGGTGAGCGGATGAGCCCGCCGCGCCTGGGCAATATCGTCGACAAGCTGCGCGCCGACGCCAACTACACGGTGCTCGCCCACAAGGCCTGGGAGCAGAACCTGGGCGAGCAAGCGGTGAAGGTGGCGATCACCGACGGCCAGGAGCAATTCGGTCAGTTCCCTATCGAAGGGGTGTTGAGCCTGCAACTGGGGCGCTTTACCGATATCGACGCGGATTTCTGGATCAACCAGTTCGACGGCAACGGCAGCGTGATCGCCAGCGAACACTTGAGCCAGAAAGACGTGCGCACCAAGAACAACCAGCTCAACTACCTGGACGGCGGCCACCTGGCGCTGCTGATCAAGATCACCTCGCTGACCGCCAAGCCACCCAGCGCGCCACCGCCCGACCTTCAGGACTGATTGCGCGCCATGCCCCTGACGTCGTCGTTGACCAAACCCCTGGCCCCTTCGTGGGCCAATCGCTTCAAAGAGCAAAGCCTCGAGCGCGGGCGACGCTACGCCCTGGAGAACCGCGTGCGCATCGTCGAGTGCGGCGACAGCACCATCACCGCCAGTTGCGAAGGCTCGGGCGGTAATGTTTACCGCCAGACCATCTCACTGCGCGAATCGGCCAAGGGCCTGCTGATCTTGGTGGACAGCCGCTGCACGTGCCCGGTGCACACCAACTGCAAACACATCGCGGCGGTGCTGCTCAAGGTCCAGGAAACCCTGGCCTACCCGGCAGCGGCTCAGGATGCGCAGCTGCTGGAGAAGCTCCAGGCGGTGCTCGAAAACCGCGTGGTCCTGCCGCAAGTGGTGATGGACGACGTGCAACCGGTGCCACGCCTGTGGCTGGCCAGCGTGGAGTTCAGCGCGTTCGAACCGCGCAACGGCAAGATGCAGCGCTATATCCAGCACCGTGCGGCGTTGTCGTTCAACTACCTGGGCAACTATGTCAGCGGGCAAAAAAATGCTGACATCATTGTGCGCCAAGAGACGCAGAGCCTGCGGATCAAGCGCCATCCCGAGCAAGAACAGGCCTATCGCGAACACCTGCGCCTGCTTGGCTTCAAGATCGCCACGCGCCAGAGCAAGGCCCTGCCGGAAAGCGCCGGCGAGCTCTTCGAAATGGTCAATGACAGTGCCTGGCTGAACTTCACCCTCAATGTGTCGCCCACTTTGCGTGCCGAGGGCTGGGAGCTGCAGATCGATGAAGACTTCGGCTTTGATCTCAGCCCCGTCGATGACTGGTATGCCACGGTCGATGAAGGGCCGGAACGCGATTGGTTCGACCTGGAGCTGGGCATCATCGTCAACGGCGAACGTTTGAGCCTGCTGCCGATCCTGCTGAACCTGATGCGCTCCCACACCGAGATCCTCAACCCGGAGAAACTGGCGCGGCGCCGCGATGAAGAGCTGATCCTGGTGAACATCCCCGGCCTGCCCAACGGCCACGGCCCGCTGCAAGTGGCGCTGCCCTACGGCCGCTTGAAGCCGGTGCTGGCGACCCTCGGCGAGTTTTACCTGCAGGAAGCCGGCACCACCGCGCTGCGCCTGGCCAAGGCCGACGCCATACGCCTCAACCCGCTGGAAGACCTGCCACTGCAATGGGAAGGCGGCGAGAAGATCCGCAACTTCGCCCAGCGCCTGCGCGATATCAAGGATTTCACCTGCGTGGCGCCCGAAGGCCTGAATGCGACATTACGCCCCTACCAGCTGGAAGGTCTGAGCTGGATGCAGTCGCTGCGCCAACTGGAGGTGGGTGGGATACTTGCGGATGACATGGGCCTGGGCAAAACCTTGCAGACCCTGGCGCACATCCTCACCGAAAAAAACGCAGGGCGCCTTGATCGGCCGTGCATGGTCGTGATGCCTACCAGCCTGATCCCGAACTGGCTCGATGAAGCCGCGCACTTCACCCCGCAGTTGAGAGTGCAGGCACTTTATGGCGCGGGGCGTAAGAAACATTTCGCCAACCTGAATGACTACGACCTGCTGCTGACCACCTACGCCCTGCTGCCCAAGGACATTGAACAGCTCGCCGCCCTGCCCTTGCACGTCTTGATCCTGGATGAAGCGCAGTACATCAAGAACCCGTCCAGCAAGGCGGCCCAGGCCGCACGCGAGCTGAATGCACGCCAGCGCCTGTGCCTGAGCGGCACGCCTTTGGAAAACCACTTGGGCGAGCTGTGGTCGCTGTTCCACTTCCTGTTGCCGGGTTGGCTGGGCGACGTGAAGAGCTTCAACCGTGATTACCGCGTGCCGATTGAAAAGCGTGCCAGCGATGTGCGATTGCAGCACCTCAACGGTCGGATCAAACCCTTCCTGCTCCGCCGCACCAAGGAACAAGTGGCAACCGAACTGCCACCCAAAACCGAAATCATCCACTGGGTCGACCTCAACGAGGCCCAGCGCGACGTGTACGAAACCATGCGCCTGGCCATGGATAAAAAGGTCCGCGACGAGATCACCCGCAAGGGCGTGGCTCGCAGCCAGATCATCATCCTCGAAGCCCTGCTCAAACTGCGCCAGGTGTGCTGCGACTTGCGCCTTGTCAACGACGCCACCCTGCCCGCCCGTGGCAGCAGCTCGGGCAAGCTCGACAGCCTGATGGACATGCTCGACGAGCTGTTTGCTGAAGGCCGCCGGATCCTGCTGTTCTCACAGTTCACCTCGATGCTGAGCCTGATCGAGGCCGAACTGAAAAAGCGCGGCATTGCCTACGCCCTGCTGACCGGCCAGACCCGGGATCGACGTACACCGGTGAAGGATTTCCAGAGCGGTAAGTTGCAGATCTTTTTAATCAGTCTGAAGGCTGGCGGCGTGGGCTTGAACCTGACCGAAGCCGACACGGTTATCCACTACGACCCCTGGTGGAACCCAGCCACGGAAAACCAGGCCACCGACCGTGCATACCGCATCGGCCAGGAAAAGCCGGTGTTCGTGTACAAGATGATTGCCCGGGGCACGGTAGAGGAGAAAATCCAGCACTTGCAGAAGGAGAAGTCCGATCTGGCTGCGGGCGTGCTGGATGGGCGAACCACGGGGGATTGGCAGTTGGGCAATGAGGAGATTGAAGCGTTGTTTGCGCCGTTGCCCAATAAGCAAGAAAAGCGCTGACTGTTCGGCCGCCTTCGCGAGCAAGCCCGCTCCCACACCTGACTGTATTCACAAATCAAAATGTAGGAGCTGGCTTGCCTGTGATGGCCGCGCTTCGGTTTTCAGTCGATCAACTGGGCATCGCGCAACGCAGTAAGCGCTGTCAGCCAACGCGGGTCCTGCTTATAGTCCGTCGAGGCAACCGCCTGCCCACGCATACGCGCAATCCGCGCCGATGGCGTGACCTTCATCCGCTGTGCTGCACTCAGCGCCAGCTCGGCCGCCGCACGGTCATTGCACACCAAGCCCATGTCACAACCGGCGGTCAGCGCCGCTTCGATACGGCTGGCCGCATCGCCGACCACATGGGCGCCGGCCATGGACAAATCATCGCTGAAGATTACCCCGTCAAACTGCAACTCACCGCGCAGGATATCCTGCAACCAGCGACGCGAAAAACCTGCAGGCTGGGCATCGACCTGCGGGTAGATGACGTGCGCCGGCATCACGGCGGCCAATTGCTTGCTCAGGCGTGCGAAAGGCACCAGGTCATTGGCGCGAATCTGCTCCAGGCTGCGTTCATCATTGGGAATGGCGACGTGGGAATCGGCCTCGGCCCAACCATGGCCAGGGAAGTGCTTGCCGGTGGCGGCCATGCCGGCGCTGTTCATGCCACGGATAAAGGCACCCGCGAGCACGGCAGCGCGCTCTGGGTCGCCTTCGAAAGCACGGGTGCCGACCACGGCGCTGCGTTGGTAGTCGAGGTCCAGCACGGGGGCAAAACTCAGGTCCAGGCCCACCGCCAGCACCTCGGTGGCCATGATCCAGCCGCACTGTTCGGCCAGGTATTCAGCGTTGGGGTTATCCGCCAGCGCACGCATGGCCGGCAGGCGCACGAAGCCTTGGCGCAGACGCTGCACGCGACCGCCCTCCTGGTCCACGGCCAACAGCAAGTCCGGGCGCACTGCACGAATCGCGGCGCTCAACTCGCGAACCTGGCGCGGGTGCTCGATATTGCGCGCAAAAATAATCAGGCCGCCCACTTCCGGTTGGCGCAACAGATGACGATCCTCGGCCGTGAGCCAGGTACCGGCGACGTCGACCATCAAAGAACCTTGCAGGGCAGCAGTCATAAACCTTCCTTAAATAACGCACACAACCCGTCGTCCTTGCAAGGCACGGCAAGGACGACGGGTTGCGAATAAATAGCTGAAATCGGCATGGCGGCTAGCTTAGCGGATGCAAGCGGCCGCGCCCACCCGCAGCGATCAAACCTTGGCGGCGACCGGTACGGTTTTGCTGCGTGGGCGCAACTGGGCGGCGGCCATGGCCGGGTCGCTGACGCCGGTTTCGGCGCGCATGCCAGCGGCAAGGAACGGCACCATCAGGCGCATGACTTGCTCGATGGACGTGTTCACACCGAAATCGGTCTCGGCAATTGCCCGCAGCGCCTTGATACCCGACATGCTGAAAGCTGCGGCACCGAGCATGAAATGCACACGCCAGAACAGCTCGATAGGTGGAATACGCGGGGCCGCTTCGTTGACCAACAGCATATAGCGGCGGAACACCTTGCCGTACATGTCTTCCAGGTAGCGGCGCAAGTGGCCCTGGCTCTGGCTGAACGCCAGGCCCAGCAGGCGCATGAAGATCGACAGGTCGTTGCCGCTGCGAGGCTGCACGACCAACGCTTGCTCCACGAGGATTTCCAGCAGCTCTTCCAGGCTCGGCTTGTGATCGGCCTTGGCCTGGCGGCGTTCCAGCTCACGGTCGAGGCTTGTGCAGAACGGGCCCAGAAAGCGTGAGAACACCGCCTGGATCAGGGCCTTTTTCGAGCCGAAGTGGTAATTCACAGCGGCCAGGTTGACCCCAGCCTTGCTGGTGATCAGGCGCAATGAAGTTTCAGCAAATCCTTTTTCCGCGAACAATTGCTCGGCAGCATCGAGAATGCGTTCAACGGTTTCCGACTGGGCCATGGCTACTCCGCCTGACAAACACTTGTTTGAAACATACGTTTCAGAGTGTGTCTTGTCAAGCCTGCGGGTCCGCTTTGCGGCTGGTCAGTCATCTGATTCATCGCTATTTAATCACATCCTTGCAGCTGTGTAGGCTGCGCCGCTTCTGCTCTGTAGGACGGTTGACGGATGACCGTCCAGCGGGGCCACTAAAAAGGATGATTGCCAAGCGCAGTTCACTGTATATAATCCCAGTCACTGTATAAAAAGACAGAGCGATCAACATGCTAAAACTGACGCCACGCCAAGCTGAGATTCTGGCTTTTATCAAGCGCTGCCTTGATGACAATGGTTACCCGCCTACCCGTGCGGAGATTGCCCTGGAACTGGGGTTCAAGTCCCCGAACGCCGCCGAGGAACACCTCAAGGCCCTCGCTCGCAAAGGTGCGATCGAGATGACCCCGGGTGCTTCGCGAGGTATCCGCATCCCTGGCTTCGAAGCCAAGGCCGACGAGTCGACATTGCCGATCATCGGTCGCGTCGCCGCAGGTGCGCCGATCCTGGCGCAGCAGCACGTCGAGGAATCCTGCAACATCAACCCGACCTTCTTCCACCCTCGCGCCGACTACCTGTTGCGTGTGCACGGCATGAGCATGAAGGACGTGGGTATCTTCGACGGCGACCTGCTGGCCGTGCATACCACCCGCGAAGCCCGCAATGGCCAGATCGTCGTGGCCCGTATCGGCGACGAGGTCACGGTCAAACGCTTCAAGCGCGAAGGCAGCAAGGTCTGGCTCCTGGCCGAAAACCCTGAGTTTGCCCCGATCGAAGTCAACCTGAAAGACCAGGACCTGGTGATCGAAGGCTTGAGTGTCGGCGTCATTCGCCGCTAAAGGAGGCATCATGCAGCTCGTGCATACCCCACAACATACACAACTGTCGCTGTTCGAGGCCTTCATGGCCCAGCCCCTTGCGCCAATCCTCAAGGAAACGGTCGAAGCCCCCTGGGGCGGCGAACCTGAGGCGTTCAGTGAACTGTCGTTGCGCGGTGCGGCTGAGAGCTGCCTGAACCTGCTGGCACCTATCCTGCGCGAATTGAGCGAAGATCAGGACGCCCGCTGGCTGACACTGATCGCCCCGCCCGCCAGCCTCACCCAGGCCTGGCTGCGGGACGCTGGGCTCAACCGTGAGCGTATCCTGTTGCTGCAACCACGCGGCGCGCAAAGTGCCCAGCAGCTAACCTGCGAAGCCTTGCGCCTGGGCCGCAGCCATACGGTGGTGAGCTGGTTGAACCCGCTGAATGCCAGCGCCAAGCAGCAACTGATCAGTGCTGCGCGCACGGGTGATGCACAGAGTTTGAATATTCGATTGGGGTAATGATGGCGCGCCACAGAAGCAGCCGTCACAAAAGACTCAGTGAAGAACGCGCGGCCCTTCATCTTTCTCCGGCTCGCCTTCGGCAAGGCGACCTGCCATCTGCACGCCCACGCTCAACATGGCTTTAGCCACTTCGACATGCTGGCCTTGCAGGAAGACCTTGGCGTCTTCGGAGAAATCCAGAATAACCAGAGAACCCTCGTCCTCAGCCCGGCGCAGTTCGATTCGGCCGTCAGGCAGTTCAACAATTTCCAGAAAGGACGTTGGCATAAAAGTCTGTTCTCCACGAAAGGCCTGGGATTATATCAGTCATCCACCCAGCCTCGCAGGGGATATGGACAGGTTTGTTTACGGTGTGATGAATGGCGCCCTAGGGAACACGCGTCTCTATGTGGGAGCTGGCTTGCCTGCGATGGCGGAGTATCAGCGAATAACCAGCAAACTGACCCACCGCTATCGCAGCATAGGTACCTATACAACTTTGCAGGCTAAAGCAGCCAACGGTAACCACGATGCGAAGCGAGTAGCTTTTGATCTGCTTTTGATCTTGATCTCAGACTCCCCGTTAAACCACGCTGGCATTCCGGCTTTCCACAGTGACCCGCCGTCAGGCGGAGCCCTAAGTGGCCGTTGCCGCAGGAATGAATATGTACTCGGTATAACAGGGTCGCCTGTCAGGCCGCCATCGCAGGCAAGCCAGCTCCCACAGGTTGAACGCGGGGCATCAGATCGATAGGTGTCGGCTGGCAGGCCGTCATCGCAGGCAAGCCAGCTTCCACATTTGCTTAGTGCAACCCCTTCAGCACTCGTTGAGCCCTTCACGAAAACGCAGCGCCATCTTTTTCAGCTCCTGGCGCCAGCCTTCCAACTCCTCACGGCTCAAAGGCTTAGGCTCATCCTGCTCCAAGGCCACGGCGACGATCAGCGGCTGGGTGACATCACCTTTGGGCACATGGGGAATACGCGGCGGTTGAAACATATCCGCATGGGCTTTGAGCAGCCGTGCCACCCAACTGTCGGGGCTTTGGGCCATTTCCACCAGTTCGGCCAACTCGGGGATCGCCATTGAATCCAGCACTTCACGATTCATGATCATTTCTGCACGCGGCGCACCGGCCTGGGGTAGGCGGTAGAACCCGGCGATCTCATGGCACAGCCCCAGCAAGGCACCGTACAGGTGGAACAACGCCGCTTCGCGCCCCGCCTGTACCAGCGCGATGGCGTTCATCTCTTTCCCTTCCTCGGCACGGCCAAGGGCCTCCAGGGATAAACCCGCGAAGTAAATTTTCTGATTGGTACGGGTATAGAGTTCGTTGGCCATGACGGCAATCTCCACAACGAATAGGCGTGATGCTGGCTGTGTAGGAGCGAGCTTGCTGTGGCGAGGGAGCTTGCTCCCGCTCGACTGCGTAGCAGTCGCCAGCTATTGGGGGCGCTTCGCACCCCAGCGCAAGCAAGCTTGCTCGCCACAACAAGCTCGCTCCTACAGTAAGCAAAAGCCGTCTATACAGACGGCTTTTGGCGTTAACAGACTAGCGGATCAAGCGCCCTGGCGCTTGTCCTCGACCTTCCACTTGCCGCCGTCGTAGAACGCTTTCCAGCCAGTAGGCTTGCCGTCCACTTCGGTCTGCACGTACTGCTCCTTGGTCTTGCGGCTGTAACGGATCACGGCTGGGCGACCATCCGGGTCCTTTTTCGGCGCTTCACACAGGAAGTGGTACTTCGGATCGATCTCGTCCTTGTGCGGCACGATCTCCATCACCAGTGGTGCACGGGTCTCGCGGTTTTTCGGGAACTGGCTCGCAGCCAGGAACAGCCCCGAAGCGCCGTCACGCAGGATGTAGGTGTCGTTGACCTTCTCGCACTTGAGCTCGGGCATTTTCACCGGATCCATCTTCGGCGGCGCCGCATCACCGCTTTTCAGCAGTTTGCGGGTGTTCTTGCAGGTTGGGTTGGTGCACCCGAAGAACTTGCCGAAACGGCCAGTCTTAAGCTGCATCTCGCTGCCGCACTTGTCGCATTCCAGGCTCGGGCCTTCATAGCCCTTGATGCGATAGGTGCCCTCTTCGATCTCGTAGCCGTTGCAATCCGGGTTGTTACCACAGATGTGCAGCTTGTGCTTCTCGTCCAGCAGGTAGGCGTCCATCGCCGTGCTGCAGATCGGGCAGCGGTGCTTGCCACGCAGCACCAGCGACTCGGACTCACCCTCGTCGTCAGCCGCGATTTCATCGCCCGGCACCAGGTTGACGGTCGCCTTGCAGCGCTCTTTGGGCGGCAGGCTGTAGCCCGAGCAACCGAGGAACACGCCGGTGGAGGCGGTACGAATCTGCATCGGTCGACCGCAGGTAGTGCACGGAATATCCGTCATCACCGGCTGGTTGGCGCGCATCCCGTTCTCGGGGTTCTCGGCCACTTCAAGCTTTTTCTTGAAGTCGCCGTAGAACTCATCCAGCACGTTTTTCCAGTCGCGTTCGCCCTGGGCCACGTCATCGAGGTTCTCTTCCATGCCGGCAGTGAAGCCGTAATCCATCAAGTTGGAGAAACTCTCCGACAGACGCTCGGTGACGATGTCACCCATCTTTTCCGAATAGAAACGACGGTTATGCAGCGCAACGTAGCCACGGTCCTGGATGGTGGAGATGATTGCCGCGTAGGTCGACGGACGACCGATACCGCGCTTCTCCATCTCTTTCACCAGGCTGGCTTCGGAATAACGCGCCGGCGGCTTGGTGAAGTGCTGGGACGGGTCGAGCTTGATCAGCTTCAGCGTGTCGCCCTGGGCCATGTCCGGCAGCACATCATCATCGCCAGGCTTGGCGATCTGCGGCATCACACGGGTGTAGCCGTCGAACTTGAGGATACGGCCCTTGGCACGCAGCTCGAAATCGCCCGCGCCCACGCTGACGGTAGTAGACAGGTATTGCGCCGGCAGCATCTGGCAAGCCAGGAACTGGCGCCAGATCAGCTCGTAGAGGCGCTCAGCGTCGCGCTCCATGCCGCTCAGCTTGGCAGGCGTGGTGTTGGCGTCGGAAGGACGAATCGCTTCGTGTGCCTCTTGTGCGCCTTCCTTGCTGCTGTAGACGTTCGGCTTCTCCGGCAGGTAGGTCTTGCCGAATTCGCTTTCAATATAGGTACGCGCCATCGCCACCGCGTCTTGCGACAGGTTGGTGGAGTCCGTACGCATATACGTGATGTAGCCAGCCTCATACAGACGCTGGGCCATCATCATGGTCTTCTTCACCCCGAAGCCCAAACGGTTGCTCGCGGCCTGTTGCAGGGTGGAGGTGATGAACGGCGCCGACGGCTTGCTGCTGGTCGGTTTGTCTTCACGCTTGACGATGCTGTAGCTGGAGGCCTTGAGCTTCTCCAGCGCGGCCATGGCCTGGGCTTCGTTCAGCGGCTTGAAGGCTTCGCCTTTTTCACGGGCCACTTCAAAGCGCACATTGGCGCCCTTGGCAGTGCCGAGGTCGGCGTGGACTTCCCAGTATTCTTCAGGGATGAACGCACGGATCTCGCGCTCACGCTCAACCACCAGCTTGACCGCTACCGATTGCACACGGCCGGCGGACAGGCCACGGGCGATCTTCGCCCACAGCAGTGGCGAGACCATGTAGCCGACGACGCGGTCGAGGAAGCGACGGGCCTGCTGGGCGTTGACACGGTCGATGTCCAGCTCGCCCGGCTTGGAGAAGGCTTCCTGGATGGCTTTCTTGGTGATTTCGTTGAACACCACGCGCTTGTAGCGGCTGTCATCACCGCCGATGGCTTCGCGCAGGTGCCAGGCAATGGCTTCCCCTTCGCGGTCCAAGTCCGTCGCGAGATAGATGGTGTCAGCATCTTTGGCGAGCCGGCGCAGCTCTTCGATGACCTTTTCCTTGCCCGGAAGGATTTCGTACTTGGCCTTCCAGCCATGGTCCGGGTCCACACCCATGCGCGAAACCAGTTGCTTGCGCGCTTTTTCTTTAGGCGTGAGTACCGGACCTTCGCCCGCGGCGGCCTTGCCGCGCTTGGCGGCAGGCTCCTTGCTGGCGCTAGCCGAACCGCTGGTGGGCAGGTCTCGGATATGGCCGATACTCGACTTCACCACGTACTCGTTGCCCAAGTACTTGTTGATGGTCTTGGCCTTAGCCGGGGATTCCACAATGACCAGCGATTTGCCCATGGATCGGAAAATTCCTGAATTCGAGAAGTGAAAGGCAGTTGGCGCCTGACGCGGCAACGCTATATATAGTGGCAACCGGATGAGGTCAAGCGCAGCATTCTGCGCGACCTGCCGTTATTGCCCTGTAAAAAGACTGGGTTCGGCCGTGACCAAAGCAAAGCGTGGGACCTGCTCGCCGTCAACTTCGACGGTCTCCAGGAACATGCTCAAAGGGCGCACCCAAAAGCCGTATTCGCCATACAGTGCTTGGTAAAACACCACTTCTTCTTCGGTTTCAGAGTGGCGCGCCACGCTGAAAACACGGTACTGCGGCCCCTTGTAATGCTGATAGAGCCCTGGTTCGACTTTCATGCTCTGGCCCTCATGCAAAATTTGTTGAAAAAAAATATTTAAAAGTTCCAAAAAACAAAAACCGGGGCACTGGGCCCCGGCTTCCGTCAACCGAACGTTTAGACGCGTTCGAAGACGGTAGAGATGCCTTGGCCGAGACCAATGCACATGGTAGCAACCCCAAGGTTGCCGCCATTTTGCTTCATCACGTTAAGCAAAGTGCCGGAGATACGCGCACCGGAGCAACCGAATGGGTGGCCCAGGGCAATCGCACCGCCGTGCAGGTTAACCTTCTCGTTCATCTTGTCGAGTACTTTCAAATCTTTCAGCACTGGCAAGGCCTGTGCGGCGAAAGCTTCGTTGAGCTCGAAGAAGTCGATATCAGAGATGGAAAGGCCTGCGCGCTTCAAGGCTTTTTGTGTGGCCGGTACTGGACCATAGCCCATGATCGCCGGATCCACACCCGCCACTGCCATCGAACGAATCACGGCCAGCGGCTGGATACCCAGGTCCTGGGCACGCTGCGCCGACATCACGATCATGCACGAAGCACCGTCGGTGATCTGCGAGGAAGTACCGGCTGTCACGGTGCCGCCCTTTGGATTGAAGGCGGGCTTGAGGGCCGCCAGGCTTTCCAGGGTAGTGTCCGGACGAATGGTTTCGTCGTAGTCGAACAGTTTCAGGAAACCATTCTCGTCGTAGCCGTTCATCGGGATGATTTCATCCTTGAACTTGCCTTCCACCGTCGCCTTGTGGGCGAGCTGGTGGGAGCGCAGGCCGAAGGCGTCCTGGGCTTCACGGGTGATGCCGTGCATTTTGCCGAGCATTTCCGCGGTCAGGCCCATCATGCCCGAGGCTTTCGCCGCGTAGAGGGACATGTGCGGGTTAGGATCGACGCCGTGCATCATGCTGACGTGGCCCATGTGCTCCACGCCGCCGACCACGAACACATCGCCGTTGCCGGTCATGATCGCTTGCGCAGCGGTGTGCAGCGCGCTCATCGACGAGCCGCACAGGCGGCTGACGGTCTGGCCGGCCGCGGTGTGCGGGATCTGGGTCATCAACGACGCCATGCGCGCGATGTTCCAGCCCTGCTCCAGGGTCTGGTTGACGCAGCCCCAGATCACGTCCTCGACTTCGTTCGGGTCGACCTTGGTGTTGCGCTCCAGCACTTTGCTGATCAGGTGCGCCGACATGTCTTCGGCGCGGGTGTTGCGGTGCATGCCGCCCTTGGAGCGGCCCATCGGCGTACGACCGAAGTCGACAATCACGACGTCTCTTGGATTCAAGCTCATAAATATTCTCGCTCTAGTCGATTGGGCGCTTAACCGAAGAAGCTCTGGCCATTCTTGGCCATTTCACGCAGCTTCGCGGTCGGGTGGTACAGCGGGCCCAAATCAGCGTATTTGTCAGCCAGGGCAACGAACTCGGTCACACCGATCGAATCGATGTAACGCAACGCGCCACCACGGAATGGAGGGAAACCAATACCGTACACCAGGCCCATATCGGCTTCGGCGGCGGTTTCAACGATGCCGTCTTCCAGGCAACGCACGGTTTCCAGGCACAGGGCGATCATCATCCAGTTGATGATGTCTTCGTCGGACACCTCACGCTGTTCGTAGATGACCGGAGCGAGCACTTCGTGCACCGACGGGTCGGCCACTTTCTTCTGCTTGCCCTTCTTGTCGGCCTCGTAGGCGTAGAAGCCCTTGCCATTCTTCTGGCCCAGGCGCTTGGCCTCGTACAGCGCGTCGATCGCCGAGCGGCGGTCGTCTTTCATGCGGTCCGGGAAGCCTTCAGCCATGACGTCGCGACCGTGGTGGCCGGTGTCGATGCCGACCACGTCCATCAGATACGCCGGGCCCATGGGCCAGCCGAACTTCTCCATGACCTTGTCGATGCGCACGAAGTCCACACCGGCGCTGACCAGCTTGGCGAAACCGCCAAAGTACGGGAACAGCACGCGGTTGACCAAGAAGCCCGGGCAATCGTTGACGACGATCGGGTTCTTGCCCATTTTCTTGGCATAGGCAACGGTGGTAGCAACGGCCAGCTCGCTGGACTTCTCGCCACGGATCACTTCTACCAGCGGCATCATGTGCACCGGGTTGAAGAAGTGCATGCCGACGAAGTTTTCCGGACGCTTGAGGGCCTTGGCCAACAGCGAGATGGAAATGGTCGAGGTGTTGGAAGCCAGGATGGTGTCATCTTTGACCTGGGCTTCCACTTCAGCCAGTACCGCCTGCTTGACCTTCGGGTTTTCGACAACCGCTTCGACCACCAGGTCGACGTGGCCGAAATCACCGTAGGACAGCGTAGGACGAATGCCGTTGAGCACTTCAGCCATTTTTGCAGCGGTCATACGACCTTTATCAACGCGGCCCACCAGCAGCTTGGCGGCTTCGGCCAGGCCCTGTTCGATACCGTGCTCGTTGATGTCTTTCATCAGGATCGGCGTGCCTTTGGACGCCGACTGATAGGCGATACCGCCGCCCATGATACCGGCGCCGAGTACGGCGGCCTGTTTCACGTCCTTGGCGATTTCGTCGTAGGCCTTGGCCTTTTTCTTCAGTTCCTGATCGTTCAGGAACAGGCCGATCAGGCTCTGGGCCGCCGAGGTTTTCGCCAGTTTGACGAAGCCTGCCGCTTCCACTTCCAGGGCTTTGTCGCGACCAAAGTTCGCGGCCTTCTGGATGGTCTTGATCGCTTCAACCGGCGCCGGGTAGTTCGGGCCGGCCTGGCCTGCCACGAAACCTTTGGCGGTTTCGAACGACATCATCTGTTCGATGGCGTTGAGCTTGAGTTTTTCCAGCTTCGGCTGACGCTTGGCCTTGTAGTCAAATTCGCCGCTGATGGCGCCTTTGATCAGGTTCAGCGCGGCTTCGGCCAGTTTGTCCGGGGCCACCACAGCGTCGACGGCACCGACTTTCAGTGCGTCTTCAGCCTTGTTTTCCTTACCGGCGGCGATCCATTCGATCGCGTTGTCGGCACCGATCAGGCGCGGCAGGCGCACGGTACCGCCAAAGCCTGGGTAGATACCCAGCTTGACTTCCGGCAGGCCGATCTTGGCCGTCGCGGACATGACACGGAAGTCTGCCGCCAGGCACATTTCCAGGCCGCCGCCCAACGCGATGCCGTTGATGGCAGCAACAGTCGGCACGTTGAGGTCTTCGAAATCGCTGAAGATCTTGTTGGCTTCGAGGTTGCCAGCCACCAGCTCGGCATCGGGCAGCTTGAAGTTGTCGACGAATTCGGTGATGTCAGCGCCGACGATAAACACGTCCTTGCCGCTGGAGACGATCACGCCCTTGACCGAAGCATCTGCTTTGATGGTGTCTACGGCCTGACGCAGTTCGTTCAGGGTTAGACGGTTGAACTTGTTGACGGACTCACCCTTGAGGTCGAATTTGAGTTCGACGATGCCACTTTCAAGAGCCTTAACCGTGATGGCTTTACCTTCGTAAATCATCAACTGATCTCCACGATATGGAAGCTGAACAGTACACACTGGACGCTGGTCTCTGGTTTGACATTGACAGTTGAATCAATGCTCACGCCAATCCGCCAGGCACACCCGCCAGTGCGATAGTCGGGTTTTGTATGAGTCGTCTGACAGGCAAACGCTCAATTCATACGCCCGTTTGATTTGGGTACGCCACCTTCATCCAATTCCGAGCAATTGTCAATCGCTCCAAAGGCTAGGAAAAGCGCGACTTTCCAGTCATTTCAGAACCCGGCCCACAGGCTCGCCACCCGTCAATATTCAAATATTCACAGGATCAATAATGGAAAGGATGTGGGAAAAGGCTGTACAGAAAGCAATACACGACTAGGCTAGCGGCAATGTGCAGATTTACCGGCCTGCCTGGCCACCTCCAGCCCGATGATGATGTCGGGCTTTTTATTGCCTGGCTTTCCTGTAGGAGCGAGCTGGCTCGCTCCTACAGAGCTTGGGTCAGGCCAGGGCCTTGAGCAGCGTATCAATATCTTTCAGCACGCTTGCGTCGCCCTTTTCGCCCCAATACAGAGCAATCATCTGTTTGTCGGCCTCGACCTTGTAGACGTTCGCCGGCAGCGTTGCAAAATGCGGCAACAACTTCTCATCCACACAGGGTTCACGCCACTGATTGACCCATAGCCCCGGCTCCAGCTGCCAGTAGCTCCAGGTTGCGGGCGCGCTGCCGCGTCGTGGCCGGCAATACTGCGCACAGGGGCTCGGCGGCTCCTGCTTGAGCCAGTGCGGCCATTCCTGAGGCGCCAACTGCATGGCCAGGCCGATGCGGCGTGCCTCCATGCGCAGGGCCATACGCCCACTCTGCTGGCGCGAAGGTCGCAGCCATACCAGGGGGCTCAAAACCACCGCAAGGATTGACACCACTATCCAGACCGTCATATGTGTACTCCCGAATTTCTAGATGAGCGGATTTGATCTGCGGCAACCCCATCCGCTTGAAAGCAGCCATACTGAACTTATTGCAGTCCTCTGGAGGAACGCCTCATGCCCTACGAACATATTCTGGTCGCTGTCGACCTGACCGAAGAGTGCGATCCAGTGATCAAGCGCGCACAGGAATCCGCGATTGCCAATGGCGCCAAACTGTCGTTGGTACACATCGTCGAGCCCATGGCCATGGCCTTTGGTGGTGACGTGCCGATGGACCTTTCCCAGCTGCAGCAACAACAATTTGACCAGGCCAAGGAGCGCCTTGACCGTTTGATTCTCAAATACCCGCACCTGAAAAAGGAAGACTGCCACCTGACATACGGCCAACCGCGCCAGGAAATTCACCACCTGGCCAAGGAAAAGGCTTGCGACTTGATCGTGGTGGGTAGCCATGGTCGTCACGGTTTGGCGTTGTTGCTGGGCTCGACCGCCAATGATGTATTGCACGGCGCGCCGTGCGATGTATTGGCCGTCAAACTGATAAAGAGTCCGTAAGACCGATAAAGGTCTAATGTGGGAGCTGGCTTGCCTGCGATAGCGGTGTATCAGCCACCCGATGCATCAACTGGCAGACTGCTATCGCAGGCAAGCCAGCTCCCACAGTTGAATCGCATTTCATATTAAAAAGCCCGGCGCTCATAGAAGAGCGCCGGGCTTTTTTATTGCGGCTCGATCACTCAGGCATCCAGCTCGGCCCAACGCTCAACCAACGCTTCCAGCTCCTGGTTCAACGTCTCCAGGGAGGCGATAACCTTGGCGGTTTCTGCCGCAGGGCGCAGGTAGAAGCCGGCGTCAGCCATTTCCGCTTCGACCGCAGCGATCTGCTGTTCCTTGGCGTCGATATCGCCTGGCAAGGCTTCCAACTCGCGCTGCAACTTATAGCTCAGCTTCTTCTTGGCCGGCGCAGCGTCAGCAGCCGGTGCAGGCGCCTCGGCAGCGGCGGGAGCCACCACCGCCGTGTTCAGGTCCGCCTTGCCCGACTTGCTCTCGGTCACGCCCAGCAGGCGCGGCGAGCCGCCCTGACGCAGCCAGTCCTGATAACCGCCCACGTATTCGCGCACCTTGCCTTCGCCTTCGAAAACCAGGGTGCTGGTGACCACGTTGTCGAGGAATTCCCGGTCGTGGCTGACCATCAGCACGGTGCCGTTGAAGGTCAGCAAGACCTCTTCCAGCAGTTCCAGGGTTTCCACGTCGAGGTCGTTGGTCGGCTCGTCGAGCACCAGCAGGTTGGCCGGCTTGCTGAACAGCTTGGCCAGCAGCAGGCGCGCACGCTCCCCCCCCGACAGCGCCTTGACCGGCGTGCGCGCACGTTGCGGGCTGAACAGGAAGTCGCCCAGGTAGCTGAGTACGTGGCGGCTCTGGCCGTCGATGTCGATAAAGTCGCGACCTTCGGCGACGTTGTCGATCACGGTCTTTTCCAGGTCCAACTGGTGGCGCAACTGGTCAAAGTAGGCCACGTCGATGCGAGTGCCCTCTTCCACCTTGCCGCTGGTCGGTTGCAGACCGCTGAGCATCAGCTTGAGCAAGGTGGTCTTGCCGGTACCGTTGGCGCCCAACAGGCCAATACGGTCGCCGCGCTGCAGGACCATGGAGAAGTCCTTGATCAGGAACGGGCCGTCCGGGTGATGGAAGCTGACGTTCTCCAGCACCATCACTTGCTTGCCCGACTTGTCGGCAGTATCGAGCTGGATATTGGCCTTGCCGGTACGCTCGCGGCGCTCACTGCGCTCCACGCGCAAGGCTTTCAAGGCACGCACACGGCCTTCGTTACGGGTGCGACGGGCCTTGATGCCCTGGCGGATCCAGACTTCTTCCTGGGCCAGCTTCTTGTCGAACAGCGCGTTGGCGGTTTCTTCGGCCGCCAGGGCGGCTTCCTTATGCACCAGGAAGCTGGCGTAGTCGCCGTTCCAGTCGATCAGGCCGCCACGGTCCAGCTCGAGGATGCGCGTAGCCAGGCTCTGCAGGAAAGCACGGTCGTGCGTGATAAACAGCACGGCGCCCTGGAAGTCCTTGATGGCTTCTTCAAGCCAGGCGATGGCGCCGATGTCCAGGTGGTTGGTCGGTTCGTCGAGCAGCAGCAGGTCCGGCTCGGACACCAGGGCCTGGGCCAGCAGCACACGGCGACGCCAGCCGCCGGACAATTCGGCGAGGGTCTTGTCTGCCGGCAGTTGCAGGCGGCTCAGGGTGCTGTCCACCAGTTGCTGCAAGCGCCAGCCGTCACGGGCTTCGAGGTCTTGCTGGACGTGCATCAGTTTGTCCAGGTCTTCTTCGGTGACGCAGTTCTGTGCCAGGTGATGGTATTGCGCGAGCAACTCGCCAACACCGTCCAGGCCTTCGGCTACCACGTCGAACACTGTCCGTCCGTCGGCCACCGGCAATTCTTGCGGCAATTCGCCGATCTTGAGGCCCGGGGCACGCCAGACAGAGCCGTCATCGGGCTTCTGGTCGCCTTTTACCAGCTTCATCATGCTGGACTTGCCGGTGCCGTTGCGGCCGATGATGCACACCCGCTCACCACGGGCGATCTGCCAGGACACCTTGTCCAACAACGGCATGGCGCCGAAAGCAAGGGACACATCGCTGAATTTGAGCAGGGTCATACGCTTCTCCAAAAACTGGGCGCGCATTCTACCTGATGTGAGGGTGGGATGCGGTCGGCATTTTCTCTATTGACACGTTCTGTAGGACATTTCCGGCGAACTTGAACGAACCAGCCGGCAAAGCTTTCGCGGGCCGCTGGCAAAAGGCTAAGCTAGGGGCAATCAGTGTCGGCAGTGCCGGTGCTAGTCGTGATTTCTCTGCACGGACGTCTCATGCGCAGTCGCCTTTTCAACTTTTTATCTTGTCTGCTTCTTTCCGCCACTGCCGTTCAATCCGCCCAGGCGGTGGACCTCACCACTCAACGCCAGTATTACGATCAAGCCAAACGTGCCTTGGCCAAGGGCGACAGCGGCCCCTACATGCAATACAGCCAGGCCCTGGCCGATTACCCGCTCACGCCCTACCTGGCCTACGACGAACTGACCGCGCGCCTGAAAACCGCAAGTAACGAGGAAATCGAACAATTCCTCGCCAAACACGGCGACTTGCCCCAGGCCAACTGGATGAAACTGCGTTGGCTGCGCTGGCTGGCCGAACGCGGCGATTGGCAGACTTTTGAAAAGTACTACGACACCAAGCTCAATTTCGTCGAACTGGACTGTCTGCATGGCCAGTACCAGCTCAGCCACAACCTGAAGGCCGAAGGCTACAAGACTGCCGAAAAGCTGTGGATGACCGGCAAATCCCAGCCAGCCGCCTGTGACGCCACGTTTGGCCAATGGGCCGCTGCCGGCCAGCTCACCGAGCAGAAGATCTGGGAGCGCACCAAGCTCGCCGCCGAAGCGCGTAACTACGCGCTGGCCAACAGCCTGGTGAAAACCCTACCCACCCTCGGCGCCCAAGGCCGCTTGATGGTGGATGTTGCGCAAAAGCCCGACATGCTCAGCGACCCGTCACGCTTCCAGCCGGCCACCGAGGCCATGTCTGACGCCGTGGGCCTGGGCCTGCGTCGCCTGGCGCGGCAGGATCCGGACAAAGCCATGTCGCTGCTCGACGGTTACGCCAGCAGCATGCACTTCTCCCGTGACGAAAAAGTCTCGATTGCCCGCGAGATCGGCTTGACCCTGGCCAAGCGCTTCGACCCGCGCGCACTGGAGGTCATGACCAAGTACGACCCCGAGTTACGCGACAATACGGTTTCCGAGTGGCGTCTGCGCCTGCTGTTGCGCCTGGCGCGCTGGGAAGACGCCTACCAGTTGACCCGCAAACTCCCACAGGACCTGGCCACCACCAACCGTTGGCGCTACTGGCAGGCACGCAGCCTGGAGCTGGCCGAGCCGAAAAACCCGCAGGCTTTGGTGCTGTACAAAAACGTGGCCAAGGAGCGGGACTTCTACGGTTTCCTCGCTGCTGACCGCTCCAAAGCCCCTTACCAGTTGAACAACAAGCCGCTGGTGATGAGCCAGGCGCTGGTCAACAAGGTGCGCAATACCCCGGGGGTGCGGCGTGCCCTGGAATTCTACGCCCGTGGCCAGATCGTCGACGGTCGCCGCGAGTGGTACCACGTCAGCCGTCATTTCAACCGTGACGAGATGGTCGCCCAGGCCAAACTGGCCTACGACATGAAGTGGTACTTTCCGGCCATCCGCACCATCAGCCAGGCGCAGTACTGGGACGATCTGGACATCCGCTTCCCGATGGCCCACCGCGACACCCTGGTGCGCGAAGCCAAGGTACGTGGCCTGCACTCCAGCTGGATCTTTGCCATCACCCGTCAGGAAAGCGCGTTCATGGACGATGCCCGCTCCGGCGTCGGCGCCAGCGGCCTGATGCAACTGATGCCGGGCACCGCCAAGGAAACTGCACGCAAGTTCAGCATCCCCCTGGCCTCCCCGGCCCAGGTGCTGGACCCGGATAAAAACATCCAGCTCGGCGCTGCTTACCTGAGCCAGGTTCACAGCCAGTTCAACGGCAACCGCGTGCTCGCCTCCGCTGCCTACAACGCCGGCCCCGGCCGCGTGCGCCAATGGCTGCGCGGCGCAGACCACCTGAGTTTCGACGTGTGGGTGGAAAGCATCCCCTTCGACGAAACCCGCCAGTATGTGCAGAACGTGCTGTCTTATTCGGTGATCTACGGGCAGAAGCTCAACTCACCGCAGCCGTTGGTGGATTGGCATGAGCGGTACTTCGACGACCAATAAGGCTCTGAACCTGCTTCTAATGTGGGAGGGGGCTTGCCCCCGATTGCAGGCTGTCAGTCACACGTCTATTGCTGATCCGCCGCTATCGGGGGCAAGCCCCCTCCCACAGGGTCCGCACTGAACTGCAACGCCGCCAACCGCGCATACAGCGGATTGCTCGCAATCAACTGCTGATGCGTGCCCACCGCCACCAGCTTGCCCTGGTCCATCACCGCAATGCGGTCGGCATTCTTCACCGTGGCCAAACGGTGGGCGATCACCAGCGTGGTGCGCCCCTGCATCAGCTGCGGCAGCGCTTGCTGGATAAGGTGTTCACTCTGGGCGTCGAGGGCGCTGGTGGCTTCGTCCAGCAGCAGGATCGGCGCGTCGACCAGCAAGGCGCGAGCGATGGCCAGGCGTTGGCGCTGGCCGCCGGAGAGGCCCTGGCCACTTTCGCCGAGGTGGGTTTGGTAGCCGTCGGGCATTTGCAGGATGAAGTCGTGGGCGTGGGCAATACGCGCGGCGGCTTCCACCTGGGCGGTGGTGGCGGACGGGTTGCCGTAGCGGATGTTGTCCTCGACGCTGCCGAAGAACAACGCCGGGCTCTGGGACACCAGGGCGAAATGGCGCCGCAGGTCCAGGGGGTCTAGCTCGGTCAGCGGCTGGCCTTCGAGCAGGATTCGGCCTTGCTGGGGGTCGTAGAAGCGCAGCAGCAGATCGAAAATCGTCGACTTGCCCGCACCGGACGGCCCTACCAAGGCCAGGGTTTCGCCCGGGTTGATGGTCAGGTTCAAGCCGTCGATGGCATAGCTGTCCGGTCGCGAAGGATAGGAAAAGCGTAGGTCCTGCAGTTCCATGCGGCCACTGACCCGTTCCGGCAAACGTACGCCGCCAGTGGCCGGCGCCTGGATCTCGTTGCCTGACTGCAACAGCTCACCGATACGCTCGGCTGCCCCGGCGGCACGCTGCAACTCGCCAAGCACTTCGCTCAGGGTGCCGACGGCGCTGCCGACAATCAGGCTGTAGAACACGAACGCCGCCAGCTCACCGCCGGAAATGCGCCCGCTGATCACGTCCATGCCGCCCACCCACAGCATCACGCCTACCGCGCCGAGCACCAGCATGATCACCAAGGTGATCAGCCAGGAGCGCTGCAAGATGCGTTTACGTGCCGTGACAAAGGCGTCCTCGACGGTGGCGGCAAAGCGTTGTTCGTCCTGAACCTGATGGTTATAGGCCTGCACGGTCTTGATCTGGCCCAACGTCTCGGCGACATAGCTGCCGACGTCCGCGATACGGTCCTGGCTCAAACGCGACAGGCTGCGCACCCGGCGCCCGAAGATCAGAATCGGCGCCAGCACCAGAGGCAACGCCACCACCACGATGCTGGTGAGCTTGGGGTTAGTAATAAACAGCAACACGATGCCGCCGATCACCATCAGGGCGTTGCGCAGAAACAGCGACAGTGATGAGCCGATCACCGATTGCAGTAAGGTGGTGTCGGTGGTCAGCCGCGACTGGATTTCCGAGCTGCGGTTGTTCTCGTAGAAGCCGGGGTGCAGGTAGATCAGGTGGTTGAACACCTGCCGGCGAATATCGGCTACCACCCGCTCGCCAATCCACGACACCAGGTAAAACCGCGTGAAGGTGCCCACGGCCAGGCCGAGCACCAGCAGCATGAACAGGCCGATTGACTGGTTGAGCAGGTGTGGCGACTGGGTCATGAAGCCCTGGTCCACCAACAGGCGTATGCCCTGCCCCATGGACAAGGTGATGCCAGCGGTGACGATCAGCGCCAGCAGTGCGCCAAGCGCCTGCCAACGGTAGGGCGCAATAAAGCGGCTGGCCAGGCGAATCGCACGGCGTTGACGGATGGAGAACATGGAAGGCATCACCCAATGAGGAGTCTGTACCTCAACATTGGGGGAACTTGCGCAAATAACAATGAGTCAGGTTAATTATGCCCGCCGATGCAGGCCGCTAGAGGCTATCGGTCTAAGCCTGATCTGGAAATATGTACCGGTTTCTGGTGGACTGGGTGTTCAAACCGATGAGCGTGTAAGGAGTTGTAACAGCGCGTTCATGCGGGGGAATTAAAGTAGGTACACAACCTGATGAGGAGACAGGCCATGACCTTGCAAAATAGCAGCGACGCCAAGATTGAAGTGATCCGCCAGCCGCAGCAGCTGCCTTGCTCGTACATCGATGCCAAGGGCCGGGAAGTGCAGATTACCGAAGAAATGATCCAGCAAGCCTGCAGCGAGCTGGAACAGCGACTGGTCAAGCCTGCCCAGCAAGGCTGAAGCGCCCACGCTCTTTCAAACCCGGCCCAAGTGGCCGGGTTTTTTATGCCCGCTGTAGAAGCGAGCTTGCTCGCGAAGGCCTCAAGAGCACCGCGATAACCGTTACAGCTGTTCGGCACCCAGAGCAGTCACGATCTGTGACAGCACCGCCGACTCCCCGTTGATGCGCACCTTCAAGCCATCGATCTCGCGACGCTCCGGATAGTGCTTGCGCAGCAGGTCGAAAGCTTGGCGCTGTTCCTGCACAGTGCCCACCAGGCTGCGACGGAAATCCGCGTCGTCACGGCGTGGGTCGTACACACTGCGGCACAAGGTCGCCAGCGCCCAGGCCGGGTCAGTCTCAGGATGCAGGTGCATCTCGGCCAGCCAGGGGGCCGGCAGCAAATCACTTAAGTGAATACTCGGTTCCTGGCCCAGGTGCGCGCACAGCGCCTGGTAAATCTGCGCGGTGCCGCGCTGCTTGCCATCGAGGCTGTAGCCGGCAATATGCGGCGTGGCCAGCACGCACAGGTCAGCCAGGTCGACGTCCACCTCGGGCTCGCCTTCCCACACGTCCAGCACCGCTTGCAGGTCTTCGCGCGCCAGCAACACCTCGCGCAGCGCGGCGTTATCCACCACCGCACCCCGGCTGGCGTTGATCAGCCAGGTGCCCGGCTTGAGCTGTGCCAGGCGCTGGCGATCAAACAGGTGCCAGGTCGAACCGTTGCCGGACTTGATCAGCGGCGTATGCAAGCTGATCACGTCACATTGCTCGATGACCTGCTGCAGACTGACGTAATCACCGTCTTCGGTAATCTGGCGCGGCGGATCGCACACCAACACATTCCAGCCCAGGCCCTTGAGCACCTTGACCAAGCGCCCGCCGACTTCGCCGGCACCGACGATGCCATAGGTACGCTGTTTGAGGTCAGCGCCTTCGATTTCAGCCAGGGTCTGCAAGCTGCCAAGCACGTAGTCCACCACCCCACGCGCATTGCAGCCGGGCGCGCTGGACCACTGGATACCCGCTTGCTTGAAGTAGTCGAGGTCCAGGTGGTCGGTGCCGATGGTGCAGGTGCCAACAAAGCGCACGTTACTGCCCTCAAGCAGGGCACGGTTGACGTTGGTCACCGAGCGCACCAGTAGCACGTCGGCCTGCCCGACCGTAGCGCGGTCGATGGAACGGCCAGGCACGCGGCGAATCTCGCCAAACCCTTCGAAGAATGCATCGAGCAGCGGGATATTTTCGTCGGCAACAATCAGCATGGCAGGCTCCTTTGGCGGATTGGCAGTGTACAGAAGATCCTGTGTAGGAGCTGGCTTGCCTGCGATTGCATCGACCCGGTTTGCCTGATGTACCGAGGTGCCTGCATCGCAGGCAAGCCAGCTCCCACAGGGTTCAGCGCTGGCCTGGGCGCATTGCTTACAAATCCCTAACACAGGTTTTTTCCTGACCGCTGCGTCAACGCGTAGAATCCGCCGTCCTTGCGACTGCCTTTTTTATTGGACACCTGTACGTGAACACTGCCACCGCTACCCTCTCCCGCCCCGCCCGCATCAGCCGGGAAGTGCGCGGCCTGCTGACGCTGGCCTTGCCGATCATGATTGGCCAACTGGCAACCACCGCAATGAGCTTCGTCGATGCGGTGATGGCCGGGCGCGTGAGCCCGCAGGACCTGGCGGCGGTGGGCCTGGGTAATTCGATCTGGATCCCGGTGTACCTGTTGATGACCGGTACTCTGCTGGCCACCACGCCGAAAGTCGCCCAGCGCTACGGTGCGGGCCAGTTCAGCGAGATCGGGCCCTTGGTGCGTCAGTCATTGTGGCTGGCCGTGGTGGTTGGCATCGCAGGGGCGCTGTTGTTGCTATGCGCCGAGCCGATCCTGCATGCGATGAAGGTCGAACCCGACTTGATCGAGCCGTCCATGGGCTACCTGCACGGCATCGCCGCCGGTATGCCGGCGGTGGCGTTGTACTACGTGTTTCGCTGTTTCAGTGACGGCCTGGGCCGCACACGGCCGAGCATGGTCATGGGCTTGTGCGGGTTGGCGCTGAATATTCCGCTGAACTACATCTTCATCTACGGCCACCTGGGCGTACCGGCCATGGGCGGCGTGGGTTGTGGCTGGGCTACCGCGATTGCAATGTGGGTGATGATGATCGGCCTGGCCATCTGGACGCGCTGGGGCGCGGCCTATCAAAGCAGCGAATTGTTCAAGCGCTTCGACTGGCCGCAGTGGGCGGTGATCAAGCGCGTGTTGGGCATTGGCCTGCCGATAGGCGTGGCGATCTTTGCCGAATCGAGTATTTTTGCGGTGATCGCCTTGTTGATCGGCAGCCTGGGCGCCACGGTGGTCTCCGGCCACCAGATCGCGCTGAACGTCAGCTCCCTGGTGTTCATGATCCCTTATTCCTTGAGCATGGCCGTCACCGTGCGCGTCGGCCAGGCGCTGGGGCGCGGCGAACCTCGGGAAGCACGCTTCGCCGCCGGCGTCGGCATGGGCACCGCACTGGCGTATGCCTGCTTTTCCTGCAGCTTGATGCTGTTGTTTCGCGAGCAGATTGCAGCGATCTATACGCCCGACCCGGTGGTGATCCACCTGGCGTCGATGCTGATCGTGTTCTCGGCGCTGTTCCAGTTCTCTGACTCGATCCAGGTCACCGCCGCCGGCGCATTGCGCGGCTACCAGGACACCCGGGTGACCATGGTGCTGACCTTGTTCGCCTATTGGGGCGTGGGCCTGCCGGTGGGTTACGCCCTGGGCCTGACCAACTGGCTCGGCGAACCCAGCGGCCCGAGCGGTTTATGGCAAGGCCTGATCGTGGGCTTGAGCTGTGCGGCGGGGATGTTGGTGGTGCGCCTGGCGCGCAGTGCACGCCGACGCATTCGGGCCGAAAAGGCGCAGGCTTAATCGGCTTTCTTGCGGATCCAGTACAGGTAGGTGCCAGCATCTTCCTGCTGATCCACCAGTTCATGGTCGAGAAACACGCAGAACTTGGGGATATCGCGACGGGTCGACGGGTCGGTCGCGATCACCTTGAGCAGGCCGCCCGCCGGCAGGTCGCGGATGTGCTGGTGCAGCATCATCACGGGTTCCGGGCAGTTGAGGCCGGTGGCGTCGAGGGTGCCATCAACCGGCAGTTCAAGACTCATACTTCACTCCTAAAACTGGCACCGCTCAACAATGTGGGAGCGGGCTTGCCCGCGATGACGGGGGCACATTCAACATAAATTTCGACTGTTATACCGCTTTCGCAGGCAAGCCAGTTCCCACATTTAATATCAGCGGCCTTTGGATTTCTTTACGTCTACCAGGCGGCGCAGGTGACAGGTCACTTCTTCGCGATCGTGGTAGAGCTGCTTGCAGCCGATCTCCACACGAATGCCACGCGCCTTGAAGCCCTCTTCGATGCGCTCCAGCAAACGCTTCACTTCGGCGTAACGCTGTTTCATCGGCAACTTCAGGTTCACCACCGCCTCGCGGCAATGCCCTTCGCCAATCCACGTTTCCAGGAGTGCCGCGTTGCGAGCGGGCTTCTCAACGATGTCGCAGACCATCCAGTCTACCGGCTGCTTGGGCACGAAGGTGAAGCCGTCGGCCATCAGATGCTGCACCAGGCCGGTGTCCATCAGGCTTTCGGCCATGGGGCCGTTGTCGATGGCAGTCACCAGCATGCCACGGTTGACCAGTTGCCAGGTCCAGCCGCCCGGTGCGGCGCCGAGGTCGACGCCGGTCATGTCGCCGTGCAGGCGCTCGTCCCACTGGTCACGGGGGATAAAGTGGTGCCAGGCTTCCTCCAGCTTGAGGGTCGAACGGCTGGGCGCGTCACGCGGGAACTTGAGGCGCGGGATGCCCATGGGCCACATCGCCGAGTTATTCGACTCGGCCAGGCCCATGAACACTTCACGGCCACTCTTGAAGGTCAGCAGCAGGCGAGGCTTGCTCGGGTCGTCCACCAGCTTGCCGGCGTTAAGCAGAGCTTTGCGCAGGTGCACTTCGAACTTCTTGCAGAAGTTTGAGAGTTCCTTGCCGTCGTTGGTGTCGACCATCTCCAGCCACAGGCTGCCGCACACGGGGAATTCGCGCAGGTGGGCGAGGATCACGCTGATGCGGTCGGTTTCCGGCAGGTCGATAAACACCCCGCGCGCCCACTGCCGGGGGAAGATCAGCTCGGCAAAGCGTTGGCCGTGCATCAGGCGCTGGGCGCCGTCTTCTTCGGTGCAGACAAATTCGGCGCAGGCGCTGCCGGTCTTGGCCTTGGCGTAGCCGGACACGTTCAGGCGCGCGGCGTGCTCCGCGATCTCGGAACAGACTTCGCCTTCAAAACCCGGGCGGCAGTGCATAAAAAGGGTGTTCATTGAATCTCCTGGTGAATCAACTGGCCTTGCGCTATCGCAATACCTGTCATGAAAACGCGCGCATAATAGCCGAGTTCGGAACCTTGGACTCAGCGATAGAGTCCAGTTATTAGCCTGCTAATGAAAACAGCGCTAACGTGATAGCTCTGTTCGTCCCGTCAGGTCCGTAGCCGTGCGGACCATAAGGAGTCATGTAATGTCATCCCTTGATAGCCTGAGAACCCTTAAGACACTGCAAATAGACAGTAAAACCTACCACTACTTCAGCCTGCCCGAAGCCGCCAAGAGCCTGGGTGACCTGGACAAGCTGCCGATGTCCCTCAAGGTGCTGCTGGAAAACCTGCTGCGCTGGGAAGACGCCAAGACCGTCACCGGCACCGACCTCAAGGCCATCGCCGCCTGGCTCAAAGAGCGCCAGTCTGACCGCGAGATCCAGTACCGCCCCGCTCGCGTGCTGATGCAGGACTTTACCGGGGTACCCGCGGTGGTCGACCTGGCCGCCATGCGCGCCGCCGTGGCCAAGGCCGGGGGCGACCCGCAGCGCATCAACCCGCTGTCACCGGTGGACCTGGTGATTGACCACTCGGTGATGGTCGACAAGTTCGGCAGCACCAGCGCCTTTGAGCAGAACGTTGATATCGAAATGCAGCGCAACGGCGAACGCTACGCCTTCCTGCGCTGGGGCCAGAGCGCCTTTGACAACTTCAGCGTCGTGCCACCTGGCACCGGTATCTGCCACCAGGTCAACCTCGAATACCTGGGCCGCACCGTATGGACCAAAGAAGAAGACGGCCGCACCTACGCCTTCCCCGACACCCTGGTAGGCACCGACTCCCACACCACCATGATCAACGGCCTCGGCGTACTCGGCTGGGGCGTGGGCGGCATCGAAGCCGAAGCGGCGATGCTCGGCCAGCCGGTGTCGATGCTGATCCCGGAAGTCATCGGCTTCAAGCTCACCGGCAAGCTCAAGGAAGGCATCACCGCCACCGACCTGGTGCTGACCGTGACGCAAATGCTGCGCAAAAAAGGCGTGGTGGGCAAGTTCGTCGAGTTCTACGGCGACGGGCTGGCCGATTTGCCCCTGGCCGACCGCGCGACCATCGCCAACATGGCACCGGAATATGGCGCGACCTGTGGCTTTTTCCCGGTGGATGAGGTGACCCTGGACTACCTGCGCCTGTCCGGCCGCCCGGCTGAGACGGTCAAGCTGGTGGAAGCCTATACCAAGGCCCAGGGCCTGTGGCGCAACGCAGGCCAGGAGCCGGTCTTCACCGACACCCTGGCCCTGGACATGGGCACTGTCGAGGCCAGCCTTGCCGGGCCTAAACGCCCCCAGGACCGCGTCGCCCTGCCGAATGTAGGCCAAGCGTTCAGTGATTTTCTCGACCTGCAATTCAAGCCCACCAGCAAAGAAGAAGGCCGCCTCGAAAGCGAGGGCGGAGGCGGCGTTGCCGTGGGCAATGCCGATCTGGTCGGCGAGGCGGATTATGAATACGAAGGCAACACCTATCGCCTGAAAAACGGCGCGGTGGTGATCGCCGCGATTACCTCCTGCACCAACACCTCCAACCCCAGCGTGATGATGGCGGCCGGGCTGGTGGCGAAAAAAGCCGTGGAAAAAGGCCTGACCCGCAAGCCCTGGGTGAAAAGCTCCCTGGCGCCAGGCTCCAAAGTGGTCACCGACTACTACAAGGCTGCGGGCCTCACCCAGTACCTGGACAAGCTTGGCTTCGACCTGGTGGGCTACGGCTGCACCACCTGTATCGGCAACTCCGGGCCCCTGCCCGAGCCGATCGAAAAAGCCATTCAGAAGGCCGACCTCACCGTGGCCTCAGTGCTGTCCGGTAACCGTAACTTCGAAGGCCGCGTGCACCCGCTGGTGAAAACCAACTGGCTGGCTTCGCCGCCCCTGGTCGTCGCCTACGCGTTGGCCGGCACCGTGCGCATCGACATCAGCAGCGAACCGCTGGGCAATGACCAGCAGGGTAATCCGGTGTACCTCAAGGACATCTGGCCCAGCAGCCAGGAAATCGCCGAAGCGGTGGCCCAAGTCAGCACCAGCATGTTCCACAAGGAATATGCCGAAGTGTTTGCCGGCGACGAGCAATGGCAAGCCATTGAAGTACCGCAGGCAGCCACCTACGTGTGGCAGCAAGATTCCACTTACATCCAGCACCCGCCGTTCTTCGACGACATTGCCGGCCCGCTGCCGGTGATCGAGGACGTCAAGGGCGCCAACGTACTGGCCCTGCTGGGGGATTCGGTAACCACCGACCACATCTCCCCTGCCGGCAATATCAAGGCCGACAGCCCGGCCGGGCGCTACCTGCGCGAACAGGGCGTGGAGCCGCGTGACTTCAACTCCTACGGCTCACGCCGGGGCAACCATGAAGTGATGATGCGCGGCACCTTCGCCAATATCCGTATCCGCAATGAAATGCTCGGCGGCGAAGAAGGCGGTAACACGCTGTATATCCCCACGGGCGAGAAAATGGCGATCTACGATGCCGCCATGAAGTACCAGGCCTCGGGCACACCGCTGGTGGTGATCGCCGGCCAGGAATACGGTACCGGCTCCAGCCGCGATTGGGCGGCCAAGGGCACTAACCTGCTAGGGGTCAAGGCGGTGATCGCCGAGAGTTTCGAGCGTATCCACCGCTCCAACCTGGTAGGCATGGGCGTGTTGCCGTTGCAGTTCAAGCTGGATCAGAACCGCAAGACACTCAAGCTCACCGGCAAGGAGAAGATCGATATCCTCGGACTGACCGACGCCGAGATCGAGCCGCGGATGAACCTGACGTTGGTGATCACGCGGGAGGATGGCAGCAGCGAGAAGGTTGAGGTGCTGTGCCGGATTGATACCTTGAATGAAGTGGAGTATTTCAAGGCGGGCGGAATTCTGCACTACGTGCTGCGCCAGTTGATCGCCTCTTAAGAGCAACGCAGATCAAAGGTGGGAGCTGGCTTGCCTGCGAAAGCGGTGGGTCAGCCAACCTTTTTATAGCTGATACTCCGCCATCGCAGGCAAGCCAGCTCCCACAGTTTTGATCACATTCCAGGCATGAAAAAGGCGCTGTATCTTTCGATACAGCGCCTTTTTATGGTGTGCGGTTTAGCCGAACAGCCACTTCCAGAGCAGTACCAACACCACCACCGCCAGCACCGGCCGCGCAATGCGGTAGGCCTTGGGATGCTTGCGCTTCCACTGTTTGACCTGGCCACTGAACTTGTCGCTGAAGGTCTTGCTCCAGGCGTACGCCTGGTTGATGCCGCCCACGCGCTCGTCATCGAGGTTCTGCGGCGCGGTTGCGCGGCCCAGTTGCTTGCTGACCCAGCGGTTGATACGGGTCATCACGCGGTTGCTCAATGGCCGCTCAATGTCGCAGAACAGGATCACACGGGTCTGTTCGGTTTCGTTTTTCACCCAGTGCACGTAGGTTTCATCGAACATCACGTCTTCACCGTCGCGCCAGGCGTAGACCTGGCCGTCGACGAAGATACGGCAGTCGTCGGAGTTCGGCGTAGACAGCCCCAGGTGATAACGCAGGGAACCGGCAAACGGGTCGCGGTGCGGGTTGAGGTGACTGCCGCCCGGCAACAGCGCAAACATCGCGCCCTTGACGTTAGGGATGCTGCTCACCAGGGCCACAGTCTTGGGGCACAGTGCCTCGGCCGAAGGCAGCGGTTTGTCGTACCACTTGAGGTAGAAACGCTTCCAACCCTTCTTGAAGAACGAACCGAAGCCGGCGTCGTTGTTCTTTTCGGCGGCGCGGATGTAGCCCTCGTCGAACAGGTGCATGGCCTCTTCGCGGATCACTTCCCAGTTGTCCTTGAGCACATCCAGTTCCGGGAACTTGCTGCGGTCCAGGTAGGGCTTGGACGGCACCGCGGAAAACAGGTACATCAGGGCGTTATACGGGGCGAACAGCGCCGAATGGTTGACGAACTGACGCAACATCGGCAAACGGGCCTTGCCACGCAGGTGCACATACAGCGTGCTGCCAATGAACAGCAGCAACACCGACAGTTTGGCGGCCAAAGAAAAGGTCATGCAGCAACTCCTGGAAATAAGCGCCTGGCCAGCAAATTTCCGTCAATGGGAAACCAGACGTAACAGCCGGCCATGATAAACACTTGAGCCATTATGCAGAAGGCCCAGACCGACCGGGTGACATACATCAACCTTGTGGCGAGGGAGCTTGCTCCCGCTGGAGTGCGAAGCGCTCCCAGAATAATGGGACCGCTTCGCAGCCCAGCGGGAGCAAGCTCCCTCGCCACAGGGTTGCTCTTAAGATCAGGCCTGGTTTTCCTGCTCGGTAAACAAATCGCTGAACAACATGCTCGACAGGTAGCGCTCACCGGAGTCCGGCAAGATCACCACGATAGTCTTGCCCTGCATTTCCGGCTTCTCGGCCAGGCGCACGGCCACCGCCATGGCGGCGCCACAGGAGATCCCGCACAGAATGCCCTCTTCCAGCATCAAGCGCCGGGCCATGGCCTTGGACTCCTCGTCGGTCGCCAGCTCCACGCGGTCGACCATCGACAGGTCGAGGTTTTTCGGCACAAAACCGGCGCCGATCCCCTGGATCTTGTGCGGGCTGGGCTTGATCTCTTCACCCGCCAAGGCCTGGGTGATCACCGGCGAAACCATGGGTTCCACAGCCACCGACAGGATCGGCTTGCCCGCGGTGTTCTTGATATAGCGCGATACCCCGGTGATGGTGCCGCCGGTTCCCACGCCCGCCACCAGCACGTCCACGGCGCCATCGGTGTCGTTCCAGATTTCCGGGCCGGTGGTTTTCTCGTGGATCGCAGGGTTTGCCGGGTTATCGAACTGGGCCGGCATAAAGTAGGTGGCCGGGTCGCTGGCGACGATCTCGGCGGCCTTATCGATGGCGCCCTTCATGCCCTTGGCCGGCTCGGTCAGCACCAGTTCGGCGCCCAGAGCCTTGAGCACTTTACGGCGTTCAAGGCTCATCGACGACGGCATGGTCAGCAGCAACTTGTAGCCACGGGCAGCGGCGACAAATGCCAGGCCGATACCGGTGTTGCCCGAAGTCGGCTCGACTATGGTCATGCCCGGCTTGAGTTTGCCGCTGCTTTCCGCATCCCAGACCATGCTGGCGCCAATGCGGCACTTCACCGAATAGCCGGGGTTACGCCCTTCGATCTTGGCCAGGATCGTCACGCCCCGCGGTGCGATGCGGTTGATCTGAACCAGAGGCGTGTTGCCGATGGAGTGCGCGTTGTCTGCGAAGATGCGGCTCATGGCGATTCCTGTTGTCGAGACTTTGGAAGGCCCCAAGGGTATGCCTCGTGCTCCCAAGCGTCCAGAAGGAGGAACGTTGCGACGATCAGAACAGTCAATCTCCTACAAGCTAGGAGAACTGCCCAATGAAACGTCGCTACAGTTGGCCGTTAGGGACAATCGCCGCTCTGGTGCTGGTCCTGATTGCCGTGCACATCGCGCTGCCCTACCTGGTACGCAACTACCTGAACGACAAACTCGCCAACATGGGCGACTACCGTGGCGAGATTGCCGATGTGGACCTGGCGCTATGGCGCGGCGCCTACCGGATCAACGGCCTGCAAATCGTCAAGGTGGACGGCAAGGTCCCGGTACCATTCGTCAAGGCGCCGCTGATCGAGTTCGCCGTGAGCTGGCATTCACTCTGGTACGACCACGCCGTCGTGGCCGAGGGGCATTTTGTACGCCCCCAGATCAACTTCGTCGATGGCGGTGCCAACAAACAGGCGTCCCAGACCGGTAAAGGCACCGACTGGCAGGAACAACTGCGCAAGCTGCTGCCGATTACCCTCAATGAAGTACGCATCGAAGACGGCGAGATCGCCTTCCATAACTTCAGCTCCAAGCCTCAGGTGAATATCAACGCCACCGGGGTCAACGCCAGCTTCTATAACCTGACCAATGTGGTGGATGTCAAAGGCAAGCGTGATGCACGCTTTGAAGGCAAGGCACTGCTGCAAGGCCAGGCGCCCCTGGAAGCCAACGCCACCTTTGACCCGCTGAGCGATTTCGAAGAGTTCGAGTTCCGCTTCCGCGCCCGCGACCTGCAACTCAAACGCATGAACGACTTTGCATCGGCCTATGGCAAGTTCGACTTCAAGGCAGGCACGGGTGATGTGGTGATCGAAGCCCAGGCTGAAAATGGCCGGCTCACCGGCTACATCAAGCCACTGCTGCGTGATGTGGAGGTGTTCGACTGGCAACAAGACGTTGAAAACCAGGACAAGAATATCTTCCGCTCAATCTGGGAAGCCGTGGTGGGCGCCAGCGAAACCGTGCTGAAAAACCAGCGTAAAAACCAGTTCGCCACCCGTGTGGAGCTGAGCGGTAGCGTGCATCAGCAAAATGTCAGTGCGTTTTCTGCGGTGATCGCGATTCTGCGCAATGGGTTCATCCAGGCGTTCAATGCTCGTTACGAACAGCCCAAGCCCAGCGCTGATTAACCCTGTGGGAGCTGATCAGCCAACTCATCTGTCACTGATACACCGCCATCGCAGGCAAGCCAGCCCCCACACTTCCTGCATGGGCCAGGGCTGATGTGACCCGCCATTCAGAGACTGGACAAGAGATTTCGGTTTTGACCAATGAATACGGGGACTTCGGCGGTGATCCGTTCAAATGGGCACACCGGGCGCAGCGGTCCTGTGTCCCTTTTGAATAGAGGCTAGGGCGCTGGTGGCCCTTGACCGCACAGCGAGTTTTACTGGATAAGTTGCGCGGTCTACTGGTGGCGTAACGGAGAGGGAAGCCCATGAACGTCTGGCAGTTTTGCATGCTGGTTACTGGGGTGGCAGGCTTTTGGCTCGCCCGGTGGCAATACAATACTCAGGCTCGCGCTGATATACGGAGACAAGCGGTCTGCGGCGTTTACTACGCGCAGGAACTAGCCGGGCGGCGGCTAGAAGAATGGGAAGTCAGGCTGCTTTCGGGCGGTAACTTTGCGACCTATGGGCAGTACCTCAACGCTAAGGAGAGCAGCCAGTTTTTGCCTGTGCCATTCAAAAACTAATGGCTAGCGCAAGGCCCTCGCAGCAATGCCCTTGCCCGAATCCGTTTTAATAATCAGTGCGTTCGCCCGGACCCGCTCAGCATTCACATCTATTTCAAGATGTGACATCACCTTGATATTACACGGATCCGACCTAGGCTCAGATGGCTTTCAGTCCGCGCAGTGCGGTCTGAGCAGTCTGCCACTAAGGAAACGCAAATGAGCAAGGCACCAATTGGAACCACTGGCAAAACGGGCGAGAAGTCTCCAGAGAGCGGTGTGTGGGCATCCCAGGATACTCCCTCCACTACCGCACCAATTGCCAAAGGAAACGTGTTTCCACCGCATAATGGCAAAGCAGTGACCTGGAAGCTGATTTCCTACGCCTAAGCTATGAACGTTGCACCGGAAGCCCCGCGATAATCGGGGCTTTCTTCATAGCGTTTGTAATCCCAGCCTAGCCCACTATTCCTAGCTATGTTCGTTTCGCTGCCGCCTTTTGCAGTACGAATGGCGAGAGTGCATACGCAGCCTAAAATTTGCCATATCCATACGCGAGGGTCTCTCTGATCCCATCACGTCATCTTCCCCCGTAGGCCCTCCCCACGCTAGCCAGCAGCACCAATCGCCAGGGGGGATTGCCTTCTTACAGTGGCGCGCACAACGCGCATCCCGCGTAAAGCATTGCCGGAAGTGGGCGGCTGGCTGTAACGAGTGGTGCAACGATCTCTTGTATCTAGTGCTTGACGACCGTCGACTATGTGATACATTGGCGCCACGTTCAGCATTCAGCCGAGACCTGCGCCATGACAGCCACCAAGAACATCGTTGCTTACTACCGAGTATCCACCAAGGGCCAAGGCGATAGCGGCCTGGGCCTGGACGCCCAACGGGAGTACGTGCGCATTGCTGCCGAAGCCGAGGGCTGGACTATCATCGCGGCGTTTGAAGACACGGCGAGCGGCACCATCCCTCCAGCCGAACGCATTCAGTGCAAGGCTGCGTTGGCGGCGTGCAATGAACGCAACGCCACGCTGGTAGTGGCGAAGCTCGACCGCCTGAGCCGCGACGTAGAGGACATTGCAGGCTTGGTTAAGCGCGTGCCCTTCAAGGTCGCCACCATGCCCAATGCTGATAGCTTCCAGTTGCACCTGTATGCAGCCCTGGCACAGCAGGAACGGGAGTTCATTGCACAGCGAACCAAGGCCGCATTGGCTACCCTGAAGGCCCGAGCTGAGGCTGGCGATGAAGTAGCTCAAGCCAAGGTAGCGCGCCGGGATGCAGGCCGGGCCATGGGCTCCCAGAAGGGCCTCCAGGCCTCGATAGACGTGAAGCAAGCCAAGGCCCAGGCGGACGCTCAACGCCTGCGTAACGACCTCAAGGCCGCTTGGATGGACGGGGCAAAGACACTGCGTGCAATGGCTGACTGGCTGAATGCTGACGGCAAGCTGACTGCGCAGGGAAGCACGTTCACCGCGATGACTGTGAAGCGGACCATTGATCGCTTGGGCCTGACCTTCCCGTAAGCCCTGCACTCCAAACTGCAAACACGATAGCTACACGTTAGCAACAAGTTAGACGACGTTCTTTATTGTCACATACGTAGAACAGAGAGCCATCCACCATGCGTGGGAGATACCTGCAAAGGACCAATCCCTATAATTTAAATGTCACATACTCCAGTACAAGAAAGTGACCACAATTGAAAGATCGTTCGCTGGGCACCTGACATTCATCAGGGCACCAGCCATTGATCCAACCTCTCGGCATTGAAGGCTAGCGCAGACTCAAGCGCACCCAGCCGCAAATCCCCACTCCTGATACACCCTCCAGCAACCACGCTGTGAGCCCGTAAGGCGCTGCCTGAGCCGCCTTAATCCTCTCGACAAGCAACCTCAATGATCCGTAGAACCCGCAGCCCACAAGGCTATGCGGGGGTTTCTATGCATCTTGAGATTAGCTATCTCATCCTGGAGATTTACCAATGACCAGACCGACCTTCGGGACTGATCCAACCTGGCATCGCCAGGAGAAATATAAGCGCTATCACGGCGACAACGGTGCCAAGCCACGGGCCAAGATGGCTGTCGTGCAGGCGTTAAGGACACTTAACAGCACGCACGGATTCGTCCCGGTTGGGATGATTCTCAAGCAAGACCCTGCGCTGACCCGGCCCTCGGTCCACCGTGTGCTGTTGGAGCTGGAGCGTGAAGCGTGCCTTGTCACCCGTGGGCAGCCATTCCAGCAACACATTCGTCAGTACTGCCTGGGCACGATTGCGCATCACCAGCGACTTGTGGTTCTGCCACCCGATGACCTGCGATCAGCCACTGAGGCAGAGCGCCGACTGCATTACCTGCACCTGGAACTCCAGGGTTGAGGTCGTTGCACTCGCAACGTAAACGCACCCGTCTTACATGGATGAACATTAATGACCAGCAAGTTAGAACAATTGCGGGCTATGCCTGCGCAGGATATGACGACGCAAGGTACAGGCGCTCAAGACCCACGCTATTTAGCATGGCTGGCGAGCCGACAGAAGCAAGCACCGACTCCAGTACCGGGTAAGCGTCAACTTACAGAGGCGCAGCGGATTAACCTTACCGCGCAGAACAAAGCGCGGGACGCTCGCCAAGAAGCAAATAAGCAACTGCGTAGTATCGGGCACACATCCCACTACTTAACTAAAGGTGATGCAATGCGGCTCGTGGATACTGCTGTTGATGAAGCGATGCGGGACGACCGCCGTACCGGGCGCCAGATTCTCCGCGATCAGCACGGCACCAATAAAGGCAACATCCTTGCAACACGGCACAGCCGCTACTTCCGCGAAGCAATGCAAACGGCAATGCAGCGCGGCCATGCTGTCCTAGCTGTAATGGCGGGCCAGGATCAAATGACTAGCCGCGACATCTCGACAATGAGCAAAGCCACCGCCGCAGGCTTCGTCGCGGAGCTTTATAAGCGTGCGGACAATGCCGGCCATCGTACCCGTCAGGATGCTGAACTAGCTGAACTGCGCGCAGAAGTAGCCCGCCTCAAGGCAGGCCAAGAGCGCACCAACACCCGTCTGGAACTGATTGAGTCAGGCCAAGCCGGTGACGCATGGAAGGCCCAAGCCATGGCAAGGCGTGCTGCTGGTGACTCGTACGCCGTGATTGCAAAGGCGACGGGACAGACTCGTGATGCAGTAGCTGGCTACATCAGGCGACAGGCAAAGGTTGATTCTTTTAGTCCGTAAGGACTTAGAGAAATCCGTCGTGTTTTGGGTGTGTCGCGGCGACACACCTCGCGACACACCTGCCCACCTGATCAATAAACGACCAACGAGAACACCATGCATCTGACACTCAACGAACTACTGGACGCCTGCGAGCTGCCACCATCCGAGCAACACAGCACAGATGACCACGAACCACGCCGCGCCCTAGATGCTGAGCCTGGAGCCCTGTACCGGGCTGCCGTCGCCCTTGCTAATGGAGGTGATGGTGGGGCCGCAGGTCAGCGGCTCGCCCTACGGGATGACCGGCGTTACCGAGACGCCACCACCCTAGGCCAGCGGCGCGGATTGAACGTGGCTGAGAGAGCCTCACAAGACCTCACAGGGCGCAAGGCCCGTGGCCGTTTGCGGGACTGATTAACGCTGCACTCCCGGCCTGATCCTGGGCCACACGTTTAAACGCACTCTACAACTTCCGGCATCGCTGGCGGTTAACCCCTGCCCGAAGGAATTACCAAATGAAGTACTACCCGCGTAACAAAGAACATGTTGGTTTGTTTAAGCAAAGAGGCCGACCACCTCTCCATAGAATCCGCTGCATGCACATCATCCAATCGATGTTAGCGGCTGGGGAACCCGTCACTGTCGGTGAAGTGCATAAGCGCATCAGCATCGGCGCGCCCTCTCAAACTTACACCACAATGAATTACTTCCTGACCGCTGGCCTTACAACCGCACCGTTGATTGGTGCCCCACATATCAACCGATTCAAAGTTGCCTGCCCTGATACCTGGGCAGCAACTATCTGTGAACTTACTGAAATTGAGAAACTGTTATGACTGAACAAACTACCGCACCAACTACCCGCCGCCGTAAACGTAAACCCCTGGATGTCCACGCCGAAGGGCTGGCGCTGCTGGCTGAAACCCTGGCCGCATCCCGCAAGAAGTTGGAGTGGTGCGCCGAGAACGACTACCCCGTCGATGCTGCCCAGGTAAGCGCCAACGTCTCGCTACTGAAACTGCTGGAGACGATGCGGCACGTCGATGACGACGACAAGGACAAAGAGACCGCCGCCCTGGTAGCTGGCTTCCACGCCAAGACTGCCGAACGTGCCGCCCGCCCCACCGCTGCCCCGACCAAGGAAGACCTGCTATCGGAGTACGGCTTGTGATCGATGACCGCAGCACCTCACAGCTCAACGTCGACCGCATCTATGCCGACATGCAGGCGAAGGCCGCGAGGGCCACTGACGACGCCCGGCTGGGTCGGCTGGCCGCGCTAGCCTCCAGCGCCTCAATGCAGTCCCTGGACAGCACACCGGCTTCCGGCTTCCTCAGCTTCCGCACTGATACGGACGTGGTCCCCACTTCCAGCGGCATCAAAGTCCCTTAGCCAACCGGCCCAAACAATCCCTTCTTATATAGAGAGAAATTCCATGACTCGTAAATTCGCTGTTGCCCGCAAATCCGCTAACGCCATCGCATTGTTCGATGCGCTTAAGGCTGCCGTCCCCTTTAATCTGGTCGAAGTCCCGACCACTAAATACCCGACTGCCCCGGCCAACCTGCAAGAGCTGCGCAAGGGCATCACCACGATGACGGAGCTGTTCACATCTGATGAACGTGCTGACGCCAAGAAGACCAGCCGCGATGATGTCGAGCATGAGTTCGTGTCTGTGCTGACCACCATGAGCAACCGTGGCTTTGCATTCGCGGACCTGCCAACCCTCTTCGCCTTTGAGCAAGATCGTAACCAGCACCTCGACACCGTGACGCGCTACACCCGCGCCGCCAACGCGAACACCGAGGCACTGTCGGCCAAGGTCTCGGAATGGTTCTCTGACATCACCGCCGTCCTGAGTGTGGCAAAGGTGGTTGGCGCTGACGTGATGGCCGAGGCCGCCGCTGCTCCGAACAAGACCATGGCGGCGCTGGGTATCGACCTGCACGTTCGCGAGAAGCTGAACGCATCCGCTCAAGCTGGTGTGCCCGTTATGGCTGCTGGCCGTGGCCTGATGATCCTCAAAGCTGCCAAGATCGACGCCTTATCCCTGGACTTAGGCGACGTTGAGCTGGCTGCCGCAATGGCCTTGTACAGCTACTTCCCGGACGCTATCGAAGGCGCGTCGATGCAGGAAGCTGGGCTGCGCTTCGGTTCGATTGTCCTGGGTGCCAATGCTGAAGGCGTCGTGGTCTACCGCGAGGCGGTCCAATCGAACGCATCGGGCCTGCTGCCGCACACTGCCCTGGTGGCTGCTGATGGCAAAGCCCTGGCCGCGCTGCAATCGAAGATCGACGTTCGCCTGGGTGGCGTAGACCATGCCTTCACCGGCACCTTGGAGAACGGCGGGATGACTGTTGCGGAACGCCGTCTGCGTGACTTCGGCAAGTCTGCTGTTACCACGTACTAAAACCAACCCTGCTTGCCTAACCGGCTTGCAGGGTATTTTGCTTGTCGAGCAGTTCGCGGACTCTAGCCAGCAGTTCCCGCTGCCGTGTGAGCGGAGCCGTTCCGCCATAGACGCCGGTGTGCTTATTCCCAGCCTGGGTATGGCCGAGGATACCGCCCACCTCCGCATCGCTCGCACCTGCCGCCCTGAGCAAATCCGCTGCCGTATGTCTTGCGCTGTACAGACTGAGCTGTCCCTTGAGGTTTGGTATCTTGAGCAAGGCCGCACTAACCGCACGACTCAACCGCGTAACGCGCTGTCTTCCTCTCTCCGCTGTGCTGCCATCACCAAAGCCTGATAGCACCAGATTGAACAGAGCAACGTCCTCCGCAGCCACAGGCAAATCCCTACGACTGGCTGCGTTCTTGGCACCAGATAGGCCAGCTTGGAATACCTGTTCCCTGTTGCCCACGATGTCCTCCCGCATGGTTAAGGCCGCTGGGCCTTCGCTCAACAGCTCCAGGGGCCGGACACCGTACCGGACAAGCAGACGCATTGCTGCCGCGTCTACTGCATCACCACGGGCGTCCAGGGCGGCCTGCACCTGGGCCACCACGGCTAACGGCATTGGGTCGCGGGCGTTCTTCTGGAGTGCACCACCTGCACGGATGGCCCTGGCTACTGCGCCCTGCTTCGGTAGGCTGATTCCATCCCATCCCGGCACCTCCCGCAATATCGTTATCAGCCCCGCCGCCTGGGTGTGGACTGACGACGCCTTGCCACCGCCATCTAGCTTGCCCTCGGCATAGGCCATGATCCGTTGCACCTGCTGCGCCGGGGTGCTGGGCCAGCGTAGAACGTCATTGCAGAGCTTGCGCATGATCCCCACACGGCCAGCGCTGACTCGCTCACAATACCCGTCCAGGGCTTCCGCGAACTGCTGGGCGGAACGTCTATCGCCCTGCTGGCTGACTGGCTCCACAGGCGCTTCCACCGGGCTAGGAATGCCAGCGCCAAGGGTTGGTGGTTCACCGCGCTCCAGGGCTTCCAGCGCCCGCACAGCGGCCATGGATTCGAGTGGGTGAACGGCTTCCATCCCTGGCGGCGGCATCCCCTGCGCGGCCATCGAGTACGCCCGCTTCTGCCAATCCAGTTCGGTCTGCCAGCTCCTCGTTACCAGCTTCGCCCCTGGCGCCATGTCTGTAACGGCACGCAGTGTTACCCGCTCGACCACGGCCTGTAGGCTTGCCAGGACGGCGCGGGGATCAACCGGGACAGACGCCCCGCGCTCGACTAGATCGTTGGCCACAGGCGCCAGGGCTTCGCTACAGATGCGGTCAAACTCTACTGACACCTGCCGGGCAAGGCGCAGGGCTTCTGCGCGGTCGGCGGTGCCTAGGGCTTTGCGGTATTCAGAGCGGCCCAGCAGTTCGGCAACTGGTAGCGGGAAGCGGCGGCGGTAGTGATAACGCCCCTCACGGCGGGACAAATAGGACATTAAGAATTCTCCGGGGCACGTGGTACGGTCATGTGTTGGTGTCGCGGGGCACATACAAGCGCTGAATACACCGCCATGTGTCACACGACCGAACCGCTGCAAGCCTTATTCTACATGGCCTGCCGACGACTCGACAGTTTGAAAGTGTACCAACGAGTCAGAGACTGAATGCCCCGTCTGCGTTCACAGTCGCCGGGGCTGAGGGGTATAGTCGGGCCATTGATGAATCCGAGGAATGACCGATGAAGTTCGAAGGCACCCAGGCCTATGTGGCTACCGATGACCTGAAACTGGCCGTCAACGCCGCCATCACCCTGGAGCGGCCGCTGCTGGTCAAGGGCGAACCGGGCACCGGCAAGACCATGCTTGCCGAGCAACTGGCCGAATCCTTCGGTGCCAGGTTGATCACCTGGCACATCAAGTCCACCACCAAGGCGCACCAGGGCCTGTACGAGTACGACGCGGTCAGCCGCCTTCGCGACTCGCAACTGGGCGTGGACAAGGTGCACGACGTGCGCAACTACCTGAAGAAGGGCAAGCTGTGGGAAGCCTTCGAGTCCGAAGAGCGGGTGATCCTGCTGATCGATGAAATCGACAAGGCCGACATCGAGTTCCCCAACGACCTGCTGCAAGAACTCGACAAGATGGAGTTCTACGTCTACGAAATCGACGAGACCATCAAAGCCAAGAAGCGCCCGATCATCATCATTACCTCCAACAACGAAAAAGAGCTGCCGGACGCATTCCTGCGCCGCTGCTTCTTCCACTACATCGCCTTCCCCGACCGCACCACCCTGCAAAAAATCGTGGATGTGCACTACCCGGACATCAAGAAAGACCTGGTCAGCGAAGCGCTGGACGTGTTCTTCGATGTGCGCAAGGTGCCGGGCCTGAAGAAAAAACCTTCCACCTCCGAGCTGGTCGACTGGCTCAAGCTGCTGATGGCCGACAATATTGGCGAAGCAGTGCTACGCGAGCGCGACCCGACCAAGGCCATCCCTCCCCTGGCTGGCGCCCTGGTGAAGAACGAGCAAGACGTGCAGTTGCTGGAGCGTCTGGCGTTCATGAGCCGTCGCGGTAATCGCTGATGCTGCTCAACCTGTTCAATGAGATGCGTGCCGCCAAGGTGCCGGTGTCGGTGCGCGAGCTGCTCGACCTGATCAACGCGTTGAAACAGCGCGTGACCTTCGCCGACATGGACGAGTTTTATTATTTGGCCCGGGCGATCCTGGTCAAGGACGAGCGGCATTTCGACAAGTTCGACCGGGCCTTCGGCGCCTATTTCAACGGCCTGGAAAAGCTCGACGACCACCTGCAGGCGCTGATCCCCGAAGAATGGCTACGCAAGGAATTCGAACGTTCCTTGAGCGATGAGGAACGTGCGCAGATCCAGTCCCTCGGTGGCCTGGACAAACTGATCGAAGAGTTCAAGAAGCGCCTGGAAGAACAGAAAGAACGCCATGCCGGCGGCAACAAATGGATCGGCACCGGCGGCACCAGCCCCTTTGGTTCTGGCGGCTACAACCCCGAAGGCATTCGCGTCGGTGACGCGGGCAAGCGCCAGGGCAAGGCGGTGAAAGTCTGGGACCAGCGCGAGTACAAGAACCTCGACGACCAGGTGGAACTGGGCACGCGCAACATCAAGATCGCCCTGCGCCGCCTGCGCAAGTTTGCGCGCCAGGGTGCGGCCGAAGAGCTGGATATCGATGGCACCATCGACCACACCGCTCGCGATGCCGGCTTGCTGAATATTCAGATGCGCCCCGAACGGCGTAACACCATCAAGCTGTTGCTGCTGTTCGACATCGGCGGCTCGATGGATGCCCACGTGAAGATCTGCGAAGAGCTGTTCTCCGCGTGCAAGACCGAGTTCAAGCACCTGGAGTACTTCTATTTCCATAACTTTGTGTACGAGTCGGTGTGGAAGAACAACCAGCGTCGCACCTCGGAGCGCACGTCCACCCAGGATCTGCTGCACAAATACGGCGCCGACTACAAAGTGATCTTTATCGGCGATGCGGCCATGGCGCCCTATGAAATCACTCAGGCCGGCGGCAGCGTCGAGCATTGGAACGAGGAGCCGGGGTATGTGTGGATGCAGCGCTTCATGGCCAAGTACAAGAAGCTGATCTGGATTAACCCCTACCCAAAAGACACTTGGGGCTATACAGCGTCGACGGGGATTGTTCGCGAGTTGGTGGAGGATCAGATGTACCCGCTGACGCTGCGCGGGTTGGAAGAAGGTATGCGCTTTCTCTCGAAATAGGCGGTGTTTTGACCGGCCTCATCGCAGGCAAGCCAGCTCCCACATGTTGACTGCATTTCAACGTTGGAATGCATTCCTCCGTGGGAGCTGGCTTGCCTGCGATGCTTTTTAGCGATCGGCAAACTGCTGCAAAAACTTGATGTGCTGCCGATGCGCAGCCTCCTGCACCACCGGTGCCAACCGCACCTTCTCCCCCGGCAGACACTGCGCCAGCCGCGCCAAGGATAAAGGTGTCAACGCGCCCAACCGCGGGTAACCGCCGATCGTCTGCCGGTCATTGAGCAACACAATCGGTTGCCCATCCGGCGGCACCTGAATCGCGCCCAATGGAATCCCTTCGGAAATCAACGACGGCCCCTGATACTGCAACGGCGTGCCGAGCAAGCGCATGCCCATGCGGTCTGCACGGCTGTCCAGAGCCCATTCGGTGTTGAAAGCATCGAACAGGCTCTGCCCGCTGAACTGGCCTATCTGCGCGCCGATGATCACGTCCAGTGATGCAGCGGATTGCACATCCGGGTTGGCCAGCACCTTCATTGCACCGCCCGTACCGGAATACGCCAAACGCCCGCCTTCGGCCAAGGCCTTGCCGAAACCGTCCACCCCGCCCAACGCTTCGCGCACGACCGTGGCACAACTGCCAAGTACCGCCTGAGCATCAAAGCCACCGGGCGCGGCCAGATAAGCGCGTGCCCCATTGAACGGCTGGGTGAAGCGCAGTCGCTGGCCCTTTTGCAGGATAAAACTGCGACCGGGGCTTATCGCTCGCTCATCGACATAGGCGCCCAGGTCCGCACCGGCCAAGGCCATCAGGCAATAATCCTCGGCCTGCACGGTAAAGCCCCCCAGGGTGATCTCCACCACCGGCGCATCCAGGGCATTGTCCAACAGCCAGTTGGCCCAGGACATCGACACCCAATCCAGCGCGCCACCCTGGGTCACGCCCAGGTGGCGTACGCCAAAACGACCGGCGTCCTGCAACAGGCACAGCGGCGTGCTGGCCTCGATGATCAAGCGGCTCATGCCTGCGCCTCCAGCGGCGTGTCGTCGCCACCCAAGTGGATGAATTCGGCGTGGCTGACCGAGGCGAAGCGCACCGTGTCGCCGGGTTGCATCAGGCTGTAGCCGTCGCGCTCCCGGTCGAACAGTTTGGCCGGGGTGCGGCCGATCAGGTTCCAGCCGCCCGGGGACACCACCGGGTACGCGGCGGTTTGCCGTTCGGCGATGCCGACGCTGCCGGCAGCCACGCGTTTGCGCGGCGTGTTGAGGCGCGGCGTGGCAAGTAGCTCGTCCACCAGCCCCATAAAGGCAAACCCTGGGGCAAAACCGAGGGCGAACACTTGGTACTCGTGGGCGCTGTGACGGCGGATCACCTCCTCCACGGCCAGCCCGCTGCGCTGGGACAGCAAGTTCAGTTCCGGGCCGACACTCAGGTCGTACCACACGGGCAGCACATGGCACTGGCCACTGCCCTGCGCCTGGGGTTGCAGATCGGTGAGGGCCTGGTCGATCAGCGCCCGGGCCTGGGCCGGGGTCAGCGCCGTGAGATCGTAATGCACCATCAAAGTGGTGTAGGACGGCACCAGGTCCACCAAGGCCGGGCCAAAACCATAGCGCAGGCGCTCGGTAGCCGCGAGCATCCACGGCATGTTGGCTTCGGCGATCACGTCAAACAGACGCACCATCAGGCAGTCGATCGCCACCACTTCGATGCGTGGGTTCATGCTGTTTTCAACGCTTCGCGGATACGCTGCACGGCAGCGACCGAACTGGCGTTGTCGCCATGCACACACAGGGTATTGGCTTGTAGCACCAATGGGCTGCCGTCGCTGGCAATCAGCGATTCGCCACGGAAAAGGGTCAGGGCCTGCTGCACGATGGTGTCGGCGTCGTGATGCACCGCGCCGGGCAGTTGGCGAGACACCAGATGGCCGTTACTGTCATAGGCACGGTCAGCGAAGGCTTCGAACCACAGGGTCACCCCGTATTCGTCGCCCAAGGCTTGGGCCGCGCGGTTGTCGCGGGTGGCCAGCAGCATCAGCGGCAGGTCGCCGTAAGCGGCCACGGCCTGGATCACCGCACGCAACTGCGCGGGGTTGGCCATCATGTCGTTGTACATCGCGCCGTGGGGTTTCACATAGCTGACGCGCCCGCCCTGGGCGCGGCAGATGCCGTCCAGCGCACCGATCTGGTAGTGCAACAGGTCCTGGATTTCCTGTGGCGTGTAGTTCATGGAGCGCCGGCCGAAGCCTTGCAGGTCCTGGTAGGCCGGATGAGCGCCCACTTGCACGCCGTGCTTGAACGCCAGGCTGACGGTCTTGCGCATGATGCTCGGGTCGCCGGCATGGAAACCGCAAGCCACGTTGGCGCAATCAATGAACGGCATGACTTCGGCGTCCAGACCCATGGTCCAGTTGCCAAAGCTTTCGCCGATGTCGCAGTTCAGTAGCAGGCGGCTCACGGGGGTCGCTCCTGTAGGCTTTGTTTTCTTGTAGTGTGGGATTTTTTACGCAGAACTCGCAACTTGTCCTGACACCCCAACGACGCTTATCGTGGAATAGCTCGATTTTTGGCGCTTGCCCGGTGCGACGTCCAACTAATAAAAACCGATCCATGCATAAGAAAAAGTTGATCCCATGAATTTGAAGTTCCTCGAAACCTTCGTCTGGGTGGCCAAGCTCAAGAGCTTCCGGCTCACGGCCGAGAAGCTGTTCACCACCCAGGCCTCGATCTCCAGCCGCATCGCAGTGCTGGAAAGCGAGCTGGGGGTGAAACTTTTCCTGCGTGATTCGCGTGGCGTGAGCCTGACCCCGGAAGGTTTGAAAGTGCTCGACTATGCCGAGCAGATGATGGTGACCATGCAGGGCTTGAAGCAGTCCCTGGAGACCACCAGCAGCAAGGTTGGGCGCATTCGGATCGGCGCAATGGACACGGTGATCCACACCTGGCTAAGCCCGCTGGTTGCTGAGCTGATGAAGCTGTACCCACTGGTGGAAATCGAGCTGGTCGCCGACACTGCGCTGAACCTCAGCGATCAACTGCAAAAAGGTTTCCTCGACCTGATCCTGCAAACCGACCTGCTGCGCCTGGAAACCGTGCGCAGCCTGGAACTGGCCAGCCACCCCATGGCCTGGATCGTGGCCAGCCAGTCGATTTACAACCGTGACTACGCCTCCCTCGCCGAGCTGGCCCAGGAGCGCATCATCACTTACTCGAAAAACTCCCACCCGCATCAGGACGTATTGAGTTTGATGCAGGCCAATGGCGTGGCCGCACCGCGCATGAACTGCGTGAACTCGGTGTCGGCGATTACCCGGTTGCTGCGCGATGGCTTCGGCATCGGCGCACTGCCGCCGGTGCTGGTGAGCGAAGAACTGGAGCGAGGGGAATTGGTCATGCTGCCCATGGCCCAGCGTCTGCCGAACTTGCAGGTGGTGGTGTCGTGGCGTGTGGGGGTGGAGTTGGTGGAGGAGATTGTGGGGTTGTGCCAGAAAGTCGTTGCCCGCTATGCCGAGCAAGTCGGTGCAGAACGCATGCAACTGAATAAACCCGACTGATCGTTCCCACGCTCTGCGTGGGAATGCAGCACAGGGCGCTCTGCGCCCTCACGCGCGACGCGGAGCGTCAGAAAAAGCATTCCCACGCGGAGCGTGGGAACGATCAGTGGGTCGTTAGAGGCCCTTGAGGTCCCGTTCTTCGATGGGCCGGCTCTGGCGCAGGCGCCGGCCACCCAGCACCACCCAATCAATCAAGCGGTACAGGCACTCGATGCCGAACGACAACAGCATCGCCCCGCCCAGGCCCCAGCCCATGGCTTCGGGCGTCAGCAAGATCTGGTAGCTGTAGCCATTCCAGGTCTCCGAACGGATATCCGGGTCGGCAGCCACCGCCACTTGCAGGGCGCGGATGTACCACGGACCCTGCATGGCCTGGAATTGCTTGTCCAGCTCGAGCTGGCGGTCGAGCATGGCGCCCAGGCTGCTGGCGTCGCTCTGGAACACCGGGTCATCGCTGGCGCGGTAATGCGCCACCAAGGCTTGCATATCACCGTTGAAGAACTGCTGCGCCGTGGACTCGAAACCGCGCAAGCCGGTCTGGGCCTCGATCAGGTGGGCTTCGACGCGCTTGGCGTAGTCATTGATAAACCCCGGCACCTGCACGCCGACCAACAAGCCAACGGCAAACAGCACCAACCGCAGATAGCTAAGCAACATGCTCGATTCCTTACTTGGTAACGCCCTGGCTGACACATTCACCGCGTCGCCACAGGCTCCATTGGCCCGGTTCGTAGCGGGTCCAGTTTTCGTTGTCGGTCAACGGCTCGGTGGCGATCACCGTTACCACATCATTGGGGGTGGTTTCGGCCTGAAAATCGACGATCACGTCGACATCTTTCAAGCGCGCCGGACCAAAAGGCGCCCGCCGGGTGATCTGTGCCAGCTTGGTCGAGCAATAGCAGAACAGCCAGTCGCCGTCGCTGAGCAGGCAGTTGAACACCCCCTTGCTGCGGTATTCGGCGCAGGCGGCGATCAGGTCGGGCAGCACCTGCTCGATGTCCACCGGCTCGGGGAAGGCTTCGCGCACACGGTTGAGCAAGTCGCAGAACGCCGCTTCGCTGTCGGTATCGCCCACCGGGCGGTAGAAGGTGGCGCGGGGATCGAAGTCTGCCAGTTGGCCGTTGTGGGCAAAACACCAGTTACGCCCCCACAGCTCGCGCACGAACGGATGGGTATTGGCCAGGCTGACCTTGCCCACATTCGCTTGGCGAATATGGCCGATCACCACTTCGCTCTTGATGGGGTAACGCTGCACCAGCAACGCGACTTCCGACTCGCTACTGGCAGCCGGGTCCTGGAACAGGCGCAGGCCGCGGCCTTCATAGAAAGCAATGCCCCAACCGTCGCGATGCGGGCCAGTGCGCCCACCGCGCTGCATCAGCCCGGTAAAGCTGAACACGATATCGGTGGGGACGTTGGCACTCATGCCCAATAATTCACACATGCCAGGGCTCTCGCTGCAGGGCAAACAACGTTAAAGGCGCGGTTCGACCCGCATACCACCGGCAGGCGCCGGGCGACGGAACGGTTCGTCGTCTTCCGGTTCGGCGGCCAAGGCGGCATCCGCAGCCGCCTTGCGCTCACGGCGAGCGTTGGCGGCGCGTTCGATGGGCCAGCGGATCAGCACAAACACGATGTACAGGGCAAACACGATCATCGTGTACATGAACAGGTCGGAAATGGCGCGCCAGGCGTTGTTGCCGACCTTGAGCACCAAGTCCAGGGCAGTAATGGCCACGGCCGGCGCAAACTGGGTCTTGACCGGGTCGACAATGGTCGGGCTGAGCAGCAACACCGCCATCAGCAATTGCAGGGGCTCGCGCAGCCAGCGCCAGATCCAGCGGGTCATGCGCCACCACACCAACAGGCAGCCCAAAGCGGCGAAGGCGTAAAGGCCCCAAGCGGTCAGATAGTCGTTCTCGGTCATGGTGTCCATGGCAAGGTTGGCAAACAGGCGGCTATGATAACGGCTTTTGCGTGTCGCGGCTGCAATGCCTGCCACCGTCTGCCAGATAGGGAATTATCCATGCCTATTTCCACCGCACCGAATGCCCGCAAGGCCCCAGGCCCAGACCCGTACGCCTGGCTTCAAGAACGCGACAACCCTGAGGTACTCGACTACCTCAAGGCCGAAAACGCCTGGCAGGAAGCCCAACTCGCCGACCAGCAGGCGTTGCGCGAGACCCTGTTCGACGAGATCAAGGGCCGCATTCTGGAAACCGACCTGTCCCTGCCCTCCCCTTGGGGCCCGTATTTGTATTACACCCGCACCACCGCCGGTGACGAGTACGCCCGCCACTACCGCTGCCGCCGCCCGGCCGATGACAGCAACCAGGTGGACGCCAGCAGCGAAGAACTGTTGCTGGACCCGAACGTCTTGGCCAATGGCGGCTTTTTTTCCCTGGGCGCGTTCAGCATCAGCCCCGATCACCAACGCCTGGCCTATAGCCTCGATACCAGCGGCGAAGAGATTTACACCCTGTTCGTGAAGGAATTGGCGACCGACAAGGTCAGCGAACTGGCGTTCGAAAACTGCGATGGCAGCATGACCTGGGCCAATGACAGCCTGACCCTGTTTTTCGGTGAGCTGGACGACACCCATCGCCCGCACAAACTGTATCGCTATCGCCTGGACGGCACCGCAGCGCAGGAAGTGTTCCACGAGCCAGACGGCCGTTTCTTCCTGCATTGCTACCGCTCAAGCTCCGAACGCCAACTGTTGCTGGCCCTGGGCAGCAAGACCACCAGCGAAGTCTGGGCGCTGGACGCCGAGCAACCGCACCTGGCCTTCACCTGCCTGGCGCCACGGGTCGAAGACCACGAATACGACGTCGACCACGGCAAGCGCAATGGCCAGTGGACCTGGTTTATCCGCAGCAACCGCGACGGCATCAACCATGCGCTGTACGTGGCCGCCGACACCGGCACGCCGCCCACCGAAGCCGACTGGCAGAACCTGATCCCCCACAGCGACGAGGTCATGCTCGACGGCGTGAGCCTGAACGCCAACGCCATGACCTTGAGCCTGCGCATTGGTGGCCTGCCGGTTATCGAAGTACACCCCGAGAACGTGCCGGCCTATCGGGTGCAATTGCCTGACGCCGCCTACAGCCTCTACGTACAGAACAGCCTCGAGTTTCCCAGCGACAAGATCCGCCTGCGCTATGAGGCCTTGAACCGTCCCGCCCAAGTGCGCCAGCTCGACCTGGCGACAGGCGCGCAGGTCGTGCTCAAGGAAACCCCGGTGCTGGGCGTTTTCAACGCCGACGATTACATCAGCCAACGCCTGTGGGCCACTTCTGCCGATGGCACCCAGGTACCCATCAGCCTGGTGGTCAAGCGTGACCAGCTCGGCAAGCCGACGCCGCTGTACCTGTATGGCTACGGTGCCTACGGCTCAAGCCTGGACCCGTGGTTCTCCCATGCGCGCCTGAGCTTGCTGGACCGCGGGGTGGCGTTTGCCATCGCCCATGTGCGCGGCGGCGGTGAGCTGGGTGAGGCCTGGTATCGCAGCGGCAAGCAGGAACACAAGCAGAACACCTTCAGCGACTTTATCGCCTGCGCCGAACATTTGATCGCCGAGGGCCTGACCACCTCCCCACAACTGGCGATCAGCGGCGGCAGTGCCGGCGGCCTGCTGATCGGCGCGGTGCTCAACCAGCGTCCGAAATTGTTCCAGGCGGCGATTGCGGAAGTGCCGTTCGTCGATGTGCTCAATACCATGCTCGATCCGGAACTGCCGCTGACCATCACCGAGTACGACGAGTGGGGCAACCCCGAGGACCCCGAAGTGTATGCGCGCATCAAGGCCTACGCGCCCTACGAGAACGTCCGTGCCCAGGCTTACCCGGCCACGCTGGTGATCGCCGGCTATAACGACAGCCGCGTGCAGTACTGGGAAGCCGCCAAGTGGGTGGCCAAGCTGCGGGATACCAAGACAGACGACAACCTGCTGCTGCTCAAGACCGAGCTGGGTGCCGGCCATGGCGGCATGAGCGGGCGCTATCAGGGCTTACGTGACGTGGCCCTCGAATATGCCTTTGTGTTCAAGGCCCTCGGTCTGGTCTAACCGCCCGGCGTTTTCGGCTTGCTGTCGTTTTGCTGCAGGCCAGGGACCGTCTGGTCCTTGGGCGGCGCCGGCAGCACGATGGGCGCCAGCGGTGGCGAGCCATTATGGGTCTTGGGCGCAACGGGCGGCGTGACTTGCGGGTACAACGTGGGCGTTGGCGTGCCCGGCGCGCCTGGGGTTGGCGCGGGCGCGACCGGTACGGTTTGTAACTCCTGAGCCTGCGCGGTACCCAATGCGAGCGCGCTCAACACAATGACCGTTAGAATGCTGCACTTCATCGATGGCTCCATGGCCTGACCGGAATGCCCTAAGGCTACTCCCAACCGCGCAAGAATGCCCTTCCCAATGAGATTTCCATGAAACGTTTCGTTCTGCTGGACACCACCCCAATCCCCGACAACGGCGGCGCCTTGTGCCTGTTCGAATACGGCGAGGACTTTGTCATCAAGATCCAGGGCGGTGACGGTGGCCAGTTGATGAACACGCGCATGCACGGCTCCGAAGATGCCCTGGCGGAGATTCCCTGCCGCAAAGTGGCCGGGCGCCCGGGTTCGCGGGTGCTGATCGGCGGCCTGGGCATGGGCTTTACCCTGGCCGCGGCGCTCAAGCATTTGGGCAAGAGCGCCGAAGTGGTGGTGGCCGAACTGGTGCCCGGCGTCGTGGAGTGGAACCGGGGGCCGCTGGGGGAGAAATCCGGACGCCCGCTGCTGGACCCGCGCACCGTGGTCCGCCAGGAAGACGTGGCCAAGGTACTGCAGGCCGAGCCCCAAGGCTTTGACGCGATCATGCTCGACGTCGACAACGGCCCTGAAGGGCTCACGCAAAAAGCTAACAGTTGGTTGTACTCGGCCAGTGGCCTGGCCGCGTGTGCCAAGGCCCTGCGCCCCAAGGGCGTGCTGGCCGTGTGGTCGGCCAGCGCCGACAAGCTGTTCAGTGACAAACTGCGCAAGGCCGGCTTCAAGGCCGAAGAAGTGCAAGTATTTGCCCATGGCAACAAGGGTACGCGGCATACCATCTGGATTGCAGAGAAGCTCAAGGGCTGATCGCGGTTGATTCAATCGCGCCAATCCCCTGTGGGAGCAGCTAGAATCAACCTTGTCCGTGAACCACCCAATAATAGCCAGGAGCCATGATGAGCTCGAACAACCCGCCCTCCCACACCGCCAAGCTGGACCGCATCCTTGCCGATGCCCAGCGCGACCGCGAAATGGGCTACCGCGATAAAGCCTTGAAGATGTACCCCCACGTGTGTGGCCGCTGCGCCCGTGAATTTGCCGGCAAGCGCTTGAGTGAACTGACCGTTCACCACCGCAACCACAACCATGATGACAACCCCCAGGACGGTTCCAACTGGGAGTTGCTGTGCCTGTACTGCCACGACAACGAACACTCGCGCTACACCGACCAGCAGTACTTCGGCGAAGGCTCCACCAGCAGCCCGAGCATTGCCAAGGCGACGCACAACCCGTTTGCGGCGTTGGCGGGGTTGATGAAGAAGGACGACTGAAGCTTTTCTTTACCTGTTCCGGCCTCATCGCAGGCAAGCCAGCTCCCACAGTAGGAATGCATTTCCCGGTGGGAGCCGGGCTTGCCCGCGATGACGATCGTCCAAGCACTGCATCCCCCCAGGCCGTATAATCGCCGTTTTTCTCAAGGCACCCTTCCCCGTGGGCAATAAACGCTACAGTTGCATCGGTCTGTACAACCCCAAATCCCCCGAAAACGTCGGCTCGGTGATGCGTGCCGCCGGCTGTTACGGCGTGGCCTCGGTGTTCTACACCGGCGTGCGTTACGAGCGCGCCAGGGATTTCATCACCGACACCAAGAAGGTGCACCACGATATCCCGCTGATCGGCATCGACGATCTGAAAAAGATCCTGCCCTTAGGCTGCATCCCGGTCGCCGTGGAATTGGTCGACGGCGCCCGCCCGTTGCCTGAATACACCCACCCCGACCGCGCGCTGTATATCTTCGGCCCCGAAGACGGCTCCCTGGACAAAGAGATCCGCGACTGGTGCGAGGACGTGGTGTATATCCCCACCACCGGCTGCATGAACCTGGCGGCCACGGTCAACGTGGTGCTCTATGACCGCCTGGCCAAGGGCAACAACACCCGTTCGGGCCCCAAGTACTGATATTACGGGAACATCCGGCACATGCGCGCAGTCAGCTAGTAACACTTGCCCTTGTTGGAGACTGATCATGAGCGACAGCAAAACCTTGCGACCTATCATCGAAGCCACACCGTTGAAGCCTCAACCCACCCAGAACGTGCATGGCTGGGAGCGCATCGGCTCGGTGGCCGGCGGGGTAATGATGGTGGGTAAAGGCTTGCGCCGTGGTGGGATTTTCGGCTTGATCCAGGTGGCGATTGGTGGCGTGGCACTGGCCCGTGGCTTTACCGGGCACAGTTCGCTCAAGGACAAACTGGAACAGGGCCGCCAGGAAATGAACAGCGTGCGCACGAAAATCGAGCGCGCCGGGGAAGAGTTGAAGAACCTGAAGACCAAGGCTGAAGTGGCGGCTGAAAAGGCGGTGAAACCTAAAGCCTGATCCCTGTCTTCAAGACTGTGAAGATCTAAAATGTGGGAGCTGGCTTGCTCCCACAGTTTTGTTGCTCAGCGCAGTAATTTGGAGTCCAGTACCACCGAAGACTCACCCATCACACTCTCGGCCAACTGCACGAACTCTTTGGTGTTGATGCTGTTCACCCGCATCACTGCCTGCGCCAGATCGTCCAGGGAGCGCTTGTTGTGGGTCTTCACGCGGATCTCACGGTCCAGTTCCTGCAATACCACCACCGAACGCGCCAGCGTCGCGCCGTTGACGTGCTCGCCTTTGAGGGTGCTGACGTCTTTGCCTTCTTTGGTCAGCCGTGCCTGGATCGCCGCATAGCGCTCATCGGTAATACCGCCGGCACGCCGCATCAACTCGATTGCGTAGTACTCGCCCAAGCCCTCGCTGATCCAGTCACTGCTGTCGTGGTCATTAAAGCGCCCGATGGCCTGCACCACTTCGCGCAGCAACGGGCTGCTGCCATTTTCGCCAACCAGCGGCGTGCGGCTGTTGAGGTAGATCGAATCGCGTAACGAATAAGCGCCCCGCCGCATCGGGTCACTGGCACCGACAATCAACAGTTTGCCAGGATGGCGCAGGAACGCGGCCTCCACCTGGGGCCAGACAAACGTCAGTAACGTCAGCACGTCCATGCGGCGCATCCCCTGGCCCTTGGGCGAGGCCACGGTGACGTCGGTATCACCCAGGCGCAGGCGGCGGCTGCCGAGGTTGCCCGCCAGCATCCAGCCGGTGGGGCGGTCGAACAGGCGGGACACGTTGTCGATGCGGAATTTGTTCTGGCCGATGCGCGGCCAGGCGGTTTCGACGCTCTTCCAACCCGTCGGCAGTTCAAACATCAGGCGTGAGACCAGTTCGACGCCGTCTTGCTGGTCGAGACGGGCGGCCGGCACCAGGTCTTCGCCGCGCAGTAACGCCCAGCCGGGCGTGATGCGTGTGTCATACACGCCGGGCTTGCGCGCATGGGCCAGGCGCACGCGGTAGGTCAGGCTGGCCTTGTCGGCACTGGGTTGCCACAGGCCACGGTTGCCCGTGATTTGCCACTGGCCATCGGCCTTGAAGTCGCTGTAGTCACCGTCGCGGCCCAGGTCGAAGTTCAGGCTGCGCACCGCCGCGCCTTGGGACAGGCTGACGCGCACCTCGGCCTGCTGGCTTTGGGGCAACAGCTTGACGTGGTAATCCAGGTCGACTTTCTTCGCGCACCAGCCCGGCCCGCTCAGCGCCAGCACGACCAGGCCCGCTGCCCACTTGGCGGCCACCTTCATACACACTCCTCGTTCAACCCGCGCGGAAAATCAGGTAATCCTCCCAGTCGTCCTCGGGCACGCTGCCTTCGCTGAGCATGCGCCCGGACTGGGAAATGCGTTCGTGGTGCACCGCGTCACGGTCGCCGCAGACCAGGTGATGCCACAGCGGCAAGTCCTTGCGCTCGCTGACCAGGCGGTAACCGCAGGTCGGCGGCAACCATTTGAACTGATCGGCCTGGCCCGGCGTGAGCTGGATGCAATCAGGCACCGAGGCACGGCGGTTGGGGTAATCGGTGCACTGGCAGGTTTTCAGGTCGAGCAGTTTGCAGGCGATACGCGTGTAATAGACGCTGTTGTCGTCCTCATCCTCGAGCTTTTGCAGGCAGCACAGGCCACAGCCGTCGCACAAGGACTCCCACTCCTCTTGGTCGAGGTGCTCAAGGGTTTTGCGTATCCAGAAAGGTTCGACTTTGGCGGCCATGGCTCTGCATCAGTATCGGAAGGTGAAAAGGCCGCCAGTCTAGTGCCCAAGCCCGTTGGGGCCAAGCGCTTACGACTGACGGTGTTGCAAGACTTGTCAGGCCTGGATGCGCGCAGTAGTTTTGAATCCCGGTTTTTTCATCAGGGTCTGTCCATGAGCAATAACCCCCGCGTTGCCGATTATCCGATCCACACCCAATTTACCGAGCGCTGGTCGCCCCGCGCCTTTACCGGCGAGAGCATCCCGCAGGAGACGCTGCTGAGTTTCTTCGAAGCGGCACGCTGGGCACCTTCGGCCTACAACTCGCAGCCGTGGCGGTTTCTGTATGCGCGCCGTGACACGCCGGATTGGGAGCGTTTCCTGGGCCTGCTAAATGAATTCAACCGCAATTGGGCGCAACATGCGTCGGCTCTGGTCATTATCGCGTCGAAAACCGACTTCATCGCCCCCGGCGCCACAGAAGAAACCCCGGCGCTGTGGCACACCTTCGACACCGGCTCGGCCTGGGGCCACCTGGCGCTGCAAGCCAGCCTCAGTGGCTGGCACACCCACGGCATGGCCGGCTTCGATCAGGAACTGACCCGCAAGGAGCTGAAGATTCCCCAGGGTTATGCGCTGCATGCGGCCGTGGCGGTGGGCAAGCTGGGCGACAAGTCGAGTTTGCCGGAGTACCTGCAAGGGCGCGAAATGCCGAGCCCGCGCAAGCCGTTGAGCGAGCTGGTGTCCGAGGGTGACTTCAGTCTCTAAGACTTGCATACACTCAATGTGGGAGCGGGCTTGCTCGCGAATGCGGTGTGGCAGCCACCCAATGTGTTGACTGATCCCCTGCATTCGCGAGCAAGCCCGCTCCCACATTTTTTTCCGCGTTTTGTCAGTAACCGCGCTCGAAATCCACTTCCCCGCGCAGCGCTTGCTTGGCCTGATACGCCCGCAGGTTCTGCACAAACAACGCCACCATCATCGGCGGCGAGGTCGGGGCCGAGCTGTGCCCGGTCAACAGCAAACCCCACGCCGTCCAGAACGGATGGCGTTGCGGCAAGGGCTCCTGGCGGCACACGTCGATCACCGCGCCGGCCAGGTGCCCTTCTTTGAGCGCCTCGACCAGGTCGGCGTCCACCACCGCCACGCCGCGTCCGACGTTGATAAACAAACCGGTGGGTTTGAATTGCTTGAACAGCGCCGCGTCGTACAGGTCATGGGTATCAGGCGTGTTGGGCAGCAGGTTGATCACGTAATCCACCTCCCCCACCAGCCGGCCCAACTGGTCGAGCCCCGCCACTTCGATAAACGGTGCCTGCTCGCGGGCCTGGCTGGCGATGCCATATAACTGCACGCCGAACGGCAGCAGAAACTCGGCCACGCTCTGGCCAATGTCACCGGTGCCGACGATCAGCGCCTTACGCCCCGCCAGGCTCTGACCCATGCGGTTATCCCATTTGCGCTCCACCTGGCTGACCAACCGCGCCAGCACTTCGCGCTCGTGGCCCAGCATGTAGGTGAGGACAAACTCGGCCATGACCTGGCCAAAAATGCCTACCGCGCGGGTCAGCCGATAGTCGCGTGGCAAGCCGTCGGCCAGCAGTGGCGTGATGCCCGCCCACGTCGATTGCAGCCATTGCGGATGATGGCCCTGGCGCAGCAGGGTCGCCAACAGATCGGGCTGGCCCAGCCACACCGGACAGTCGGCGGCCAGGCGCGAGAGTTCGGCCGAATCGCCGCTGGTCAGCACTTCGAGGTCTGGGGCGGCGTCCCTGAGCAATTGGGCGTAGAGCGGATGATCCTGTTCAGCAATCAGAACACGCATGGTTCAAACCTTTGAAAAAACAGTGCAGACGGCCGCCCGCATCCTTACGGCCACCGTCCTCTAATACGATTCCATTGAAACTGTGCCCTGAGCCGGGCACGGGTCGATCACATCGGGTCGTTGCGGCGCAGCAGCTCTTCGGGCAAGTGCTCGATGTACTCGTCCTCAGCTGGCGGCATTTGTAGGTGGTAGCCCTGCTTGTCGAGGTTTTCCAGCACCACGGTGATGTCTTCGCGCGACAGCTTGCGCTCAGGCGTCAGCACCATGTCAAAGGCGTGATGCGCCTTGCCGAAGGCTTCCATCAACGGCTCGGGTACGCGCTCCAGGGCATCGCTTTTGAGCACATAGAGGTACATGCCGTCTTTTTTCTTGCTGCGGTAGATGGAGCAAATACGTTTCAAGGCTGTTCTCCGGCATTGGCCAGGCTGTCGAGCAACGCCTGGCCCATCAACTCGCGGCGCCAGCCACGCAGCGAGTCTGGCAATTGGTAAGGCCCATCGGGGTAGCCACTTTTAACCAGGGCTTCGAGGGTTTTCTTGCGCAGCATCAGTTCCGGCGCCATGTCCAGGCGCTCGGCGAAGGTTTGGCCCAAAGCCCGCAGTTGCTTGATCAACGCGGCAGCGTCCACGGGTAACGGCTCAGCCACGGCAGGCGGCCATTGGTCCATGGGCACGCTACCGGTGCGTTTGATCAGGTCCAGCAAAAACTGGCCGTCCTGGCGCACGGTGCGCGGGTGCATGTCTTCGATCTTGCCCAGGGCGGCGAGGTTATCCGGCTGGGATTTGGCCAGGGGCCACAACGAGTGTTCGCGAATAATACGGTTGCGCGGCAAGTCGCGAGCACGGGCCTGCTGCTCGCGCCAGGCGCACAGTTCACGCAACACCGCGAGTTGGGCACGGGACAATTTCCACGCCAGCTTGGCGTCGCGGTACACCTCGTAGGGGTCGATCTCGCGGCGCAGGTTGGCCACCAATTCGGCGCCGTCTTCCAGTACCCAGGCGTATTTGTCATCCGACAGTTGCGGGCGCAGACGGGTGTAAACCTCGGCCAAGTGCACCGCGTCTTCGGCGGCGTAGCTGATCTGCGTCTCCGACAATGGCCGCTGCAGCCAGTCGGAGCGGGTTTCACCCTTGGGCAACTCGATATCCAACACCGCCTGCACCAGGCGCGAGTAGCCCATGGAAAAACCGAGGTTGAGGTAGGCCGCTGCCAATTGGGTGTCGAACAAGGGCACCGGCAAGCTGCCGGTCAGGCGCGACAGCACTTCCAGGTCTTCACTGCAGGCGTGCACCACCTTGATCACCGCTGGGTTCTCCAGCAAGGCGGCCAAGGGTTGCCAATTGTCGATGGTCAGGGGGTCGATCAGGTAAGCGCGCACGCCATCACCGATCTGGATCAGCCCGGCAATAGGGTAAAAGGTGTCGACCCGCATGAATTCGGTGTCGAGGGCGACGAATGGCAACTGCTGCCATTCGGCGCAATGCTGGCCGAGGCTATCGTTGTCGCAGATCCAGTGAATATCGATGGCCACACGGCTCTCCCTTGAAGAATGGCGCGCAGTATATATCGCGAAAGGGGCTTGCGAGCATCCGCAGTGCACACGCCATCATGAAAACTCCGACAGGAGATGAAGAATAGTCCGACAAAGGGGCGTTATCCTCTCTTACGCAAAACGTAGACGCACCATCGCCGCGAGCCCGGCAGGAACTCTTGGTAATTGAGGATTTTGAAGCCGGCTTGCCGAAACTCGCTCTCTACGGGCGTGCCCACGTTCACGGCAACAATCACCGTGTCGCGGCTGACGCGGTGAAACTCGTGCAATAACATGAGTCGCGCATCACTGTCGGGCACATGGCGAAACAAATCCAGGCAAAAAATGCAGTCCACCGCATTCGCTGAAAGGCCAATGGAAAACGCCGAGCCCTGGAATGTTTTGACACGCTTGAGCAACCCGCCCGGGTGATGAGTGCGCGCGTGATCGAGCATCGCCTGGGAGTTGTCCGAGGCCAGTATCACGCGGTTGACGTGTTCGGCCAGCACCGGCCAGAAGCGCCCGGAACCGCACGCCAGGTCGAGGATAAGCCCTGGCTCCCCCGCCACCTTCAGGGCTTGGCGTACCAACCGCGCATCGCGCCACGCCGACAGGCGCTGCAACAGCCTGGGCGGACGCGGGTCGCCACAGCCCCTGGCATGCTCACGGTCATAGCGCTCGGTGAATTCGGTCTCGATGGAGGATGGAGGTTGTGGCGACATCGCGGGCTCATGTGAATGAAACGGTAGTAAACGACCTTGATTCGCAGCTTAACCGCCGCAACGTGAAAAAAAGGTCGAAAGCCCCCCACTAAAACCGGTCACGCTTGATGCAAGTACCAGCGCCAATCCTGCTCCCCTACCTCGCCCATGAACTGGCGGTATTCGGCACGTTTGACCGCCAGGTAAACGCCGAGGAATTGGCGCCCGAACGCATCCGGTGCCCAGCGGGAGGTTTCCAGCGCGCGCAAGGTGGTCAGCCAGTCGGTGGGCAACAGTTCCTTGGCCTGGGCGTAGCCGTTGCCTTGCACCGGGGCGCCAGGGTCGAGCTGTTCGCGGATGCCTCGATGAATGCCGGCCAGGATCGCAGCGGCCGCCAGGTAGGGGTTGGCGTCGGCCCCGCAGATGCGGTGTTCGATATGCCGGGATTGAGCCGGGCCACCGGGCACTCGCAGGCTGACGGTGCGGTTGTCCACGCCCCAGGTGGCAGCGAGCGGCGCATAGCTGTTGGTTTGGAAGCGTCGATAAGAGTTGGCGTTGGGGCAGAACATCAACAGTGAATCGAGCAAGGTGCTGAGCATGCCGCCCACGGCCTGGCGCAGCAGTGGCGTGCCGTCGGCCGCTTCACTGGCAAACAGGTTATTGCCCTGGGCATCGGCCAGGCTAACGTGCATGTGCATGCCTGTACCGGCCAGGTCGTCAAACGGCTTGGCCATGAAACAGGCGGTCATTCCATGTTTGTGCGCCACGCCCTTGACCAAGCGTTTGTAGCGCACGGCTTCGTCCATCGCCTGCAGCGCGTCGGTGCGGTGTTCGAGGGTGATTTCCACTTGGCCTGGCGCGTACTCGGAGATGGCCGTGCGCGCCGGAATCCCTTGCAGTTTGCAGGCGCTGTAGAGGTCGGCAAGAAACGGCTCGATCTGCTCCAGCTCGCGCAGGCCGTACACCTGGGTCGAGCGCGGACGCTTGCCATCCACATCCCGCGCCGGTTGTGGGCGGCCGTTGCTGTCGGGCTTCTGGTCGAGCAGATAGAACTCCAGCTCCGCCGCCATCACCGGGTAATAACCGTCGGCCTTGAGCGCCTCGATAACATTGGCCAGCAGGTGCCTGGGGTCGGCCACGGTGGCGGGCAGGCCTTCGGTGGGGTGCATGCTGACTTGCACCGCCGCGGTGGGGATCAAGCGCCATGGCATGCGCTGCAAGCTGCCGCTGATCGGATAGGCGCGGCAGTCGATATCCCCCACCTCCCAAACCAGCCCGGAGTTTTCTACGTCATCGCCATTGATAGTCAGGCCGAGGATGGTGCTGGGCAGAGGCCGGCCACTTTCGTACACCGCCAGCAGTTCGTCGCGGTGCAGCAGCTTGCCGCGCGGTACGCCGTTGTTATCGAGGATAAACAGCTCGAACATCTCAATGTCGGGGTTCTGTTCAAGGAAGGTCTGGGCTTCATGCAGGCGGGCAAAAACACTCATGGGAATTCTCATACGTTTGCGTCAGGCAAGCGCGCAGGCGCCGCCGGGCAGATGCGCACAGGTGCGCGTCATCCATGGGGTAGATCAACGTAGGAGAGAGGTATCTGGCGGGCGCGCGTGTCGGCAATGGAACAGAGCCCAGAACGCAAGCGCAGACGGCAATGTCGCGGTGTGAATGTCGGGGCAAGCGTGCATGCGCGCTTCACAGTGATAGAAAGACTTGAGCGTCACACGCGGGGATACGCGGGTAAATTCAGGCTTGACGGAGTTTGGTTGCAGTTTGGCTAAACATTCACCGCGCCTTGCCACCCTGCCCTGTGCTGGAAATAATGAGCCCCCGACCGTGCCCCAAGGATTCGACCCCATGAAAGCGCCTCTGGCCCTCTGTGTACTGGCAAGCCTGGCCACTGTCGCCCAGGCCGACACCGCTGCATCTCGCCTTGACGACGTGATTGCGCGCGGCACCCTCACCGTGTGTACCACCGGCGACTACAAGCCTTACACCTCGCTGCGCAGCGACGGCGGCTATGAAGGCATCGACATTGCCATGGCCGAGTCTCTCGCCAAGAGCCTGAACGCCAAAATCACCTGGGTGCCTACCACCTGGAAAACCCTGATGCCGGACTTTCTGGCCCAACGCTGCGACATCGCGGTGGGCGGTATTTCCGTGTCGTTGGAACGTCAGAAAAAAGCCTTCTTCAGCCAATCACTCGGAGTCGACGGCAAGATCCCGCTGGTACGCTGCGCCGACGTGCAGCGTTACCAGACGGTGGAGCAGATCAACCAGCCCCAGGTGCGAGTGATCGAACCAGCGGGCGGCACCAACGAAGTGTTTGCCCGTGCGCACTTGGGCCAGACGCAGATTCGCCTGCATGACAACGTGACGATTTTTGATGAGCTGCTGGCGGGCAAAGCCGATGTGATGATTACCGACGCCAGCGAGGCGCGTTATCAGCAGAAGCTCAAGCCTGGGTTGTGCGCGGTCAACCCGGAGCAACCGATGCAGTACAGTGAAAAAGCGTTTTTGTTGCCGCGCGATGATGTGGCCTGGAAGAGTTACGTAGATCAGTGGTTGCATTTAAGTGTAGCGACGGGGGCGTATGCGGAGATTGTGGGGCAGTGGTTGGCTGCGCCTTGAATGCGGGGTGTCAGGTAGATCGGTGTTGATTGTCCGGCCGTCATCGCAGGCAAGCCAGCTCCCACATTTGGATCCTGGGGCGTCAGCCCGGCCCTACGCCTTGATCAACGCTACAAACGCCGCACACGCAGCGCTGCGATACGCGCCCTTGCGGCTCAGCAGTGCCGCGGTGCGCTGCGGCAACGGTGGGGCAATCGCCACGGCATGCAGGCCTGCCTGGGCCTCGGCCAGTGCGCGAGGCAGGATGGTTGCCAGGGGCGTGCTGCGCACGATTTCGATAATCGCGCTGATGGAATTGGCCTCCATGGCAATCTGCGGTTTAACCCCTTGCTGGTGGCAGTAGTCGTCGATGTAGCGGCGGGTGGCGAAGCCTGTGTTCAGTAGCACCAGAGGCTGTTCGAGCCAGGCCGGTTGTGTGCGTTCGGGGTGACTGGCACTGACGACCAGGCTCAGCTCTTCGACAAACAGCGCCTCACAGTCGATCTCCAGCCCATGCTCGCCGGTAAAGCCGATGCCGATATCCAGCAGGTCCTCGCCCAGCGCGGCTTCGATACGGTCTTGGGTCAGTTCCTCGATGCTCAGGGTGATGCCCGGATACAGCTGGTTGAAACGCGCCAGCAATGGCCCGATCAGGTAGGCGGTGAAAGTCGGCGTCATGGCCAGGCGCAAATGCCCTCGGCGCAGGTCCTGCACGTCATGTATGGCGCGGGTGCCGGCTTGTAGATCCTGCAAGGCCAGCCGCGCATAACGCACATAGGCCTGCCCCGCGTCGGTCAGGCTGACACTGCGCCCGGAGCGGTCCAGCAGTGGCGCGCCCAGGCTTTCTTCCAGTTGCTTGATCTGTTGCGACAAGGTCGGCTGCGACACGTGCAGCGCCTCTGCAGCCCGCGTGAAGTTGCGGTGCTCGGCAACGGCCAGCAAGTAACGGATATGACGCAACAGCATGGGCAGCGCTCCAACTATAGGCATGACTTATAGAAAGCATAATAAACCGGTCTTGGACCCTATAGCCAAAAACTCCCATCCTTGCCCCCATCAGCGACGCAAGGAGAACCACCATGCAGCATCTCATCGACGGCTTTCGCAAATTCCAACGTGAAGCCTTTACCCCTCGCAGTGACTTGTTCAAACACCTGGCGACCACGCAAAGCCCCGGCACCTTGTTCGTGTCCTGCTCTGACAGCCGCGTAGTCCCCGAGCTGTTGACCCAGCAGGAACCCGGCGACCTGTTCGTCATCCGTAACGCCGGCAACATAGTGCCGTCCTACGGCCCGGAGCCGGGAGGTGTGTCGGCCACAGTCGAATATGCCGTAGCGGTGCTGGGCGTCAGCGACATCGTGATTTGCGGGCACTCGGACTGCGGCGCGATGACTGCAATTTCTACCTGCAAATGCCTGGACCACCTGCCCGCCGTGGCCAACTGGTTGCGCCATGCCGAGTCGGCCAAGGTGATCAATGCCGCCCGTACGCATGCCTCGGACGCTGCACGCCTGGATTCATTGGTGCGCGAAAACGTGGTCGCCCAACTGGCCAACCTCAAGACTCACCCTTCGGTCGCCCTGGCGCTGGAACAAGGCCGGATGAACCTGCATGGCTGGGTGTACGACATCGAAACCGGCGGCATTGACGCTTTGGACGGGCACACCGGGCGCTTCGTCTCCCTGCTCGACCACCCCAGCACCCGCGCCCACGCCGCCTGAACCCTAATCAACCCAAGAGGACGTCACCATGTTGCAATCCCAATTCGCTCAAACCCCACGCCTGGCCCTGGCCGACACCGTTATCGACCTCAAGGCACGCAAAAACCTGTCGTGGCAGGACCTCACCGACGGCACCGGGCTGAGCCTGGCATTCGTCACCGCAGCCCTGCTCGGCCAGCACCCGCTGCCCAAGGAAGCGGCCGACATCGTGTGCGGCAAACTCGGCCTTGACGAGGACGCCAGCCGCCTGCTGCAAAGCGTCCCACTGCGCGGCAGCTTCCCGAGCGGTGTGCCGACCGACCCAACCATGTACCGTTTCTATGAAATGCTGCAAGTCTACGGCTCTACCTTGAAGGCCCTGGTGCATGAGCAATTCGGCGACGGCATCATCAGCGCCATCAACTTCAAACTGGACATCAAGAAAGTTGAAGACCCGGACGGCGGCTCCCGTGCGGTCATCACCCTGGACGGCAAATACCTGCCGACCAAACCCTTCTGATTCGCCGCCAACCGTCTACGCTCTTGGCACACCAACAAGAACGAGGGACGGGTAAATGAAGAGACTGCTCCGATTCACTTGGCTGCTGCTGTTGTGTTGCAGCCAGGTGCATGCCGCCACGGCACAGGAAGCGGATGCCCAAGCCGCCAAGGCCCTGCTGGAAAAGGCCTTGGCGTACTACCACAAGCAAGGTGACAAGGCGTTCGCCGCCTTCAGCCGTCAGGGCGAGTTCATCGACCAGGACCGTTATGTGTTTGTGGTCGATACAAAAGGCGTACTGCTGGCCAGTGGCGGGCCCTCCTCCGCGCTCATAGGTCGCGATGTGTCCGAGGTACTCGGACCGGATTTGCGCCAATCCTTCAAGGACGCGCTCAAGGTGCCCGAAAACCAGGGTATCCAGCAGGCTGACTACCGCTGGCAGAACTGGAATGACGGCAAGGTCGAACATAAACACGTGTTTTATCAGCGCGTGGGCGAACGCATCCTGGCGGTCGGTTATTACTTGCCGCGCGCCACACCGGAACAGGCACGGGCGCTGCGCAACAAGGCGGTGGAGGCGTTGGTCAAGGATGAAGCCGGCACGCTCAAGGCGATCAACTCCTTGCAAGGCGGCTTCCTGCAAGATGATCTCTACGTATTCGTGGTGGACCTGAACACGCGGCGCTACGTCGCCCATGGCACCAACCTGCGCCTGATCAACACCGATTTTGCCAAGATCAAGGACCCGGATGGCAAACCGGTGGGTGTGCCGATCCTCCAGATGATGGCTGAACAGGACCAGGGCGAATACAAATACCGCTGGAAAAACCCGGTGACCGGCAAGGTCGAGAACAAGCATGCCTATGTGCGCAAGAGCGGGCATTTCATGGTTGCGGTGGGGTATTACAGCCCCTGATCCTGATCATTCCCACGCTCTGCGTGGGAACGCCGCCTGGGACGCTCCGCGTCCGCTTATCTAACTTTGTCTTCACGGCCGCGCAGTACCCGATTCGGCATCGCTATCGCAGCGGCCAACCCCAGCAGCGACACCGCCGCACTCACCATCAGCAAATGCCGGAACGTCACCGCCAGCTCGCCGCGCAACGCATCTTGCGCCGGGCCGGGTGCGGCGTTGAGGCCGTCGAGCAGCACGTTGCCGGAACTGCCTTCGGCCACCAGTGCGCCGCTTGCCAGATGGGCGAAACTGGAATCGTGTAACAGCGCCAGCAGCAACGCCGACATGCAGGCCACCCCCACTGCCCCGCCCAGGGAGCGAAACAGGTTGGTGGTGCTGGTGGCCACACCGATATCCCGCTGCTCCACCGAGTTCTGCGTCCCCACCAACGAGGTCGGGAACTGCATGCCCGCGGCGATACCGCACAACAACATGAAGACGCTGGTGAGCGCCACCGCCTGGGGCGCGCTGTAGGCCATGCCGAGAATCGCCAGCGGGCTCAACACTGCGCCGCTGAGGATCATCGGTTTATAGCGGCCCGTCACCGAGGTCATGCGCCCGGCAAAATACGCGCCCATCGGCAAGCCCATCGCCAAGGGCAGCAAGTGCAGGGCCGCGCTGTCGGCACCGGCGCCGGTTACGGTCTGGTAGCGCAGGGGCATCAGCACCGTCAGGGAAATCGCCTGGAAGCTGGTGATGAAAATCGTGCACCAGCACAACACCGCACTGCGGTTGGCAAACAAGTGCATCGGCAACAGCGGTTCCCGTGCGCGGCGTTCGTGCCACACAAACACGCTTAACGCCAGCAGTGCGCATGCCAGCAACCCCAGCACTTGATCGTCACGCCACGAATGGCCCTGGCCGATTTCGGTGATGCCCAGCAACAAGGCGGTGAGGCCGACGATCATCAGCACCGTGCCGAGGTAATCGATGATCGGCTTGCGCTGCGGCACCGGCAGCCCCACCAGGGTGCGATGGGCCACGTACCAGGCGCCGACGCCCAGTGGCAGGTTGATCAAAAACACCCAGCGCCACGACAGGTACTCGGTCATATAACCGCCCAGCACCGGCCCGGCCACGCTGGCCACCGCGTACATGCTGCTGAAATACCCCTGATAACGTCCCCGTTCGCGGGGAGGAATAATGTCGCCAATGATCGCCTGGCTCACCGAGACCATCCCGCCAGCGCCGATACCCTGCAGAACCCGAGCCAGCACCAGTTGCTCCATGCTTTGCGCCAGGCCGCAAAACAACGACGCCAGGGTGAACAGGCCCATGCCAATGAGCATCATGGGCCGGCGCCCATACAGGTCACCGAGCTTGCCGTAGATCGGCACCGCCACGGTCATCGCCACCATGTAGCCGGAGATCACCCAGGCCAGCAGGTTGACGTCATGGAACTGTGCGGAAATGGCCGGCATGGACACGGCGACAATGGTCTGGTCCAGGGCACCCAGGAAGATCGCCATCATCAGCGCGACCAGGATACTGCGCACGGCGGGAACGGTTGGAGCGGGCTGATTGAGGTGAGTCACGGCAGAACCTTCGAGCAGGGCCCACAGGCAACGGTCACCGGTGGGAATGCTCGATACGATAGCAGGCTATTCGATAGGCTCGTAAGGAAGGCCGACGTAATTTTCTGCGATGGTTTTGCGCCCGGCCTGGGAGTGGATGAAATAGTCCAGCTCGCTCTCGGCAATGCGCTGGCTGAAGGCGTCCGCCTGGGGAAACTGATGCAGCATCGAGGTCATCCACCAGGAAAACCGCTCGGCTTTCCACACTCGGCGCAGACAGATTGCCGAGTATTTTTCCAGCAAGTCCAGGCGCCCTTCGTGGTACACCTTGAGCAAGATGCGAAACAAGGTGCTCACATCACTGGCCGCCAGGTTCAAGCCCTTGGCACCGGTGGGCGGCACAATGTGCGCGGCATCGCCGAGCAGGAACAGGCGCCCGTACTGCATGGGTTCCACCACAAAGCTGCGCAGCGGCGCGATGCTTTTCTCGATCGACGGGCCGGTCACCAATTGTTCGGCCAATGAGCCGGGCAGGCGGCTCTTGAGTTCATCCCAGAAACGTTCATCCGCCCAGTCTTCCAGCTTCTCTTCGACCGGCACTTGCAGGTAGTAACGGCTGCGGGTCGGCGACCGCATGCTGCACAGCGCAAAACCCCGCGCATGTTTGGCGTACACCAGTTCGGCATGTACCGGCGGCGTGTCGGCCAGCACGCCCAGCCAGCCGAAGGGGTAGACGCGTTCGAACACCTTCAGCGCTTGCGCCGGTATCGACTGGCGGGCCACACCATGGAAACCGTCGCAGCCGGCAATGTAGTCGCACTCCAGGCGGTAGGCTTGGCCTTCGTGCTCAAAGGTCAGCCAGGGCTGTTCACTTTTCAGGTCATGGGGTTGAACATCGGAGGCTTCGTACAGGGTGATGGCACCGGCGGCTGCGCGGGCGGCCATCAGGTCGCGGGTGACCTCGGTCTGGCCGTAGATCATCACCGACTGGCCGCCGGTCAAGGCCTTGAGGTCGATGGAAGTGAGTTGGCCATTGAGGGCAATATCAAACCCGTCGTGCACCAAACCTTCGGCGTCCATGCGTTGGCTGACGCCGGCTTCGCGCAGCAGGTCGACCATGCCCTGTTCCAACACACCGGCGCGGATACGGCCTTGTACGTAATCGGCGCTCTGACGCTCTAGAACGAGGGTCTGGATGCCAGCATTGTGCAGCAGTTGGCCGAGCAGCAATCCGGAAGGACCGGCACCGATAATGGCGACTTGGGTTTTCAGGGTTTTCATTATTTTTATGACCTTCAAGCTTCACGCGAACGTATGGAGTGAAAGAGTTGTCATTGCTCTTGTGGCTGACATTTTTCACTTGAGTGAGGCTCATAAGAAGGTGAAAACTGCGTCAAAACCTGTGCTTTTCGCCAATCGGGGCGATTACCGAACCACTATCCTGAGTATCGGATTGAAACCATGACCAAAACCGCGATTCCGGTCTTCAAGCTTTACGGGGAAAGCCAGCAGTGGCCGACTCCCGATTTGTTGCACTGCGAAACCATTTCCCGGCGCAGTCGGGAATACCAGTGGGAAATCCAGCCCCACCGGCACGCGGACCTGTGCCAGTTGCTGTATGTGCACAAAGGCCAGGCACAACTGGAAATCGAAGGCCAGCGCACCACGCTCAATGAGTCGAGCCTACAAGTGCTGCCACCGCTTTGCGTGCACGGCTTTCGTTTTTCCGAGGATGTGGAAGGGTTTGTGGTAACGCTGTCGGCACCGCTGGTCAGCCACTTGCAGGCGCAACTGGGCTCTACCGTCGATGGCCTGCACACACTCGGCAGCTACCCGGCGGGCAAGGACAGCGATTACTTGAACAGCCTGTTCGTACGTTTGCAGGACGAATACGCCGATGACCAACCGGCACGGGACATGATGCTGCACGCCCTGGTCAGCGTGTTATTGGTGTGGGTCAGCCGCCAGGCGATCCAGCGCCGCCACCCACGGGCGCCACGGGGTCGTGAGTACTTTCGGCGGTTTACGCAACTGGTCGAACAGCATTACCGCGAACACCCCAAGATTGAAGACCTGGCCCACAAGCTGGGTATCTCGGTCTCACACTTGAACGGGACGTGTCGGGAGTTGGGTGGGCAACCGGCGTTGCAGATCATGCATGACCGCCAGTTGCTGGAAGCCAAGCGCCTGCTGACCTACACCAGCATGACCATCAACGAGATGTCCGAGGTGCTGGGCTTTTCCGACCCGACCAATTTCTCACGGCTGTTTCGCCGCAGGGTCGGTTTTTCACCCAAGGCGTTTCGTGAACAACTGAAGGCAGAGCAGCCTACCTGAGCGCACTGAAACTGCCGGTGCGGGGAACGCATTGGTCCTGATGGCAGCTGATGGCGAATGCCGCCGGCTGCATGCGTGTTTGCTCGACGCGGTAGGCGGCAGTCCCATACAGCGCTGTCGCCAATGCGCAGAGGGTGAAAATCGTCAGGTACTTTCTGGTTTTGATGCTCATGGCACAGACCTCTGAACGGATCTACAGGGTGCTGTTTAAAGCATAGGTCAGTCAGGGCAACTTGCCATGATGCGCTGCCATTCAGCGCGCTTATTTCACCTCAGAGCCCTATGTCCCAAACCGGTTCTTCGGGAAACCGCAGCACCAGGAAATCCAGGAGGCTACGCAGCGCCGAAGGCATGTGTTTGCGTGAGGCGTACACCGCATAGATATTCATCTGTCGCGGCTCGGCGTGCGGCAGCAAGCGCACCAACTCCCCACTGCGAATCAGCTCACCGGCCTGATAACTGGGCAACATCGCCACCCCTGCCCCGGCCAGCGTCACGCGCATTAACGTGCTGGCTTCGTTGGCCGTGATATTGCCGTGGACCGGCACCGACACGTGCTCTCCGTTTTCTTCGAAATGCCACAGGCTCTTGCCGAAGTAAGAGTGGGTCAGGCAGTTGTGCCGGGCCAGGTCTTCGACTTTCTGCGGCGCCGGATGCTCGCGCAGATAAGCCGGTGTGGCGCATACCACCGAGCGACATACGGTCAGGCGCCGGGCGATCAGGTTGGGGTCCAGATCGTTGCTGGTGCGGATCGCCAGGTCGATGCGCTCGTCCACCAGGTTCACCGTGCGATCAAGCATCTGCAAATCCACCGTCACCAGGGGGTAAAGCTTGACGTATTCGGCAATCGCCGCGCCCAGCTGCGCCTGGCCGAACGAAGTGCTGACGCTCAGGCGCAACAGGCCTCGGGGCGCATCATCGGGCTCGCTGACGGCGGCCTGCATATCACCGCACAGTTCCAACAATTGCCGGCAACGCGGCAGCGTTTCTCCGCCGGCGGCGGTGAGGCTGAGCTTGCGCGTGGTGCGGTGCAGCAGGCGTGCGCCCACCCAGTCTTCCAGCTCGGCCAGGTAGCGCGAGACCACCGGGCGCGACAGGTCAAGGTGGTCGGCAGCGGCGGATTGGCTGCCCAGGTCCACCACGGTGACAAACACGCGCATTGCTTGAAGACGATCCATGATTTGCCCGATTTTAGAAACAAACTATGTCCCAGCATCGCATTTTTTGTCGTGTTTTATGCAACTAAGCTCTGTGCATCCCTTACCGATGGCAGGAGCTGCCCGATGTTCTCGACCTTCAAACGCTTGACCCTGGCCACCGCCGCCCTGGCCTTCGCTGCCCACGCAGCAGCGGCAGAGCTGAAACTCGACGTGTACAACCCAGGCGAAGCCGCGATCTTCCCGGTCAGCTCGGTGCTGGTGAGCGGCAAGAAAGACGCGATCCTGGTGGATGCGCAATTCGGCAAAGGCCAAGCCGAGCAACTGGTGCAGAAGATCCGCGCCAGCGGCAAGCACCTGACCACCATCTACATCAGCCATGGCGACCCGGACTACTACTTCGGCCTCGACACCCTGACCGCCGCCTTCCCCGACGCCAAAGTGCTGGCGCCACAGCCAGTGGTGGACCATATCAACGCCACCGTCGCCGACAAGCTGGCCTTCTGGGGCCCGAAAATGGGCGCCGACAAGCCGGCCAAGACCCTTGTGCCGCAAGTGCTTAAAGGCCACAGCCTGACCCTGGAAGGGCAACAGCTTGAAGTGGTTGGCCTTGACGGCCCGCAGCCAGATCGCAGCTTTGTGTGGATCCCGTCGATCAAGGCCGTGGTCGGTGGTGTGGTGGTCGCTGAAAACATCCACGTCTGGATGGCCGATACCCAGAGCGCGCAATCCCATAAAGACTGGCTGGCTACCCTCACGCGCATTGAAGACCTGAAGCCGAACACCGTGGTGCCGGGCCATTACCTGGGCACGCCATCGCTGGCCTCGGTCACCTTCACCGCCGATTACATCAAGGCCTTCGACCTCGAAACCGCCAAGGCCAAGGACTCCGCCGCCCTGATTGCGGCCATGAAAAAACGCTACCCCACCCTCGCCGACGAAAGCTCGCTGGAACTGAGCGCCAAAGTCGCCAAGGGCGAAATGAAGTGGTAACTGGCTTTAAACCTTAACCCTGTTGGAGAACATCATGAGCAAGATCGCAATCATTGGTGCCACTGGCCGCGCCGGTAGCCAACTGCTGGAAGAAGCGCTGCGCCGCGGGCATACCGTCATCGCCATCGCCCGCAATACCGACAAGCTGGCTGTGCGTCCTGGCGTTACGGTCAAACAGGTTGATGCCCTGGATGCCGAAGCCTTGCAACACGCCATCAGCGGCAGCGACGTGGTGATCAGCGCGGCGCACTTCGCCACGCTTCCCGCCAGCGCCGTGATCGGCCCGGTGAAAAAGGCTGGTGTGAAACGTTTGTTGGTGGTCGGCGGCGCAGGTTCGCTGTTGTTGCCCGGTGGCGGGCGCGTGATCGACAGCGAAGGGTTCCCGGCTGAATATAAAGCTGAAGCCAGTGCCGGGGCGCAATTCCTGGAAACGCTGCGCCAGGAAAAGGAACTGGACTGGACCTTCCTGTCGCCATCGGCCCTGTTCGACGGCACCGAGCGCACCGGCAAATTCCGCCTGGGCACGGATGATCTGCTGGTGGACAGTGACGGCAACAGCTCGATCAGTTTTGCCGACTTCGCCATCGCCATGCTGGATGAAGTGGAAACACCGAAGCACTCGCGCCAGCGCTTTACGGTCGGTTACTGACCCAACGCCGTCAACGCTAACCACGATGCGAAGCGAGCCGCTCTTGATCTGCTTTTGATCTGCTTTTGATCTTGATCTTAGGCGCCCCGTTAAACCACGCTGGCCGGAATTCGACAGTGATTTGGGGGGTAAACCGGCAGGGATGCCGGTTTAACCGCCCCGCGCCATGAATGGCGCGTGGCGGCGGCCCCCCAAATCACTGGCGGATTACGGGCACACCGAGCCTAGGCGAGGTGCCGAGTGGTGGGGCAAGAGCCCTTTGGTTACTTTGGGCTGGGCCGGCATTCCGGCTCTTTTCCAAAGTGACCCGCTGTCAGAGCGGAACCCTAAGCGGCCGTTACCGCAGCAATGGATATGTACACAATCCAACTGTGTTGACTGTCAGTCCGCCTTCGCGAGCAAGCCCGCTCCCACAGTTGGATCGTGGGGTGTCTGGTAGATAGGCGTTGGCTTTCAGGCCCTCATCGCAGGCAAGCCAGCTCCCACATCTGGATCGTCGGGGTGTCAGGTAGATAGGTGTCGGCTTTCAGGCCGTCATCGCAGGCAAGCCAGCCACAGTTGGATCGCGGCGAGTCAGGTAGATAGGCGTAGGCTGTCATCCCACACTGGCCTCACTCACCAACCAATCCATCAGCGCGACCAACCCAACCGACGGTTCCTTCCCCGGCGGATACACCAGGAAATACCCCATCCCCGTCGACACCCGCAGTTCAAACGGCATCGCCAACCGCCCCGCCCTCAGATCCTCGCCAATCAACGCACTGTCGCCCATCGCCACCCCGGAGCCCTGGGACGCTACGGTCATTGCCAAGTCCAAGGTTTCGAAGTGGTGCCGTTGGATGGGGTCGCTCAAGCAGGCATTGGCAGCCTTGAGCCACAACGTCCAATCGCGCTCGTCTCGGGTCGGGTGCAACAGTACCTGATGCTGCAAATCCTGCGGCGTACGCAAACTGCCCAGCAACCCAGGCACGCAGACCGGCGTGAGACGCTCGTCGAACAGATGCCGCGCCTCGGCCGACTGCTCGGCGATGGGCCCGTAGATCACCGCCGCGTCAAACGGCTCACGACGAAAGTCGACGTTATAGGCCACCGTCGTGGTGAGCTCCACCGGCACATCCGGGCGTTCTTTTTGCCATTGCAGCAAGCGCGGCAACAACCAGCGCATCACGCAGGTGGACGCTTTGAGCTGCAAGGTGCGGCGCCGGTCACCGATGTGCTCCACCGCGTCAGCGAGCAAGCCAAACACCTGTTGCGCGCATGCCAGCCATTCGCGCCCCTCCTCCGTCAGGCTCAAGCCACGCGCCTGGCGCTGAAACAAGGCATAGCCCAACTGGCTTTCCAACCCGGCCACCTGTCGACTCACCGCGCCCTGGGTAATGTGCAGGTGTTCGGCGGCACGGGTGAAGTTGCAGCACTGGGCTGTGACCCAGAAGGTGTGCAAAGCAGGTAACGGTGGGAGGCGTTTCATCGGGGCGCAGCCATGACGGGAGGACATGGCGAGTATGACTTTTTATCGATTGTTGCCGCCACCGGCCAACCGCTCCAATAGCGCTTCGACCCCATCACAAGAGCGACCTGTATGGCGACCTGCGGCGAAGTATTGGTGCACCTCCTGGAACGCTACGGCGTGGACCACGTATTCGGCATTCCCGGCGTACACACCGTGGAGCTGTACCGGGGCTTGGCGCGCTCCAGCATCCGACATGTCACCCCGCGCCACGAACAGGGCGCCGGCTTCATGGCCGACGGTTATGCGCGCACCCGTGGCAAGCCCGGCGTGTGCTTTATCATCACTGGCCCCGGCATGACCAATATCACCACGGCCATGGGCCAGGCCTATGCCGACTCGATCCCGATGCTGGTGATATCCAGCGTACAGTCACGCAGCCAACTGGGCGGCGGGCGCGGCAAGTTGCATGAGCTGCCGAACCAGAGCGCGCTGGTGGCCGGGGTGGCGGCGTTCTCCCACACCTTGATGTCGGCGGCTGAACTGCCCGCCGTGCTGGCGCGGGCGTTTGCGTTGTTCCAGGCCGGTCGGCCGCGCCCGGTGCATATCGAGATCCCCCTGGATGTGTTGGTGGAAAATGCCGACGCGTTGCTGGGTAGCACGCCTGTCAGCGTCACCCGCGCTGGCGCGGCACCGGCGGCCGTGCAGCAGATGAGCCAGAGGCTGGCTGCGGCCAAGCGCCCGCTGATCCTGGCCGGTGGCGGCGCCATTGACGCAGCCGCCGAACTGACCCGCCTCGCAGAAGCCCTCGGCGCGCCCGTGGCCCTGACCATCAACGCCAAGGGTATGTTGCCGGCCGCGCACCCGCTGCTGATCGGCTCCACGCAAACACTGCCCGCCACCCGTGCCCTGGTGGCTGAGGCTGACGTGGTATTGGCGATCGGCACCGAGTTGGCAGAGACCGACTACGACGTCACCTTCGCCGGTGGTTTCAACATTCCCGGTGCGCTGTTGCGCATCGATATTGACCCGGACCAGACCGTACGCAACTACCCGCCCCAAGTGGCACTAGTGGCCGACGCACGCATCGCCGCCCAGGCCCTGCTCACCGAAATCAACCGCCAGCCGCTGACGCCGCGCACTACCGACTGGGGCACAGCACGCGTCGCCCGTTTATGGGCCGAGCTGGAACCTACGTGGGACGCTGCGACGCGCGTGCAAACCCGGTTTCTCAACGCCGTTCTGGAGGAACTGCCGGGCGTAGTGTTCGTGGGCGACTCCACTCAACCGGTGTACAGCGGCAACCTGACCCTGAACCTCGACCACCCACGCTGCTGGTTCAACGCCTCTACCGGTTACGGCACCCTGGGTTATGCCCTGCCCGCCGCCATGGGGGCCTGGCTCGGGCGCGGCGATGGCCAACCGGTGGTGTGCCTGATCGGCGACGGCGGTTTGCAATTCACCCTGCCGGAACTGGCCAGCGCGGTGGAGGCCCGTACACCGGTGATCGTGCTGTTGTGGAATAACCAGGGTTATGAAGAGATCAAGAAGTACATGGTCAACCGTGACATCGAGCCGGTGGGTGTGGACATCTACACGCCGGACTTTATCGGTGTGGCCAAGGCTCTGGGCTGCGCGGCACAAAGCGTCCATGGCATTGAAGGGTTGCGCACGGCTTTACGTGCCGCCGCTGATCGCCAGGGGCCCACATTGCTTGAAATCGACCAGGCGCGGTGGGAGTTGCCGAGTCTGTAATCCCGCTAAGTTGGGCCTGTGGCGAGGGAGCTTGCTCCCGTGACGGCCTGACAGCCGACGCCCAATGCGCTTTTACCTCACCACTTCGCATCCGCATTTTTTCAATAGCCCCTGCGACTTTCTGATTTGCCCCGCTACACACTCCATGGCCTGATTCGCCCTTGTGCATTCAAGGCAGGCCCATGGAAAACGTTCAGGCAAAATCCACCTGCGCACTATGGCTGATGATCAGCGTGGTGCTCGTCGCCCTCAATTTGCGTCCGTCGATGGCGGCCGTGGGGCCGTTATTGGCGTCGATTCGTGCGGATGTGCCGCTAAGTTTCAGCAGCGCCGCCTTACTGACCATGTTGCCAGTCATGGCCATGGGCCTGGCGATGTTCTTTGGCATGGGCCTGGCCAAGCGCGTGGGCGAGCATCGCAGCATTGTGGTGTCGTTGCTGGTGATTGGGCTGGCGACTGTGTCGCGGTTGTTCCTGGATTCGGCACTGGAGCTGATCGCGAGTGCCATTGCGGCGGGTGTCGGCATTGCGCTGATCCAGGCGTTGATGCCGGCGCTGATCAAGTCGCGTTTCAGCGCCAATGTTTCGTTATTCATGGGCCTGTATGTCACCGCGATCATGGGCGGCGCGGCCCTGGCTGCTTCGTTCTCGCCGTTGGTGCAAACCCAGACCGGCAGCTGGCGTATCGGCCTGGCGATCTGGGCACTGCTGGCGTTGTTGGCCCTGGTGTTCTGGTATGCGCAGCGTTCGGCCCTGCCGCCCTTACCCCACGCCGGTTCGGGCCCCCAGGAGGCTTTTTTCAGCAATCGCCGCGCCTGGTTGCTGGCGATCTTTTTTGGCCTCGGCACCGCGTCCTACACCTGTGTGCTGGCATGGCTGGCGCCGTACTACGTCGAGCAGGGTTGGAGTGAACAAAATGCCGGTTTGCTGCTGGGTTTCTTGACTGCCATGGAAGTGATCTCCGGCCTGGTCACACCGGCCATCGCCAACCGCCGCCAGGATAAACGCGGCGTGGTGGCGGTGCTGCTGGTGCTGATCATCCTGGGTTTCTGCGGCCTAATCCTCAGCCCGCAACATTGGAGCCTGTTGTGGCCCTGCCTGCTAGGCCTGGGGATTGGCGGCCTGTTCCCGATGAGCCTGATCCTGTCCCTGGACCACCTCGACAACCCGCGCCGTGCCGGTGGCCTTACCGCGTTTGTGCAGGGCATCGGTTATCTGATCGCCGGCCTGTCGCCGCTGATCGCCGGCATGATCCGCGACCAGTTGGGCAGCTTCGAATGGGCCTGGTGGTCATTGATGGCTGTGAGCGGGCTGATGCTGCTGATCGTCATGCGTTTCAACCCGACGCATTACGCACGCCATATCCGCTGACGTCGTATTAAAAACATTTTTTGTCCCACCCAAAACATTGAAAGGTCCTACAGAGCTTTCTATTGGTACGAGCGTTCCGTTAACATTTTGCTCAGTCTTGTACTGAGTTCGGTACAAAGGGTTTACGGACGAAACCGATGCTAAACAGTAACTTGCTCAGAAAGCTCGATATGCAGGATTTGATGGTGTTTATCGCCGTCTACGACCAGAGCAGCGTTACCGAGGTGTCTGAAACGCTGTTCGTCAGCCAGTCCACCGTGAGCTATAGCCTGAAGAAGCTGCGCACCAGCTTTGAAGATGAGCTGTTTATCAACACCCGCGCAGGCATGCGTCCTACGTACAAGGCCACCACCATGTACGAGCATGTGCAGAAGATTCTGGAAAGCATCAACCTGTGCCATGCCGGTGGCCAGGCTTTTGATCCGACCCAACAGGCCGTGACCTTCAATGTGTGTGCGCCGGAATATTTCGAGCAGCTGATTCTGCCGCGCCTGTTGAAGCGTTTCGACCATGCAGACCTGCCGGTGATCGTCAACGTGCAGAAGCTGGAAACCGACATCCCCGCCGACGACCTGCGTGAGGGTCGCCTGGACCTGGTGATCTGTTTCGGCCCGCACTTTCACCGCGCTCACAAAGACTTCAAGACCCAGATGCTGTTGGAGGACGACTTGGTCTGCGTGTGCGACCAACGCTCAGCGCCGAGGGAACAGGCGTTCAGCCTGCAGTCCTTCGTTGAGCGGCGCCACGTATTCCCCACACCCTGGACCTCCGACACCAACATGATCGACGGCTGGCTTGCGCGCCAGGCGCGCAAGCGTCAGGTGATTGCACGGGCCAACAGCTACAGCGCGGCATTGAAGATGATTGCCGGCACCGACTTCATCGTCACCCTGCCCCGCCGCGTGCAAAAGTTACTGGCACCGGCGCCGGCATTCGGTGTTTGCGAAGCACCTAACGGTTTGCCGGGGTTCACCCTGGATATGCAGTGGAACGAAACCAGTGGGCAGGACAGCGCCAATACCTGGTTTCGGGAGCAAGTGGTGAAGGTGTGTGCGGATCAGGGCCTTTTGTAATTGGATGGCGATGGTGGAAGTCAGCCGATGGCGATTTTGCTGTAGGAATCGCGATCAATATCCAGCAGCTCGACACTCAGTTGTACCTGCACACCTTCGGGCCACGGGCCCAGGTCCTGAAGCACCGCCAGCAGGCTTTCTGATAGCTGCTTCTTGATCTGCGGTGAACGCCCGCTCAATAACGCCAGACGCACCGCGACAAAACCGCGCTCACCCAGGCCAGTGCCGACCCGAAATCGCTCGACCGCCACCGCACGGCTCTTGATGTCGAACTCGGCGCCGAACTGACCGGAGGCCACCAACGCATGGTTAAGGCGCAACAGGGCCTTGTCGATGTCCAGTTGCGTCAGGTTGGCGGTGTGTTCCAAGTGCAGGTGCGGCATGCTTTTCTCCGAGTTTTTTGTAGGAAGATGCCAAGCTATATACCACGGAAAAACACCTCAAGCCTTGGCCACCAGCCCTCTATCACTCATGAATGCCTCCAGCCGCGAGCGCATCCAGCGCTCCGCCGGGTCGGTGTCGACATGGCTGAGCCACACCATCGACAAATCCAGAGTCGGGGTTTCGAACGGGAACGGCTCGCAGAACAGGTTCCCGCTGGCAGCCATGGCCTGGGCGGTGTAATCGGGCAGGCTGGCGATCATGTCGGTGCCGGCAAGCAAGGCCGGCAACGAGCTGTATTGCGGCACCGAGAGCACTACATGGCGTTTGCGGCCCACCTCGGCCAGCCACTCATCGGCAAACCCGGCGACGTTGGCGGTGTGGGACACCAGCACATGGGGCCGTGCGCAATATTCGTCGAGGGTCAGCGGTGTGTCCGAGGCATCGGCGCGCAGCAGGCACGGGCGGATGTGCCGCAACAGCTTACGCTTGGCATTGGCCGGCAGCCCGCGGGTCTGGGTGATGCCGACGGTAATATCGCCGGAAGCCAACAGGTCCGGAATGCGCCAGTAATCCACATGCTGCACCACAAACACCACCTGCGGCGCCTCCTGGCGCAAGGCGCGCAGCAAGGGTGGCAGCAGGCCGAACTCCACGTCATCGGACAGGCCGATGCGGAAAGTCATGGTGCTGATGGACGGGTCGAAATCATGGGTCAGGCTCAGGGCCGAAGACAGCGAGTCCAGGGCTGGCGACAGGTGCTGGATGATCTCCTCGGCGCGCGCCGTAGGCTCCATGCGATGGCCGACACGAATAAACAGTGGGTCGTTGAACAGGGTACGCAGGCGGTTGAGGGCCGAGCTGATGGTCGGTTGGCCGAGAAACAGCTTCTCCGCCACCCGCGTCACATTGCGCTCGAGCATCAGTGCTTCGAAGACCACCATCAAGTTGATGTCGGCCTTGCGTAATTCATTGCGATTCATCGGCGCCTGCCCCTTTGCCCAAGACAAGCGGCAGTTTAGGAAGGCTGCGGGGCTGCGTCTATGTGCGCACTGTTCAATAAACGGGTTTGGGACTATAAATCAGGTCTTGAAGGTTGCAGGTACCCCCTTGTGCTGGTCATTTTCGCCTTAAGCGTCCTGCTCAGCGGGGCTTTGCTCTGGGCCATCAAATTCATTGTGCACCCCACAGCCAGGACACTGCTGCGCGCATTTGTCGGCTTGTGCCTGGCGGCGGTGCTGGTTTACCTGGTGCTGGCTTCCGGATTCCCCACTTCGTTGCTGGTGTGAGACGCTTCCTGGCCCTGGCGCAGGCGTAAAGCCGACAACGCAGCCACCACCAACACCACGGTAATGACTTTCAAGCCGTTCATGGCATTGCCCGTGCTCATCTCAATGGCGCCCATCACCGACGGCCCGACAAAGCCGCCCAACAACCCGCACGCATTCACAAACCCCAGCCCTCCCGCCAAGGCCACGCCTTTAAGGCGCGAGGCCGGGTAGAGAAACACGATCGACTGCACCACAAAAAACATCACTGCAGACAGGCAAAAACCCAACAGGCTGAACACCGGCCCCGTCACCGACGCAATGCCCAGCCCCAATGCCATGGTCAGCAACCCAGTGACCAGCAGCCGGCGGCAACGCCCGGGCGTGGTCGCAAAACGCGGGATCAATACCGCACCCAGTGCCGCCGCGATCCACGGCAACGAGGTCAGCAGGCCGACACTCATGGTGCTCAACTCGCCGTATTTGCTGATGATGCTCGGCAAGAAAAAGATCACGGTGTAGAGGGTGATCTGATGGCAAAAATACACAAAGATCGCCAGCAGGATTTGCGGCGTCAGCCAGTTTTTCAACGCATGGCCGCCCGCCCCCGCACCTTCCTCGGTTTCCTGGGCGATACGCTGTTCAATACCGCGTGCTTCTTCGGCCGACAGCCACGGCGCCTTGCTCGGACGGTCCGGCAACTTGCGCCACACCACCCAGGCAAACGCCACGGCGGGCAGGCCTTCGAGTAGGAACATCCACTGCCAGCCGTGCCAGCCGAGCATACCGTCCATACGCATCAAAGCCGCGCCCACAGGGCCATCGATGATGTTGGCAAAGCACACGCCCAGCAGGAAATACCCGGTGGCGCGCGCCCGCTGTTCGCGGTTGAACCAGTAGGTCAGGTACAGCATGACACCGGGAAATAAACCGGCTTCGGCAATACCCAGCAGCAGGCGCAATACGTAGAACGACGTTTCGCCCTGCACAAACGCCATCGCCGCAGAGATCAGGCCCCAGGTCACCATGATGCGGGCGATCCAGAACCGCGCTCCAACCTTGTGCATGATCAGGTTGCTGGGGATTTCTGACAGTGCATAGGTCAGGAAAAACAGTCCGGCGCCCAACCCGTAGGCGGCGGCAGAAATACCCAGGTCGACGTCCAGGTGATGCTTGGCCAGGGCGATGTTGGTGCGATCCAGAAAGCTCAGAATGTAGGCAATGATCAACAGTGGCATCAACTTGGCAAACATCAGTCTGTTGAGGGCCTGCGGTTCACGGGGTGAACCGGTCTTGACGTGCTTGGGCACTTCGATACGCATGGTGTGATCCCCTTATTGTTGTTGTGCGGGAATGTCGGCCACGTCATGACGCGGCCTTTTTGTCGATAAATAAACGGGATCAGAAATTGACCTGGTCACGCCCCTTGAGCCCGAGGATTTCCCGCGCTTCATCGGGCGTGGCGACGCGGTGGCCGAGAGCCTCGATCACCGTGCGAATGCGCCGTACCTGGTCGGCATTCGAAGCCGCCAGCTTGCCCGGCCCGTCCCACAACGAATCCTCCAGGCCCACCCGTGCGTTGCTGCCCATGGACAGGCCCATGGTCGCCAGCGGGATCTGCCCACGCCCGGCACCGAGGATCGACCACACGTAGTCATCGCCAAACAGGCGGTCAGCAGTGCGCCGCATGTGCGCCAGGTCTTCCGGGTGCCCACCGATGCCGCCACGCAGACCAAACACCGACTGGATAAACAGTGGTGGTTTGAGCAGGCCGCGTTCCAGGAAATGCGCGGCGGTGTAGAGGTGGCCGATGTCGTAGCACTCGATTTCAAAGCGGGTGCGGTTATCGGCACAGGCATTGAGGATGTGGGCAATGTCGCGGAAGGTGTTGCGAAAGATCCGGTCGTCGCTCTCTTCCAGATACGGGCGTTCCCAATCGTGCTGGAACTCGGTAAAGCGGTTGAGCATTTCGTACAGCCCGAAATTCATCGACCCCATGTTCAACGAGGCCAATTCCGGCTTGAACTGCATCACCGGTTGCAGGCGCTCCTCCACGCCCATAGTCGGCGCGCCGCCGGTGGTGATGTTGATCACCACGTCACTGGCCGCCTTGATCTGCGGCAAAAATTCGGCGAACAGCGCCGGGTCCTGGCTAGGGCGCCCATCAATCGGGTCACGGGCATGCAAGTGCACAATGGCCGCGCCAGCTTGGGCGGCGCCGATGGCTGCGTCGGCGATTTGCTGCGCGGTGATGGGCAAATGCGGTGACATCGACGGCGTATGAATGGCGCCGGTAACAGCACAGGTAATGATGACAGGGCGATTTTTGGGCATGACGATTCTCCGACTTTTATTCTTATGAAAAAAATCCTGGGTGCAGCGCGATATGTGCTTGCGTGGCTTACAGGTACTCGACGTTACCGTCGACACTGATCGCCTGGCCGGTCACGTTGCGTGCGGCGGGCGAACAGAGGAACAAGGCCATGGCAGCCACGTCTTCGGCGGTGACCATGCGCTTGAGGGAGATCTTGTTGAGGTATTCCTGGCGCATCTGAGCTTCGGGCACGCCGAGTTGCTCAGCGCGGGCGCGGATCACACCGTCCATGCGCGGGCCTTCGACAATGCCGGGCAGCAAGGCGTTGACGCGGATGTCGCTCTCGCCCAACTCCGAAGCCAAGGATTTCATCAGGCCGACAATGGCCCATTTGGTCGCCGCATAGGGCGTACGCCACGCGTAGCCTAGCCGCCCCGCCACCGAGGCGATATGCAGCAAATGGCCGTGGGACGATTCCTTGAGCAGCGGTACTGCGTGGTGGGCAAAGCGGTATTGGGCCGTGAGATTGATGTTGATGGTGGCTTGCCACTCGGCGTCGCTGATGGTGTCGATACCTCCCGTAGGCCCCGCAATTCCGGCATTGTTGACCAACACGTCCAAACCGCCGAACTGCTCGCGCTGCACCTTGAATACCGCCTCGACCTGCGCGGCATCGCTGACATCGGCGCGGGTCGCGACGCTGCCAGGGTATTTATCCCGAAACGCCGCCAGCGCCGGCTCGCTCACATCACACACATGCACTTGGGCGCCGGCTTCCATATAGGCCGCGGCCAACACTTCACCAATGCCGGCAGCCCCGCCGGAAATCAACACACGTAACCCAGGATAAGGCTGTAGCCGTTGTAGGACACTCATGCACGTTTACCTCCTGATACAGACGACCGCGCACGGTCGTTTTTGACGAGCAAGCGCGCCAGGGAATCGGCGGCCTGCATGATGTCGTCGGTCACCGCTGCCCGCGCGCCGGCGCCATCGCGGGCAGCCAGGGCTTCAACGATGCGCGTATGCGCTTCCATCGAACGTTGCAGGTGGGCTTTATCGGGGGCGACCAGGGCAAAACACGGCCCCATGTGCAGCCAGAAATTCTCCACCGCTGCCATGGTCAATTCGGCCTGGGCCACTGCATAAATGCGACGGTGAAAGGCGAAGTTGGTCCACAGGTAGCGGGATACGTCGACCTCATCGGCGGCCTGTTGCATCTGGTTGCACAGATCGGTGATTTCGTCGAGGTCGTGTTTTTGCAGGAGCAGCACGGCTTTTTCCGCCAGCAAGCCTTCAAGGGCTACCCGCGTGTCGCGAATTTCACGCAAGCGTTCGGCGGTCATCAAACGCACTCGCAGGCGGGAAGTTTCGGTGACTTCAAAGGCGTTTTCGGCGCTCAGGCGTTGCAACGCTTCACGTACCGGCATGGGGCTGGAGCCGAGCGCTTCGGCGAGGCCACGGATGGTGAGTTTCTGGCCAGGCTGGAAACGGCCACTCATCAGCGCTTCGCGGATCTGGCGGTAGACCTGGTCTTGCAGGGTATCGCGGGACACCTGACGCAAGGTGGGCAGGAGGAGCGGACCATCGGTCATGAGGCAAAACCTGTGTTGTGGTTGTTATGGCCTCAATATGTGATCACAAATCAAATATGTCAAATGATCTCCCGCCAATGAGCGTGAGCACATAGACATGTGGGAGCGGGCCTGGCCGCGATGCAGTGGGTCAGTCACACATTGGTTGACTGACACACCGCCATCGCGGGCAAGCCCGCTCCCACAATTTGACCGCGTTTGACCTGTTACTCAGGGTTTGAGCGGACGCTCCTGGTCACGCTCGGAAAGCTCGGTGCCGTCGTCCGGATGCTTCCAGGTTTGCGGCTTTTCTTCTTCAGGCTTCTGCCGATGCTCTTCACGCTCCGGCTCGTGGTGCTGCTTCTGTTCGTTCCCCATAAAGGTCTGCGCCCATAAGAATTGGATACAGCTTCAAGCATAGAACACAGCAGGCTGTTTTGAAGCCGGCCCAGATTGATAGCAAATACGCATCAATTCATCCAAATTAGTCACTTATCATTTCTAAATGTGTCAGCCACTATCCCAAGTCTTAAGCGAAACAAGCACTTTAAAAAGAACGCTGGAGACACAAAACCATGACGACCCCTTCCCGGCCTGCGGCTGCCCCCTCCAAAGTAGGCGCTGTATTGCGCGTTACTTCGGGCAACTTCCTCGAACAGTTCGACTTCTTTCTGTTCGGTTTCTATGCCACCTATATCGCTGCCGCGTTCTTCCCGGCCGCTAATGAGTTTGCGTCATTAATGATGACCTTCGCCGTGTTCGGCGCTGGCTTCCTTATGCGTCCATTGGGCGCGATCATTCTGGGTGCCTACATCGACGACGTGGGCCGTCGCAAAGGCTTGATCGTGACCTTGTCGATCATGGCCAGCGGTACGCTGCTGATCGTACTGGTGCCCAGTTATCAGACCATCGGCCTATGGGCACCGTTTCTGGTGCTGTTGGGGCGCCTCCTGCAAGGCTTCTCGGCCGGCGCGGAGCTGGGTGGCGTGTCGGTGTACCTGTCCGAAATGGCTACGCCGGGCCGTAAAGGCTTCTACACCAGCTGGCAGTCGGGCAGCCAACAGATCTCCATCGTCGTCGCCGCGGCCCTGGGTTATGGCCTGAACGTGTGGATGGAACCTGCGGTGGTGGCCGATTGGGGCTGGCGTATTCCGTTTGCCGTCGGTTGCGTGATCATTCCGTTTATCTTCGTGTTGCGTCGCAACCTGCAGGAAACCGAAGAGTTCGCCAACCGCAAGCATCGCCCGACCATGCGTGAAGTGATGGCGACCCTGGTGAAGAACTGGACCGTGGTCATCGGCGGCATGCTGATGGTGGCCATGACCACCACCGCGTTCTACCTGATCACTGTGTACGCACCGACCTTCGGCAAAACCGTGTTGCACCTGAGCACCTCGGACGCCCTGCTGGTGACCTTGCTGGTCGCGATTTCGAACTTCTTCTGGCTGCCAATCGGCGGCACGTTAAGCGACCGCTTCGGCCGCAAACCGGTGCTGATTGCCATGACAGTGCTGACTGTCCTTACGGCTTATCCGGCATTGTCCTACGTGGTCAACGCACCAAGCTTTGCGCACATGCTGGAAACCCTGCTGTGGTTCTCGTTCCTGTATGGCATGTATAACGGCGCGATGATCCCGGCGTTGACTGAAATCATGCCGGTGGAAGTGCGTGTGGCGGGTTTTTCCCTGGCCTACAGCCTGGCGACAGCAGTGTTCGGTGGCTTTACCCCGGCGATCTCCACCTGGTTCATTCACATCACTGAAGACAAGGCTTCACCTGCGTATTGGATGATCTTTGCCGCGCTGTGTGCATTGTGTTCGACCCTGGCGTTGTATCGCCGCGCCAATACCCGTGGCCAAGTCCTGCAGGAGGCCGCGCAATGAAGCCGCTGTTCAAGACCCTCACCGCTGTCGTCCTCGGCACCCTGGCGCTGGCCGCCCAGGCTGAGCAACTCAAAGTCATGACCTCGGGCGGCTTCACCGCCGCGTATAAGTTGCTCGGCCCGCAATACGCCAAGCAAAGTGGTGACACCCTCGAGACCATTCTTGGCCCGTCCATGGGCAAGGCGCCGGAAGCGATTCCCAACCGCCTGGCCCGTGGCGAGCACGCCGATGTGGTGATCATGGTCGGCTATGCCCTGGACGAATTGATCAAACAAGGCAAAGTCGACCCCGCCTCCCGCGTGGAATTGGCGGACTCGCGGATCGGCCTGGTGGTGAAGGAAGGTGCGGCCAAACCTTCGATCAATACCGACGCCGAGCTCAAGGCTGTGCTGAGCCAAGCCAAGTCGGTGGCCTATTCGGATAGCGCCAGCGGCGTGTATGTCGAGAAGCAATTGTTCAAGAAACTCGGCATGCCGGCCAAGGGCACCATGATCGAACGCGTGCCGGTGGGCGAGCAGGTGGCCAAGGGCGATTACGAGGTCGGCTTGCAACAAGTGGCGGAGCTGTTGCCAGTCAAGGGTGTAACGTTTGTGGGCAAGATCCCGGAAGACGTGCAGTCGGTGACGCGCTTTGCCGCGGGCATTCCGGTAAACGCCGAACACCCGGAGCAGGCCAAGGCGCTGTTGCAGTTCATGGCATCGCCCGAGGCCCAGCCAGAGGTGCAATCCACCGGCCTGGACTCGGTGTCACGCTGACCGGAACGGCATCTCCCGCACCAACCGCTCCAACTCCAGCGCCGCCGGTGGCAATGTCCGCCCGCGGCGCTTGATCAAGCCCACATTGCGCAGCACCTGGGGCTCCACCAGCGGCACACTGACCAGAATCGGGTGAGTGTGCGCCGGCATCGCAATCGACGGCACCATCGCTACGCCCAACCCTGCCTCCACCAGCCCGATCATCGTGGTCACGTGGTGCGTCTCGCAGATACTCGGCTTTTTCACCCGCACCCCTCGCAGGGCCTGGTCGAGCAGGAAGCGGTTGCCCGACGTCTTATCCACCTCGATGTAGTCATGCTCATAGGCCTCGGTCCAGCTCACGCTGTCACGCTCAGCCAACGGGTGGTCACGCCGACACGCCAACACATAGCGCTCCTGCAACAGCAACTCGAATTCCACCTCATCGGCCAGGCTGCCGCTGAAACTCACACCAAAGTCCGCCTCGCCGCTGGCCACCGCATTGCACACCTCGCCGGCACTGGCATCCAACACCCGCAGGCGAATCTTCGGGTACAGCTTATGGAATTCGGAGATCACGTGGGGCATGAAGTAGTACGCGGTAGACGGCACGCAGGCGATGGTGACGTTGCCCATGCGTGTGGACGCGACGTTGCTGATGCCCATCAAGGCGATGTCCAGATCATCGAGCATTCGCTCCACCTGGGGCAAAAACGCACGCCCGACCATGGTCAGGCTGACCCGCCGCGTGGTGCGTTCGAACAGCTTTACATCCAGCGCGGATTCGAGCTTTTCGATACGCCGGCTGAGGGCCGGTTGCGAGATACGGATGGCCTCGGCAGCGCCACGAAAACTGCCCTTGTCCACCACGGCGCGGAAGGCTTGGAGGTCGTTGAGGTCGAAGTTGATGATCACGGGAGGCTGGCCAAAGGTGGTCGAGGTGACAAGCATTATCGTATGGGAGCCGGTGGGACGCCATGTATGCCGAGACGGTTTGCCGAGATCATCCTGTTACACATATGAAGTCATACATATCAGCAAGTTATCGGCCGCCTGCGGCCACGCGATCGCCAAAACGGGTCAATACTTGGGGCCTGACCTACACAACTGGAGACGTAGCAACTCATGGAAACCTACCCCTTCTGGATGGACGACGAGTCGCCGGGCATCGGCATCGATCAGTTGCTTCTTGCATCGCGCCAATGGTCGAGTAGGATTGAATCCTACTCAACCCTGGCGGATAACCCCATGCGCTCAACCCAGCAAATGAGCATCACCTTGCCCCTTGAAATGGCTGCCATGGTCAAAGCCAAGGTGGCTGCTGGCGAATATGCCAGCGAAAGTGAAGTGATTCGCGATGGCCTGCGGGCGTTGCTGGCGCGTGATCGTGCCATGGAAGATTGGCTCAGAGACGAAGTCATCCCAGCAGCGACCGCCCTTGAGGCGAAGCCTGAGCTTGGGTTATCGCCAGAACAGGTCCGCGAACATATGGCCGCCAGACGACGGGGCAAAGGCACAGGGCAAGCGTGAGCTACTCGGTAGTTTTTTCGCCCGAGGTCTTGGCGCAGCTCTATGCCCTCGAAGACTACATCAGCGATGTGGGCTCCCCTCTTGTAGCGGTGCGTTTTATCGACAATCTTGTCAGCTACTGCGAAAGCCTTGCCCTGTTTCCCTTGCGCGGCATGCACCGTGACAACCTGCTGAAAGACTTGCGCATCACTCACTATCGTCGCAGCACCATTATTGCGTTCAGGGTGAAGCCTGACTTCAAAACGGTATCGATAGTGGGGGTGTTTTACGGCGGGCAAGACTACACGGCGTTGTTGCATGCAGATGAGAACGAACACCCGACAAGGGCTGAAAAGCCTGCTGAAAACTGATCAGCAGGCTTTTAGCGTTCAATCACCCTTTAGCGAAGGGCCTGATAGCGCGTTCCACGCCGTTGGTGCACCGAAAAACGCCTGGGCATTACTGTCCAACGTTTCCAAGTGATACCCGCCTTCCTGCACGATCACGCAGGGTAACCCCAGCGCGCGGATGCGGGCTCCCAACCGCGCAAAGCCTTCCCGCGTCACCGCGACTTTGCTTTGTGGGTCCAGCTCGTAGATATCGAAGCCCAGTGACAACACCAGCACATCCGCCGAAAAGTCCTTCACCGCTGCCAGGGCCTGCTCCAGCTTTTCGAAGAACACCGCTTCGCTGGCACCATGGGGCATCGGCAGGTTGAGGTTATACCCCTCGCCGGCGCCACCGCCTTTTTCCTCGGCAAAGCCTGCCACGCCAGGATAGAAGTTGGTCGGGTCGCCGTGGATCGACACATACAGCACGTCGTCGCGGTCGTAGAAAATTTCCTGGATGCCTTGGCCGTGATGCATATCGGCATCGAGCACGGCGACACGCTGGAAACCTTGGCGCAGTGCTTGCGCAGCCACGGCCGCATTGTTGATGTAACAGAAGCCACCGGCCGCGTCGAAGCGGGCGTGATGGCCCGGGGGCCGGCACAAGGCGTAGGCGGCAGGGGCGCCATCGAGGATGTCTCCCGCTGCGGCGATGGCGCTTTGGGCTGACCAATAAGCCGAGCGCCAGGTCAACTCACCGATGGGGCAACTGCCATCGGCCAGGTAGCGTGCCGCCTGGGCCAGGATGCCGCGCAAGGCATTGGGTTCACGCACGAAGATGTTGGACATGACTTCGTCGCCCCAGTCTTCGGGGATTTCTTTCCAGCGCTGGTGAGCTTCTTGAAGAAAAGCCAGGTAGTCGCCGCCGTGCACGGCGAGCAACGGATCCAGACCGTAGTCGGCCGGTTGCTGGATATCGAAGCCCAGGGTTTGCGCAGCCAGCAACAGGTTGCGCGCGCGCTCGGGAACCTCCTGGGGCGTGCGCATCTGGCCGCGGGAGTAGTAACTACGTGGGTGATGCAGGAGTTGTTCGGGGTGAAAAAACGTCTTCATGAGTTGCTCCTGGATAAACACAGAACCTGTGGGAGCTGGCTTGCCTGCGATAGCGGTGAATCAGGCAGTACATTGTTCTCTGACAGTCCGCTATCGCAGGCAAGCCAGCTCCCACAGGGGTGCGGCGTCGGCCTTTAGAAATGAACATGCCCGGCGCGTTTCAAGACGGCGTTAAGCAATACATCGGTGCCCTGGCGCACATCGTCGGGCAAGACATCTTCGGCTTCGTTGTGGCTGAGGCCGCCAACGCAGGGGATGAAGATCATGGCGGTGGGACAATAGCGCGCCAGGTGAATCGCATCGTGGCCGGCACCGCTGACGATGGTCTGCTGGCTGTAGCCCAAGCCGTCCACCGCAGCCTGCACGCAAGCCACGCATTCGGCGTCGAACGGCGTGGCCGGGCTGATCCAGTGAGGCGTGATGGTGACGCTCAGGCCACGGTGGTCAGCGATAGCCTGCAGGCGTGCACGCACTTGCTGCTCCATGGCGTCGATGTCGGCGTCGCGGTGATGGCGCAGGTCGACGGTAAAATTGAGCAAGCCAGGAATGGTGTTGCGCGACGACTTGGCGATGCTCAGTTCACCCACAGTGGTGAGACCCTGCGGGGCAAAATCGGCAGCGAGGTTTTCCAGGGCCTGGATCATTTTCGCCGCGCCGTACAGCGCATCTTTGCGCAACGGCATCGGCGTGGTGCCAGCGTGCGCGGCCATGCCTTCGACCCGCACATCGAGCCAGCGAATCGCTTGACCACCGGTGACTACGCCGATGCTGTTGGCGTTGTCTTCCAGGATCGGGCCTTGCTCGATATGCGCCTCGAAATACGCATCTACTGCGCCACCCAACGGGCGCTCACCGTTGTAGCCGATGGTGCGCAACGCCTCGTTCACGCTGATACCGTCTACATCGGCGGTTGCCAGTGCCTTGTCCAGGGCGAGCGTGCCGGTGAACACCGCCGAGCCCAGCATGGCCGGGGTGAAACGGGCGCCCTCCTCGTTGGTCCACACTGCAATTTCCAATGGCTTGCGTGTCTGGATGCCGTGGTCGTCAAGGCTGCGGATCACCTCCAGGCCAGCCAACACGCCGTACACCCCATCGAAGCGTCCACCTTCGGGCTGGGTATCCAGGTGGCTGCCCATCATCACAGGGGCTGCGTCCTTATCGGTGCCGCCGCGGCGGGCGAACAGGTTGCCAATAGCGTCCACGCTCAACGTCAGGCCAGCGGCTGTACACCAGTGGCTGAACAGCTCACGACCGGCCTTGTCTTCAGCGCTCAATGCCAGACGGCAGCTGCCACCGCGTGCCGTCGCGCCGATCTCGGCCATGTCCATCAGGCTATGCCACAGGCGCTCGCCATTAATCTTCAACATTACTGACTCCCTCAACTGTGTGCCATTTCCAGACGGTGAGCCGTGGCGTGGCGGCGGGACAAGGCCAGCACGCACACCAACGAGACCGCCGCGATCACGCTGTAAAACACTGCCATCGGCCACCATTGGCCAAGGTATTGATGAGCCAGCCAGGTGCCGATCAGCGGCGTCAAACCACCGGCCAACGCGCCGCATACCTGGTAGGCGAGGGAAATCGCGGTGTAGCGCACACGGGTTTCAAACAGGCCGCTGACAAAACCTGCGATGACGGCGTAGAACGACGCCATGCACACCACCGCCAAGGCAATGCCGAGGATGATCAAGGGCGCCTGGCCGCTGCTGACCAAGACGAACATCGGATACGGCGAAGCCATTGCCAGTACACACATGGCGCACAGGAACCGCGTAGCGCCGACCTTCTCCGCCACCCAGGCGGCCAATGGCTGAACGCAGAACTGGATAATGGCAACGAAGAACAGGCATTCCAGGATCAGCGATCGCGGTAGGTCCAATTGCTGAGTGCTGTAGGCAATCATGAAGGTGTTAGTGAAATACACGCCGGCAATCCCCAACGTATTGGCGCCAATGCACAGCAATAGCGGGCGCCAAGCGGTCTTCAGCACTTCGAGGACGGGGGCTTGGTCCTTTTTAATAGCACGGGCCTTTTCCGCCAGGGCCTTGTCTTCAAGGAACTCCGGCGACTCGTTCACACCCAGGCGAATCGCCAGGCCGACCACTAGCAGTAAGGCGCTGGCCAGGAACGGCAGGCGCCAGCCCCAACTGAGCAGGTCTTCTTCCGGCAGACGAGTGACGGCGCTGAACGCCAGCAAGGACAGAATCAAACCGGCCGGGCTGCCCAACTGCGCGAAAGATGCAAAGAAGTTACGTCGCCCCTTTGGCGCATGTTCCCCGGCCATCAACACCGCCCCACCCCACTCGCCGCCGACCGCAATGCCCTGCACCACTCGCAACAGTATCAGCAGCACTGGCGCGGCAGCGCCGATCTGCGCATAGGTCGGTAACAGGCCGATGCACACCGTCACCACGCCCATCATCACGAGGGTAATCACCAGGGACTTCTTGCGCCCGATGCGGTCGCCGATATGGCCAAACACGATGCCGCCCAACGGCCGTGCGAAAAAGCCCACGGCGAAGGTGCCGAAGGCGGCCATGGTGCTGAACAGTCTATCGTCGGAAGGGAAGAACAGCTGACCGAACACCAGCGCGGCGGCGGTGGCATAGATGTAAAAGTCGTACCACTCGATCATGGTGCCGATAAAGGCGGCGGCCGCGGCACGGCGAGGCTGCGGCGAAGCGGAAGGCTTCATGGGGCTGGCTCCTTTGGTTATTTTTTTGGCAGGAGAAGATCAAACCAGTGCGCTCTGGTGGCGCTCGTTAAGCCCGATTTTTCGGCCTGGGGCTATGATTAGTCAATTTTCTATTTATTATCTTAATTATAAAAACTGCTTATTATCGAGCGATGCCATGCCCGAATCCCGCCGCGATATTCACCCCCTGCTCAACGACCGCCTGGACTGGAACCTGCTGCGCACCTTCCGCGTGATCGGCCAGGAACTGAGCATCAGCCGCGCTGCTGCCCGCCTGCATCTGACGCAACCGGCGATCAGCCAGGCGCTCAAGCGCCTGGAAGAACAGCTGGATTGCCAGCTCATCCTGCGCCGTGGCCCGCGCTTCGTACTCACCGAGGCGGGTGAACAGATCTTCGCCATTGCCGGGGAGATGTACGGCCAGGTTTCGCAGATGAGCAACGCCCTGCAAAAGCCGGGTGATGAAGTGATCGGCAAAGTGCGCTTGCTGATGATCAGCCGGATTAATTCCGACACTTTCGATGACTTTCTCGCAGGCTTTCATCGCGAGCACCCACGGGTAGACCTGGAGGTCGAAGTGATGCGCAGCTCCGACATTGTTGCCGCGCTGCTGGAAAAAACCGCGACCCTGGGGCTCAGCCTCAACCGCCGGCCACAACCGCGCCTGGAACAGCATCTGTTTCTGCGTCAGCGTTATGCGTTTTTTTGTGGGAAACACCACCCATTGTTCGGACGCACAGGGTTGGTCGAAGGGGATCTGCAATCGGAAAATTTCGTGAGCTTTACCAGCGACCAGATTGGCGGGATGCTCTCGCCGCTGACTATTTTCCGTGATCAGCAAGGGTTCGGCGGGCGGATTGTGGCGTCGTCATCCAGCCTGGAAGAAGTGCGGCGCCTGGTGATTGCCGGGTATGGCCTGGGATGCCTGCCGGTGCATGTAGTGGCCGAAGATGTGCAGAACGGGCTGCTCTGGCGGCTGCCGCCGGATGAGGGCATTGCGGATGTGGATATTCACGTGCTTTGGAACCGGGAGCAGAAGATGAGTCGGGCGGAGGGGGTGTTTATTGAGTGCCTTTTGGAGCGGTTGGCCAGAACATAATTGGCCGCATCCGAGTGCGCCAAAAAGCAGTTACAACTCACCGGATGCGCACCGAAGCGCGCACGGCTAGGATTGCAGCGAACTAAGCCAATGGCGTACATTAGCGATGATTTTCATTGAGACATCGGTCTTCACACGTCGCGTTAAAGAATTGATCGACGAAGATGCCTACACGGCCTTTCAGAACGTGCTTGTAGTGAATCCCGCTGCAGGCGATGTGATTGAGGGTACGGGCGGTATCCGCAAAATACGAGTAGCAGCCAAGAGCCATGGTAAACGAGGCGGGGCACGTGTGATCTATTACCACTTCGCCTCGGCATCACAGATTGTTTTACTGATGATCTATCCCAAAAATGAACAGCAGGACTTGAGCGCCGACGAACGCAAGTCACTGAAGGCTGCGATTGAGCACTGGAGATAGCTATGAGCCGACTTTTTGATGAATTGATGGAAAGCGTTCAAGAGATGAACGAGATCCTGCGCGGAGAACGGGAGCCATCCCGTGAATTTCATGTCGACTCAATGCGAGTTAAAGAGATCCGTAAGGCAACAGGGCTGACCCAGGCTAAATTCGCAGCGCTGATTGACGTTCAGCTCGGTACGTTGCGCAACTGGGAGCAGGGTCGTCGCGAACCTACTGGGCCGGCAAAGGCGTTGTTGAAAGCTATCCATAACGACCCGGTACATGTACTGAACGCGCTGGCTAGCTAAAATAAAACTCCCCCCCTGCACCTTAAACATCGTCATAACCGGAAAAGCTCGGAGCTGACTCAACTTCGGGCTTTTTCGTTTGTGATGCTGAGTGAGGACTCTTCAAAAACCTCACATCGATAGCACTGATGATTACTATCGAAACGAGCGCCTGCTCGATTGCCAACACTGATTCCTATAATCGCCCCCAGCTTCCCTCTCCTGCGTCTGACCTCAGGCGACTTTCACCTTGGAATCCCACACCATGCCAAGCGCGAGCCAGGCCTCTAACGGCCTTCCCGAACATAATCAACAAAGCGTCAAACAGCAGTGGCTGGCGATTCTTTCGGTCGCCGTGGGTGCCTTTGCCCTGGTGACCAGTGAATTCCTGCCGGTGGGCGTACTCAACGACGTCGCCAGCGACCTGGGTATCAGTGCCGGTCACGCCGGATTGATGGTCACATTACCCGGCATCATGGCCGCCCTCGCCGCGCCGTTTCTGTCGGTCAGCATTGGCGCCATGGACCGTCGCTACCTGCTGATTGGCCTGACACTGGTGATGATCATCGCCAACTCGGTGGTGGCCTTTGCCACCGATTTCAGCCTGCTGCTGTTCGGCCGCGTATTGCTCGGCATCAGCATCGGCGGCTTCTGGGCCACCGCCATTGCCCTCAGCGGGCGGCTGGCGCCCAAAGGCGTGGGGGTTGCGAAAGCCACCTCGATCATCATGATGGGCGTAACCCTGGCCACCGTGTTGGGCGTGCCGGTAGGTACATGGCTCAGCGGCCTGATGGGCTGGCGCATGACCTTCCTGGTCACGGCGTTGGTGGGCATTCCGGTACTGCTGGCGCAGATCTTCCTGCTGCCGCGACTCACCCCGGAGAAAGCCATTCAGATCCGTGACCTGCCGGCTTTGTTTATCAACCCACAAGCACGGGTCGGGTTGATCGCCGTGCTGCTGATCGGTCTCGCACACTTTGCCGCATACACCTATGTCGCACCGTTCTTTAAACACAGCTCCGGCTTCGACGGACCGACGATTGGCTCGCTGTTGTTGCTGTATGGCGTGGCTGGGGTGCTGGGCAATATCTTCGCCGGCTTTGCCGCCAACCGCAGCGTACGCAACACCCTGTTGCTGGTCGCACTGATGATCGGCACCAGCACCGCGCTGTTCCCCTACTTCGCCACCGGCATGACCGGCGCGGCGATGCTGATCGCCCTGTGGGGCTTCGCCTTCGGGGCTTTCCCGGCCTGCGCGAGCATCTGGATGTTCGTCGTGGCGCCCAAGGATGTAGAACGCGGCATGCCGCTGTTTGTGGCGCTGTTTCAGGTGATCATTGCCCTGGGCTCGTTCTTTGGCGGGCGGATCGTCGACCAGATGGGCAGCTCGGTGTTGTTGAGCCTGGCCACGGTGTTGGTGGGTTTCGGATTTGCGACCGTGCTGGTGTTGGGACGCAAGGTGAGTAATAGCCTGGTGGCGCAGCCAGCCTGACCGGGTTGTAGGCGCAAAAAGCCTGCTGAGCATTGAGCTCAGCAGGCTTTTTTCGTTTCAGGGAGCAGGTATTTATTTGGCCGCGGGGAAATCACGCTCGAGGACAGCATCCACCAAGGCTTGCGCGTTCTCGATCAATTGAGCCAGGGCCATGATCACGGGCGACTGCGTGCTGACTGGATCTTCGGCGCATTGGTAGGCGGATTGAAGGGCGGATGAGAGGGTTTCGGTGGCGTTTATAAGGGTTTCTTCGGTGCCGACATCATCGGCTACGCAAAAGATTTTGCGTGCATGCCCTTCGGTAGAATCAGCGGTGATCTTATTCATGATGTAACCCCAGCCAACGCAACCCTGCACGAAAACTGCCGAACCTGCACAACGTAAGCACCTGTTTCGGCAAAGCTTGGTAACCAGAATCTCCACCGGGAACCTTGTGTGCATAAGCCTGCGAGCTAGTCTCAAAAAGTCGCCGCCGTGGCGACATACTGTCAAGGGTGCTGATATGCCAACGAGATATCGCGATGCGGTCACAGGTGAATACGTAACCGAGCAAGAGGCGAAGAAAAGACCAAGGGAAACGGTGAAAGAAACCGATAAAAAGCGCCCGGCAAAGCCGACGGCCAAAAAGTAGGATCAACAGATGAGAGCGACTGCCGTATGTCCAGACAAACTTGCCAATGAAACCCGATTGCTCCAATGTAATGACCAACGTCATTACACAAGGAGCTATCCCTTGGCATCTATCAACATTCGTATCGATGACGACCTGAAAGCTCGCGCCTACCTGGAGCTGGAGAAACTTGGTGTCACCCCTTCCGAACTGATACGCCAGGCGTTGCAATATGTTGCCGAGCGCGGCCAGTTGCCATTTAAGCCTGTGCTGATGACTGAAGAGGATGAAGCCTTGATGGCGACCGTACGTGAGCGTCTTGCATCGCCTCAACGCGTAAGGGTTTCTTTGGATGACCTATAGCCTTGATTTTGATGCGCGTGCATTGAAAGAATGACAAAAGCTCGGTGACACCCTCCGTCAGCAACTCAAAAAGAAGCTGGTCGAAATCCTGAACAACCCACGTATTGAGGCTAATCGCCTACATCGCCTGCCTGACTGCTACAAGATCAAACTGCGTAGTAGCGGGTACAGGCTGGTGTATCAAGTGATCGATCAGGAAATTGCGGTGTTCGTGGTCGCCGTTGATAAACGTGAGCGTGATCAGGCTTATCGCAAAGCGTCTGAGCGCCTTGATCAGCGTTAGGCAGGACTGGAAAATATCCCTGAAGCAGTCGCTGATAAAGACTGGAAATGAAAAAGCCCCGCAGCTTATTCAGCTGCGGGGCTTTTTCTATGTAATGGCGGAGAGATAGGGATTCGAACCCTAGGTACCGGTGAAGGTACAACGGATTTCGAATCCGTCCCATTCGGCCACTCTGGCATCTCTCCAACGGCGCGCATCATAACAGTGTGTTTCGCGGAAGCAAACCCCAAAGGTGATTTTTTTCCGTGCTATCAGATGCTTGCGTCGATTACAGCGGTACGCCGAGACGATTGGCGACTTCTTCGTAGGCTTCGATCACGTCACCGAGGCCCTGGCGGAAGCGGTCTTTGTCCATCTTCTTCTTGGTGTCCTTGTCCCACAGGCGGCAGCCGTCCGGGCTGAATTCGTCGCCCAGGACGATGGAGCCGTCGTGGAATACGCCGAATTCGAGCTTGAAGTCCACCAGCAACAGGCCGGCGTCGTCGAACAGCTTGGTCAGCACGTCGTTGACCTTGAGGGACAACTCCTTCATGCGCGCCAGTTGCTCAGCGGTGCCCCAGCCGAACGCCACGACGTGGGATTCGTTGATGAACGGGTCGCCCTTGGCGTCGTCCTTCAAGAACAGTTCGAACGTGTAAGGGTTGAGCTTGAGGCCCTCTTCCACGCCCAAGCGCTTGACCAGGCTGCCGGCGGCGTAGTTGCGCACGACGCATTCCACCGGGATCATGTCGAGCTTCTTGACCAGGCACTCGTTGTCGCCCAGCAGTTTGTCGAATTGGGTCGGGATACCGGCCGCTTCGAGCTTCTGCATGATGAAGGCGTTGAACTTGTTGTTCACCATGCCTTTGCGATCCAGTTGTTCGATGCGCTTGCCGTCGAACGCCGAGGTGTCGTTGCGAAACAGCAGGATCAGGCGGTTGGCGTCGTCGGTCTTGTACACCGACTTGGCTTTACCGCGGTAGAGTTCTTCACGTTTTTCCATGATGGGCTCCGCTTTGAGTAAGGTGGGCTAGGCGATGTGTCGCCAGTCGAGCCCTGAATCTTGATCGGCCAGTTGCAGCCAGTCCGGGTCGCACCCTAGGGTGTCGACAAAACATTGCCGGGCAAGCGTCGGCAGGTTGTTCTTGCTGCTGAGGTGAGCCAGGACCAGATGTTGCAGGTCTTGCCAGCCCAACTCGTACACCAGGTATGCGGCCTGGTGGTTGTTCAAATGTCCCAGCTCGCCGCCCACCCGTTGCTTGAGAAAGTAAGGGTAATGACCGCGTGCCAGCAGGTCTCGGCAGTGGTTGGACTCGATCATCAAGGCATCGAGGTCCCGGTAACCCTCCAGCACCTTGGCGCAATAAGAACCCAGGTCGGTGAGCACACCGAAGCGCCGCTCACCGTCACTGAATACGTATTGCGTCGGCTCCTGGGCATCGTGGGCAACCGCGACGACATTGATGCTCAGGGCACCGATTTGCAGTTGCTCGCCACCAGCCAGAAAACCTGCCGGCTCGATGGGTTTGCGCATCCCGCGCAACGTGCCGCGGCTCATGTACACCGGCAGATTGTAGCGCCGAGACAGTAAACCCACGCCATGCACGTGGTCGGCATGTTCGTGGGTCACTAGAATCGCGCTCAACTGCGCCGGGTGAACACCGAGGCGCAGCAGGCGTCGCTCGGTTTCTCTTAACGAGAAACCACAATCGACCAGCACATACGTGTCATCGTGGGCGACCAGCGTACCGTTCCCTTGGCTACCGCTGCCGAGAACGGCAAAACGCATCGGATCAGCCCAGGTTGTCTTGAATCACCCCCAACACTTTGCGCGCTGTTTCAGCTGGCGCGACGGTGTTGATGTTCTTCTCGACGGTGACTTGCACGCTTTCGCCCACCTTGCTCAAACGAACCTGATAACGCTCGGCACGGGTTTCGATCTCTTCCTTGGTCGGCGCGCTGCCGAACAATTTGCCGAAGAAACCTGGCTCGTCGTCCTTCTTCTCAGCCTTTTCAGCCACGTTGATGTAGTACAGGCCCAGGCTGCGGTTGATGTCTTCAACGCGCCAAGGGCCCTGCTCCAACGCGCGGCCAACACTGGCCCAGGCACGGTCGAGGTCTTCACCCAGGTTCAGCACGACGTTGCCACTGCCGTCTTCGGTGAGGCTGACGCGGCTAGGGGTGTCGTAATCACGGGCGGCGAGCAAGGATACGGAACCGCCCTTCTCGGAAATACGGCTCATGCTGGCGAGCATTTCGTCGACCAGCGCGGCGTCAACACCCGTGTTGACCGAACGTGGAGTGAAATCGACGTTGGCTGTGCTGCCTGCAGGACGCTCGGCGCTGACCACATAGACTTCGCTGGTGTTGCGCTGCACGCCTGGCTCGATGCGCACACGCACACGAGCTTCGCTGTCGGCGGCAACACCGCCCGCCAGCAGGCGCTGGGCCATGTTGGCGGACAGCTCGCGACCTTGCTGCCACGCGGTGGTGAACTCACCGGTCTGCGGGCGTTGCTGGTCGATGCTAAAACCGTTGTCCTGGAAGAACTGCACCGCCACCGGCCAGACCTCGGCAGGCGGACGCTGAGCCACGATCCAACGATTGTCGCCGCTTTTTTGCAGGCTGTAGTCGCTGGCATCGGCCACGGACATAATCGGCTGTGGGCGTGGCACTACGTACTCACCCTTGACCGTGTCGTCGGCAACGTTGCGTGGAATCGGCAGCAGCGGGTCAAGGCGCTTGGCGACATTGACATCAGGCGGCAGTTGCATCGGTTTGGTTGCTTGCGCTTCCAGGTAATCGCTGCCGCGGTCACGGAAGTAGCCTTCCGGGCCCCATACCCAACCGCAGCCACTGGTGCTGGAGATAATCAAGGCAAGTGCGGAAAGTCCGGCCAATCGCTTCATGCGTAGTGCTTCCTCAATTAAACCAGGACGCCGGACTGGCGCAGGGCCTGTCGCAGCGGTTCGTGACAGGCTTCGCTGAGGCGGGTGAGCGGCAGACGGATACCGTCCGGCATCAGGCCCATCTCAAACAGCGCCCACTTCACGGGAATAGGATTGGATTCGATAAACAGTGTCTTGTTGAGCGGCATCAGCTTCTCGTGGATCGCACGCGCGGTGGCTGCATCGCCCGCGATGGCGGCGGCACACATATCGCTCATGGCGCGCGGGGCCACGTTGGCGGTCACGGAGATGTTGCCCTTGCCACCCAGCAGGATCAGCTCGACAGCGGTGGCGTCGTCACCGGAATACACCAGGAAGTCGCTGCTCACGCCGGCCAGGATGTCCTTGGCGCGCTGCAGGTCGCCGGTGGCTTCCTTGATGCCGATGATGTTCGGCACGGTGGACAGGCGGATCACGGTCTCGGCCTTCATGTCGCACGCGGTGCGACCCGGTACGTTGTAGAGGATCTGCGGGATCTGCACGGCTTCGGCGATGGCTTTGAAGTGCTGGTACAAGCCTTCCTGGGTCGGCTTGTTGTAGTACGGAGTCACCAGCAGGCAAGCGTCGGCGCCGGCCTTCTTGGCGTTCTTGGTCAGCTCGATCGCTTCACGCGTCGAGTTGGCGCCCGTACCGGCAATCACGGCAATGCGGCCCGCTACGCGCTTGACCACGAATTCGATCACCTGGATGTGTTCTTCCACATCAAGGGTGGCCGATTCACCTGTGGTGCCGACCGCCACAATGGCGTTGGTGCCCTCTTGCAGGTGGAAGTCCACCAGTTTGCCCAGGCTGTCCCAGTCGAGACGACCTTGTGCATCCATGGGTGTGACCAGTGCCACCATACTGCCCGCAATCATGCAACCGCTCCTGCCGGAAAAAGAGAGCCGTAATGGTACTGGCGCCAAGATGCTTGTACAAGCGAAGTACCGCGTGAGGATGCGTTCTGGCGCAACTAAACGACGGGCAATGCCATCATTAGGCCAAAGCACCGCCCGAAGCGGGCTGATCACGCAATGAAAACGCCACCTCCTAGCCCTTGGCGACGCTTTTCGCTACCCTTGATCCTTTGATCGATACCGCCCACACGGTATCGACCGCTCATCGCTTTAGGAAGGCTGCATGTCCACCCCCACAGTTCGCGAACAATTCCTTGTTATCAGTGCCCTCGGCGCCAACCCCATGGAGCTGACCAACGTCCTGTGCCGCGCCAGCCATGAGAACCGCTGCGCCGTCGTGACCTCCCGCCTGACCCGCCATGGCGAGTGCAGTGCGCTGGTCCTGCAGATTTCTGGCTCCTGGGATGCCTTGGCGCGTCTGGAAACCGGCCTGCCAGGCCTGGCCAAGAAGCATGATTTCACCGTCAACGTGGTACGCAGCGCTGCCCTGGAAAACCGTCCCCAGGCCCTGCCTTACGTAGCCTATGTCAGCTCGGCCTACCGTTCGGACATCGTCAACGAGTTGTGCCAGTTCTTTATCGACCACAACGTCGAGCTGGAAAACCTGACCTGTGACACCTACCAGGCGCCACAAACCGGCGGCACCATGCTCAATGCCACCTTTACCGTGACCTTGCCGGCCGGTGTACAGATCAGTTGGTTGCGCGACCAGTTCCTGGATTTCGCCGATGCCCTGAACCTCGACGCCTTGATTGAGCCATGGCGCCCACAGAACCCAATGTAAGGAAGTACTTCTCTATGCCGGTAGCCATCGACACACCCGTGGCCGATTTCGAGGCCCAGGCCACCAGCGGCCAGACCTTCAGCCTTGCAGCCTTCAAGGGCAAGCAAGTGGTGATCTACTTTTACCCGAAGGACAGCACCCCTGGCTGCACCACCGAAGGCCAGGGTTTTCGTGACCAGTACGCCGCGTTCAAGGCCGCCAACACCGAAGTGTTCGGCGTGTCGCGTGACAGCGTGAAGTCCCACGAGAACTTCAAGGGCAAACAGGAATTTCCGTTCGAGCTGATCAGCGATAAGGACGAAGCGGTCTGCCAGCTGTTTGATGTAATCAAGTTGAAGAAGCTGTATGGCAAGGAATACCTGGGCGTGGATCGCAGCACCTTCCTGATCGACAGCCAAGGCGTCCTGCGTCAGGAATGGCGCGGCGTGAAAGTGCCGGGCCATGTTGATGCGGTTCTGGCGGCAGCGCAGGCGCTGAACAAGGCTTGATCTTGCCTCGATAAGGCCTTCAGGCCTTGCGCAACCAATAACGGTACACACCCTCGGCGGCGTCTTCATGCTCCAGGGTGTGGCCGGCCAGCTTGGCAAAGGTGCGAAAATCACGCTGGGAGCCGGCGTCGGTGGCAGTCACCTTGAGCACGGCACCACTGGCCATTTTATTGAGCTCCAGCTTGGCCTTGAGCAATGGTAAAGGGCAGTTCAGACCGCTGGCGTCGAGTTCGGCGTCACAGGCTACAGCGTCGGTCATGGTGTTACTCCAGGCAAACATTCGGGCTGCTTAGAATATCTGGTCCCAAGCTCAGTGTCCGGCTACAGTAAGCTCTTTGTCGAAAGGCTTTGTGCATGACTTTTTTGCGCCCTACCCTGCTGACGCTGGCCTGCCTGCTGGCCTCCCCGGCCTTCGCTGACGACCTGCCGTCACTTGGTGATGCCAGTTCTGCCATTGTCTCGCCGCAACAGGAATACCAACTGGGCCGCGCCTGGCTGGCCTACCTGCGCGGCCAGGTTTCGCAACTCAACGACCCGCAACTCAAGGATTACGTTGAAACCAGCGTGTACAAGCTGGTGGAGACCAGCCAGGTCAATGACCGGCGCCTGGAATTCATCCTGATCAACAGCCCACAGCTCAACGCCTTTGCGGCTCCCGGTGGGATCGTCGGGGTCAACGGCGGCCTGTTTCTCAATGCACAGACCGAAGGTGAATACGCGTCGGTACTGGCCCACGAACTGGCACACTTGTCCCAGCGCCACTTCGCCCGAGGCGTGGAAGCGCAATCACGCATGCAACTGCCGATGATGGCCGCCCTGCTTGGGGGCATTATCGCCGCTGCTGCGGGTGCCGGTGATGCCGGTATCGCCGCGATTGCCGGCTCACAAGCCGCCGCGATCCAGGAACAGCGCCGCTTCTCCCGCCAGAACGAGCAAGAGGCCGACCGCATCGGTATTCTCAACCTGGAGAAAGCCGGCTACGACCCGCGCTCCATGCCCACCATGTTCGAACGGCTGATGCGCCAATACCGCTTCGACGCCAAGCCGCCGGAATTCCTGCTGACTCACCCGGTAACCGAATCGCGTATCGCCGACACCCGCAACCGCGCCGAACAAGCCAAACCTGGCGGCAAGGAAGACAGCCTGCGCTATCAATTGATTCGCGCACGGGTGCAGCTCAAATACGAAGACACGCCAGGTCTGGCCGCCAAGCGCTTCCAGGCACAGCTGGATGAAAACCCTAAAAATGATGTAGCGCGTTATGGCCTGGCCATCGCCCAGATCAAGGGTACTCAACTCAAGGAAGCGCGGGAAAGCCTGGCGCCGTTGCTGGCCAAGGCGCCTAACGACATCACCTACAACCTGGCCCAAATCGAACTGGACATCACCAGCAACCGCATGCCGGATGCGCAACAACGTACCGACCGCATGCTCACCCAGTACCCCAGCAACTATCCATTGAACCAGGTGCGGGTAGATCTGTTGCTTAAACAGAACCGTACCGCCGATGCAGAAAAGGCGCTGGACGGGCTACTCAAGTCGCGGCCGGACGATCCGGACGTGTGGTATCAGGTTGCTGAAACCCGCGGTTTGTCCGGCAACATTATTGGCCTGCATCAGGCTCGCGCTGAATATTTCGCATTGGTGGGGGATTTCCAGCAAGCCATCCAGCAGTTGGACTTTGCCAAGCGGCGTGCTGGCAATAACTTCCCGCTGTCCTCGCGCATCGACGCCCGTCAGCGTGAGCTGATCGAACAGGAGCGCCTGGTGAAAGGCATGATGAGCTGAACCCGCCGCCCACAAAAAAGCCCCGCTGCCGTTAACCGGCAGCGGGGCTTTTTTATAGGTCTAGCGGATTACTCAGCCAGCTTGAAGGTGATGAAGCTGGCACGGCCTTGACGCAGGACGCGCATCGACACCGAGCGATTCTTCGGCAACGCCTTGGCGATGTCGGCGAACTCCTTGGTGGTATCGATTGCCTGGTTGTTCAAGTGGGTGATCACGTCACCCGGTTGCAGGCCGATCAAGGCGGCTGGGCCGTCCTGAACTTCCTTGATCACGACACCGCTTTGCAGGTCGAAGGTTTTCTTCTGTTCGGCGGTCAGTTCAACCACGGCGATACCCAGGCGGTTGCTGCTGCGCTCGGCACCTGGCTTGGCGTTGCCCAGGGCGTCCAGGGTCGCGCCTTCTTCCGGAATTGCCCCAACGGTCAGTTCGACGTTCTGGCGCTTGCCGTCACGAATCACTTCCAGCTTGGCTTTGCCGCCGGCCTTGAGCGCGCCGACCAAATGAGGCAAGTCTGCCGACATGATGATCGGCTGGCCGTTCATGCTCAGGATTACATCGCCCACTTTCAGGCCGCCTTTGGCCGCAGGGCCATTGTCCTGAATCTGCGCAACCAGGGCACCGGCCGGCTTGTCGAGACCGAAGGACTCAGCCAGGTCCTTGTTCACTTCCTGGATTACCACGCCCAACCAGCCGCGGCTGACCTTGCCGCCGCTTTTGAGCTGATTGGAGACATCCATGGCCACATCGATCGGGATCGCGAAGGACACGCCCATGAAGCCACCGGAGCGGGTGTAGATCTGCGAGTTGATCCCCACCACTTCGCCGGCCAGGTTGAACAGCGGGCCACCGGAGTTACCCGGGTTGATCGGCACGTCGGTCTGGATGAACGGTACGTAGTTCTCGTTTGGCAGGCTGCGACCGATGGCACTGACGATGCCTTGGGTAACGGTGTGGTCAAAGCCGAACGGTGAACCGATCGCGACCACCCACTGACCGGCTTTCAGGTCCTGAGACTTGCCCAGCTTAAGCACCGGCAAATCCTTGCCATCGATTTTGAGCAAAGCCACGTCGGAACGTGGATCGGTGCCAATCAGCTTGGCCTTGAGTTCACTGCGGTCGGCCAGGCGCACGAGAATCTCGTCGGCATCGGCAATCACATGGTTGTTAGTGAGGATGTAGCCGTCAGGCGAAATGATGAAGCCGGAGCCCAGGGACTGGGCTTCGCGCTGACCACCGCCACCACGGGGAGAGCGAGGTTGGGGCATCCCGCGTTCGAAGAACTCGCGCAACATGGGCGGCAAGCCTTCCAGGTCGGGCATCTGCTGGTTCGAGACTTTGCGATCCGGCAGCTTCTGCGTGGTACTGATGTTCACCACGGCAGGCGAGGCCTGCTCCACCAGCTGGGTGAAATCAGGCAGCTCGACCGCTTGCGCAGGTAAGGCCTGACCCAGCACCAGCACTGTGGCGACTATGGATAAGTAAGACTTCAAACGTGGTATCGACATACAGCTCCCGTTACGACGAGCAGGGTTAAGCGACAGGGTTCAATAAACGCCGGATACTGCGAGTGGCATTTTTGCTCCGCGAACAAACAAGGCCAGAGCCATCAAACCCTGACCTATAAAAAACATGGGAAGTTTTTGCAAGTGAAAATGCTGTCCAGAGATTTCATACGCCCAGCACCCAACGAAATTCGGGCCCAGATTGATAGACCAGGATGAACATAAGATTAACAATCTCAGGGCTTGGCGGCGGCTTTTTCACCACGCACCGACAACGCGATACGTTCAGCTGTGCCGATGGGAATTTCGCCCACCACCGTAACCATCATTTCGCCATCCACCGTATTCAATCGCCGGGATACTGCCACGGTCGGCCCAAGCTGAGCGCGGGTTTCATTTACATCAGCGCCGTTGGCTGACTCAAGAAACACCGAAAAACGCGCGAGCCCATCGTCATACATCAGGCTGTCGACGGTAGATTTCGTTTGGGAATCTTTGCGCGTAGCGCTGCTGATCTGTTGGAAACCAGGCGGTAGCCAGTCCAGATGCCACTTTTGCGTGGCAGACATGTCAGGAGATTTAGCGGCGGACATTGTTACCGGCGAACAGTCGCTGCCGGGCTGCAAGCTCTGCTCAGAAGGAGTGGCCGAAGTATCCAGGCGGGTGAACTGAAAACGCTCCAGCAACTGCCCCTGGTCATTTAGCAGCAAGGACTTGAGCGGCAGCGCAGTTTCACGGTCCAAGTGTAATTCAAACCCATAACGGTAGGGGTCACGCGGGCTGATCGACACAATCACCGCATTACGACCGGCCACACGGGATTTGCCAATGACGGCCAGATCGTAGAATGAAGTGAGTTTTTTTGGATCAAGAATACGCGAGGGTGCCTCAGGCGAATGACCGAGACCGGCAACCAACGTGCCACTGACACATTGTGCCCGACCATCAACCCTGACCGCTTCTTGGGCGGAGCCGTCAAGTTGCAACAATCGTTCACGGACATGACCATCCTGGACGCGGTGCCAGATGTCATGGGTTGAAAAACTGCCGTTACGTTCGTAGACAAACGTACCTTCGAAGCTTTGCTGCTGCTCTGCACGCCCAAGTCGAGTCAGCCAGTCTTGGGCTTCATCGGCATGGGCGGATAGTGCAAACCAACTACTGAGCAAAAGCGCAAGGAGCGGTATGGCGCGCATAGGGCTCCTTAGCGAATCAGCGGTTTTCCTGGCTTGCTGCGCGAGCGTATGGCAGAGCGCTTTCAGTGCCTTTGGCGGCCGATTCCTGCGCATGTTGACGCAGGTAGCCTGGAAGGCGCTGATCTTGCCAGCCGGATTGCCCCTGAAGTACACCATTGGCCATAGGGCCGGTGGTATCGGTGCTTTCCTTGTAGCCAGCCAGCACGGCCGGGCCTTTGACTTGCGGACCGGCCATGACCGGCTGCTGAGTCTGCTGGGCCAGCTCGTTGCCTGCGATCTCGTCCTGGTTGTACAGGCGAACGCCTGCCAACACAGCAACGGTCACCGAGGCGGCCACTGCCAGACGACCCAGGCTACGCCATGGACCACGCGAGGCTTTTGCCGGAACGGCTTCATCCGCCAGTGCAGCAGAAACGGCCGCAGCAATATCCAGACGAGGGATTAGGAGATCCTTGTGCATCACCGCCCGAGCGACTTGGTAACGAGACCAGGTATCACGGGTTTCGGCGTCATCAAATGCGTTGAGCACTCGACGAAGTTCCAGTTCATCCGCTTCGTTATCCATCACTGCGGACAGCGATTCCTGCAGGGCATCACGACTCATGGCGGTTCCTCTCTTGGCTGTCGCCGCTGTCTTTAGTTTTCCTGCAACAACGGTTGCAAGGCTTTGTCGATGGCTTCTCGGGCCCGGAAAATCCGTGACCTCACAGTCCCCACCGGACATTGCATGACGCTCGCAATGTCTTCGTAACTCAGACCATCGAATTCACGTAAAGTTAACGCCGTACGCAAATCTTCTGGCAGTTGCTGAATAGTGCGATGAACGGTGCCTTCGATCTCGTCGCGCAGCAATGCACGCTCCGGCGACTCGAGATCTTTGAGGCCGTGATCACCATCGTAAAATTCTGCATCTTCTGAACTGACATCACTGTCTGGTGGGCGGCGACCGCGTGACACCAGATAGTTTTTCGCCGTGTTAATGGCGATGCGGTACAGCCACGTATAAAACGCACTGTCACCGCGGAAATTTCCAAGTGCACGGTAAGCCTTGATAAAGGCTTCCTGTGCAACGTCCTGCGCTTCATGGGTGTCGTGCACAAACCGCACGATCAACCCGAGAATTTTGTGCTGGTATTTCAGCACTAGCAGATCAAATGCTCGCTTATCACCGCGCTGTACGCGCTCGACCAGCTGCTGATCCTCTTCCTGGGTTAGCATGAACACTCCTCGTTGTACTTGAAGGAGGCTTGCATAACTAAACGATCAGGCTTGCAAACATAGACTCGGGCTTTTCGCAAAAGTTCTCCCCCTTCAAGCAAGTTTCCGGCATGCACTGATTTGGCACACACGAAAAACGCAGCACGGTCGGTGCCGGCTGCGCGAATAATCTTGTCGCCGGTTTCGTGACGCGTCCAATGCTCCCGACGGGCCAATAAACTCAACGTTTTCCCAGCTTTCGGGCAACCTGCTATTGAGTCGGGGCTTATGCAAAAAGTTCCCGTCCCGCCAACCGGCCGTTTCCCAACGCTGCGCAGCATAATCTCACAATGCCACGAAGGCGTGGCTATTGTGCCGCTCCACCCCTCTATATACTAGTGGCCCGTGTGACCCTTTGATTCGCCGATCCAGGCGTCCTGTTTGCGCCCCCCTTTGGATCGCTTTTTGCGGAATCCGTCAAATGAGCCAACAGTTTCAACACGATGTCCTCGTCATCGGCAGCGGCGCCGCCGGCTTGAGCCTGGCCCTGACCCTGCCCAGCCATTTGCGTATAGCGGTTTTGAGCAAAGGCGACCTGGCCAACGGCTCGACCTTCTGGGCCCAGGGCGGCGTGGCTGCGGTGCTGGACGACACAGACACCGTGCAATCCCACGTCGAAGACACCCTTAACGCCGGCGGTGGCCTGTGCAACGAAGACGCCGTGCGCTTCACCGTCGAGCACAGCCGGGAAGCCATCCAATGGTTGATCGACCAAGGTGTGCCCTTCACCCGCGATGAACATGCCGGCAGCGACGACGGTGGCTTTGAGTTCCACCTGACCCGCGAAGGCGGCCACAGCCATCGCCGAATCATTCACGCTGCCGATGCCACCGGGGCCGCGATTTTCAAGACCCTGCTCGATCAGGCCCGCCAACGCCCCAACATCCAATTGCTGGAGCAGCGCGTCGCCGTCGACCTGATCACCGAAAAACGCCTGGGCCTGCCGGGCGAACGCTGCCTGGGCGCCTACGTACTGAACCGCACCAGCGGTGAAGTCGATACCTATGGCGCACGCTTCACCATTCTCGCCTCGGGCGGCGCCGCCAAGGTCTACCTCTATACCAGCAACCCCGACGGTGCGTGCGGCGACGGCATTGCGATGGCCTGGCGCTCGGGCTGCCGGGTCGCCAACCTGGAGTTCAACCAATTCCACCCCACGTGCCTGTATCACCCGCAGGCCAAGAGCTTCCTGATAACCGAAGCCCTGCGCGGCGAAGGCGCACATTTGAAGCTGCCCAATGGCGAACGCTTCATGCAGCGCTTCGACCCACGCGCCGAGCTGGCACCACGCGATATCGTCGCCCGCGCCATCGACCACGAAATGAAGCGCCTGGGTATCGACTGCGTGTATCTGGACATCAGCCACAAGCCCGAAGCCTTCATCAAGACCCACTTCCCGACCGTCTACGAACGCTGCCTGACCTTCAATATCGACATCACCAAGGGCCCGATCCCCGTGGTGCCGGCCGCGCACTACACCTGCGGTGGCGTGATGGTCGATCAGCATGGCCGCACCGACGTGCCGGGCCTGTATGCCATCGGCGAAACCAGCTTCACTGGCCTGCACGGCGCCAACCGCATGGCCAGCAATTCATTGCTCGAATGCTTCGTGTATGCCCGCTCGGCGGCAGCGGACATTCTTGAGCAACTGCCGCGCATCCCGGTACCAGCCGCCCTGCCCCGCTGGGATGCGAGCCAGGTCACTGATTCGGACGAAGACGTGATCATCGCTCACAACTGGGACGAGCTGCGACGCTTCATGTGGGACTATGTGGGCATCGTGCGCACCAACAAGCGCCTGCAAAGGGCGCAACATCGGGTGCGCTTGCTGCTGGATGAGATCGACGAGTTCTACAGCAACTACAAGGTCAGCCGCGACCTGATCGAATTGCGCAACCTGGCCCAAGTGGCCGAGCTGATGATCCGGTCGGCCATGGAGCGCAAGGAAAGCCGCGGCTTGCATTACACCCTCGACTATCCACAGATGCTGCCCGAAGCCCGGGACACTATCCTGGTGCCAACCACCTACGCCGGCTGAACTTCAGGCGTACCCGCAGGCGCCGGTGCACATCGGCGGCCTGTGCATCCCTTGGCACGCAGATGGACCGCACTCGCCGTTCACCCTGCGCCCGGTAACGCAACACCACGATCAGCGGCAACGCCAGGCTGTCGGGCCGCAGTTGCACAGGGTGCCACCCGCGTGCGGCGCTCCATAATTGCCAGCCATCGTCGTCACGGCGCAGGCCACGAATCGACGAACGGTGAGTGAGCAGAATTTGCCGCGGTAACACCCAGGCACAATGAGCCAGGCATAACAGGATGCCCAGGCTTGAGTAAGGCAGGTTTAGAACCAGCAGGCTGCCCAGCGCGATCAGTTGGGCAAGCACATAGGCCGCCAGCAACAGCCGCGAGGCCTGCCAGCGGCATTCGAAACGATTACTTGGGCTGGACACGGTCCAGGATCATCCGAACCATGCGCTGCAGCTCCGGGTCTTCGGATTCGGCGCGCTCCATGAACCAGCCAAACATGTCCTGGTCTTCGCACGTAAGCAACCTGACGTAGAGGTCGCGGTCCACCTGATTGAGCGTCGCGTACACCTCTTTGGTGAAAGGCACCAGCAACACATCCAGCTCCAGCATGCCGCGACGGCTGTGCCAGTAGAGGCGATTGATTTCTACATCTTCGACCATGGAGCCCTCCTAAAATAGAGCGCAAGTATACAGCCCAGGCGACACCGGAACAGTCGGCTTTGGTCGACCGCGACGAAACTATGCATTTGCCGGACGCCCCTCTATGATGCACCCATGACTTTTTGACCTGCGATGACCCATGGCTGACTCCGCTTTTTTCTGCTCCCTGTCCCACGAAGGCGTTCTCGCCGTCCGCGGCTCTGATGCTGCCAAGTTCCTGCAGGGCCAACTGACCTGCAACCTCAATTACCTGAGTGAAACCCAGGCCAGCCTGGGCGCGCGCTGCACGCAAAAAGGCCGGATGCAGTCGAGCTTCCGCATCCTGCTGCAGGGTGATGGCGTACTCCTGGCCATGGCCACCGAGTTGCTTGAACCGCAGCTGGCAGATTTGAAAAAGTACGCGGTGTTCTCCAAATCCAAGCTCACCGACGAAAGCGCTGCCTGGGCGCGCTTCGGCCTGGCGAACGCAGACGCGGCCCTGAGCGCCCTGGGCCTCGCGCTGCCGGTCGAGACCGATAGCGTGGCGCGCAACGAAGCATTGATCGCCGTCCGCGTTTCCCCGGGCCGTGCCGAACTCTGGGTACCTGCCGAACACGCCGACGCCGTGCGCAGCCAATTGGCCGCGCAGTTGCAACAAGCTCAATTGAATGCCTGGCTGCTTGGTCAGATCCGTGCCGGTATCGGCCAGGTGATGCCCCAGACGCGCGAGTTGTTCATCCCGCAGATGCTCAACCTGCAGGCCGTGGGTGGCGTCAGCTTCAAGAAAGGCTGCTACACCGGCCAGGAAATCGTCGCGCGCATGCAGTACCTGGGCAAACTCAAGCGGCGCCTGTATCGCCTGAGCCTGGAGGCCGACGAACTTCCCGAGCCAGGCACGCCGCTGTTTTCCCCCAGCCATAACAGCGCAATCGGCGAAGTGGTCATCGCGGCAAAAGCTGACCAGTCGATTGAACTTCTCGCTGTGCTGCAAGCCGAAGCTGCCGACAGTGGCGACGTGCGCTTGGGCACCTTGGAGGGCCCGGGCTTGCACCTGCTTGACCTGCCCTACCAACTGGACCGTGATCGCGAGATCCAGCGTTAATCGCCGTACTTTTTTGCAGCACCCTAGAGAGCATGAATGAACAAGCTGGCGGAAAAAGTCCAACAAGCGTTGGTAACGGCCATCGACAACGATGACCTGGTTCTGCCGACATTGCCGGAGGTGGCCCTGAAAATTCGCCAGGCCGCCGAAGACCCGGACATCAGCATCAGCCACCTGAGCAAAGTGATCAGTCGTGACACGGCCCTGTCGGCGCGCCTGATCAAAGTGGTCAACAGCCCGTTGCTACGGGCCAGCCAGGAAGTCACCGACCTGCACACCGCCATCACCCGGCTTGGTACCAACTACAGCAGCAACCTGGCCATCGGCCTGGTGATGGAGCAGATCTTTCACGCCCGCTCCGAGGTGGTCGAACAGAAAATGCGCGACGTATGGCGCCGCAGCCTGGAGGTGGCGGGCGTGAGCTACGCCTTGTGCCGTCGCCACAGCCACCTCAAGCCAGACCAGGCGGCCCTGGGTGGCCTGGTGCATCAGATCGGCGTGCTGCCGATCCTCACCTATGCCGAGGATCACTATGAGCTGCTGGCCGACCCCGTCAGCCTCAACCACGTCATCGACAGCATCCACCCGGTGCTGGGCGACAAGCTGCTGCGGGTCTGGGACTTTCCCGAGATGCTGGTGAACGTTCCAGGCCAATACCTGGACCTGACACGCGACTCTGCAAGCCTGGACTACGTCGACCTGGTGCAGGTCGCCGCGCTGTACTGCCACCGCGGCACCGACCATCCCCTGGGGACTGCGCCGATTGCCACATTGCCGGCCATCACGAAGTTACGCATAGACCTGCACAGCGACGCCCTGCGCAGCGAACTGGACGAAGCGCGCTCGATGTTTTACTGATCAACCCGCGATAAAACTCACGCGCACCTTAAGCCCCGCCAGCTCGCCATCATGCAGGCTGATCTGCGCCAGGTGCGCACGGCAAATCTCCCCGACAATCGCCAGCCCCAAGCCCGACCCCATGCCCTGCTGGCTGCGTCGATAAAAGCGCTCGAATACCCGGTCCCGCTCATCCAGCGGGATGCCGGGGCCGTCATCCTCCACCTCCAGCACCGCCGGGGCCGTCACGCGCAGAATCACATTGCCGCCAGGCGGGGTATGGGCCAAGGCGTTATCCACCAGGTTACTCAGCAGCTCATTCAACAGCGTCGGTTCGCCGCGCAGCCATACCGGCTCGTCGGCCTCCAGCGCCAGGGCCACGCCCCGCGCGTGGGCCAGCGGCGCCATGGCCATACCGAGCTCACGGGCCAATTGGCTCAAATCGAGCAGTTGCGCACCGCCTTCGGCAATGGCCCGGGCACCGTTTTCGATGCGGGCCAGGGACAACAATTGATTGGCCAGGTGCGTCAGCCGGTCGGTGCCCTGGGCGGCCGTTTCCAGGGTGTTGCGCCAGGTGGCCGGTTCTTCGGCACGCAGGCCCAGTTCCAGCCGGGCCTTGAGCGCCGCTAGAGGCGTGCGCAGCTCGTGGGCAGCGTCGGCAATAAACTGCGCCTGGCGCTCGAACTGCCCGCGCAGACGTTCGGTGAAATGGTTGAGTGAGCGTACCAGTGGGCCGAACTCGTCCTGAACTTCCACCAAGGGCAGGGGCCGCAGATCATCAGGCTGGCGCTCTTCCACCGCTGTACGCAGGCGTTCCAGCGGGCGCAGCGCGGCGCTCACCGCGAACCACACCAGCAATAACGCACCGATGGCGAGCATGCCCAGGCGCAACAAGGTGTCGGCCATCAGGCTGCGGGCCATGGCCACCCGGGCTTCGTCGGTCTCCGCAACACGAATTTCGGCCATGCCGTTCATGTTCGGCTCCGAGACGGCCTTGAGCAGGCTCACCACGCGCACAGGCTGGCCCAGGTACATGGCGTTATAGAACCGCGCCAAGGCTGGATAATCGTCGGTGCGGGGCGTGCCGGGCGGCGGGCCGGGCAGGTTTTCGTAACCGGAAATCAGTTTCTGATCAATATCATTGACCTGGTAATAAATGCGCCCGGCACTGTCGTAGGCAAAGGTGTCCAGGGCCACATAGGGCACATTGGCGCTGAGGGTGCCGTCCACCTGGGTCAAACCGGCGGCAATGGTGCGTGCCGAGGCCAGCAGCGTGCGGTCATAAGCGGTGTCGGCGGCTTCGCGACCGTTCCAATAAGCGCTCATGCCGCTGGCGAGCATCAACAACACCAGCAATAACGCAAGGTTGCACAGCAAGCGCCAGCGCAGGCTGCTGGGCTTATGCATCACGGGCTTCCAGCAAATAGCCAAGGCCGCGGAAGGTGACGATGGCGATGGGTTGGCCATCGAGCTTTTTGCGCAGGCGATGCACGTAGATTTCGATGGCGTCGGGGCTGGCCTCCTCGTCCAGGCCGAATACCTGGGAAGCCAATTGTTCCTTGCTCATCACGCGCCCCGGCCGGGCGATCAAGGCTTCGAGCACCGCTTGTTCTCGGGAGGTCAAGGTCATCAGCTCGCCTGCGACCGTGAAGCGCCGAGTGTCGAGGTCGTACACCAGCACACCGCAGGTTTGCTGACGCTCGCCGCCCAACACGCTGCGCCGCAACAGTGCCTTGACCCGTGCTTCGAGTTCCGTAAGTTCAAACGGTTTAGCCAGGTAGTCATCGGCGCCCAGGTTCAGGCCGTGCACGCGGTCTTTTACATCACTGCGAGCAGTCAGCATCAGCACCGGCAGGTTTTTTCCACGTGCCCGCAAACGCGCGAGCACCTCGAAACCATCCAGGCGCGGCAGCCCTACGTCCAGGATCACCGCGGCGTATTCCTCGCTGCTCAAGGCCAGGTCCGCCGCCACGCCGTCATGCAACACATCAACGGTCAAACCCATGCTCTTGAGCGCTTGGGCGACACTTTCGGCGAGCTGCAGATGGTCTTCAACCAGGAGGACACGCATGGATTTCTACCTCGTTCAGGGGTGGTCGGCGCCACGCTTTGCCCGGCAGTTTACAGCCGCAACCTGGCCTGTGAAGCCCGAAAACATTGAAAGGCGATTGAAAGGTTAGTGAAAGCTTCGCCCTTTAGCATCCAACCACGGTGGTCTATGCCCGCCGAGTTGCCTGACCCGTAGCGCCCGAAAAACGCCTCGAAGCGTTTTCGCCAAAATAAGAACAATAACGGAGTACACCACGATGCTGTCGACCCAGCCACAGGCTTGCCCGCCTGTTCGCTCTTGCCGTCTGACCCACACCGCCCTCGCCAGTGCCGCTGCCCTTGCCGGCTTTGCGCCGCTCAGCCAGGCTGCCTTCTTCGAAGACAGTAGCGCGACCCTGGAAACCCGCAACATGTACTTCAATCGCGACTTTCGCGACGGTACCAGTGCGCAGCAATCCAAGCGCGACGAATGGGCCCAGGGCTTCATGCTCAACCTGCAATCAGGCTACACCGACGGCACCGTCGGCTTTGGCGTGGATGCGCTGGGCATGCTCGGCGTCAAGCTCGACTCCAGCCCCGACCGCACCGGCACCGGCCTGCTGCCGACCCACGATGACGGCCGCGCCGCCAACGAGTACGCCAAGCTGGGCCTGACCGGCAAAGTGAAAATCTCGGCGACTGAGCTGAAAATCGGCTCGCTGATCCCCGAACTGCCGATCCTCAAGCCCAACGACGGGCGCATCCTGCCGCAGACCTTCAACGGTGGCTTGATCACCTCCAAGGAATTCAAGAACCTGGTGTTCACCGGTGGCCGCCTGGACAAAGCCAAGGACCGCGACGACACCAACTACGAAGACATCGCGCTCAATAACAAGAACAGCCGCTTCCTCAGCGGTGCCACCGGCAAGCACTTCAACTTCGGTGGCGTCGACTACAAGTTCGCCGACAAGATCACCGGCAGCTACCACTTCGCCCAACTCGACGACGTGTATCGCCAACACTTCTTCGGCATGGTCGCCTCACGCCCGATGGGCCCTGGCACTTTCGCCGCCGACCTGCGGCTGGCCATCAGCGATGACACCGGCTCGGCCCGCGGCGGCAATATCGACAACAAGTCCCTCAACGGCCTGTTCAGCTATGCCCTCAATGGCCATAAGCTCAGCGCCGGCTACCAGCACATGTCCGGCGACAGCGCCTTCCCATATGTGGATGGCAGCGACCCGTACCTGGTCAACTTCGTGCAGATCAACGATTTTGCCGGCGCTGAAGAACGCTCCTGGCAGGCACGTTACGACTACGACTTCGCCAAGCTGGGCATTCCTGGCTTGAGTTTCATGAGCCGTTACCTCTCGGGTGACAACATCAAGCTCAAGAACGGCGAGACCGGCAAGGAGTGGGAACGCAACAGCGAGATCAAGTACGTGGTGCAAAGCGGCACGTTCAAAGATGTGGCCGTGCGCCTGCGTAACGCCACCTATCGTTCCAACTACTCGGCCCGTGATGCGGATGAAATGCGCTTGCTGGTCAGCTATAGCGTCGCACTTTGGTAGTACCCCTCATAACAACAACGATGGAGATCGCCATGACCCCTTCACTGCGTAAATTTGCCCTCGCCGCCGGCTGCATGCTGTTCGCCGGCCAACTGCTGGCCGCCGACGAACCCAAGCGTCCGGAATGCATCGCCCCGGCCTCCCCTGGCGGCGGTTTTGACCTGACCTGCAAACTGGCGCAAAGCGCGCTGGTGAACCAGAAGCTGCTGACCAAGCCGATGCGTGTGACCTACATGCCAGGCGGCGTGGGCGCGGTGGCCTACAACGCGGTCGTCGCCCAGCGCCCTGCAGATGCCGGCACGTTGGTCGCCTGGTCGAGCGGTTCGTTGCTGAACCTGGCCCAGGGCAAGTTCGGCCGTTTTGATGAAAGCGCCGTGCGCTGGTTGGCGGCAGTGGGCACCAGCTATGGCGCCATCGCGGTGAAAAGCGACTCGCCCTACAAGACCCTCGATGACCTGGTTAAAGCCCTGAAGAAAGACCCAGGCAGCGTGGTGATCGGCTCCGGCGGCACCGTCGGCAGCCAAGACTGGATGCAAACCGCGCTGATCGCCAAGGCCGCCGGAATCAACCCGCGCGAACTGCGTTACGTCGCCCTTGAGGGTGGCGGTGAAATCGCTACGGCTCTGCTGGGGGGGCACATCCAGGTGGGCAGTACCGACATCTCCGACTCCATGCCGCATATCCAGAGCGGCGATATGCGCCTGCTGGCGGTGTTCTCCGAGCAACGCCTGGATGAGCCGGAAATGAAGGACATCCCGACCGCCAAAGAGCAAGGCTACGACATCGTCTGGCCGGTGGTGCGTGGCTTCTACCTGGGGCCAAAGGTCAGCGATGCCGACTACGCCTGGTGGAAAGACGCCTTCGACAAACTGCTGGCTTCCGAGGAGTTCGCCAAGCTGCGTGACCAGCGCGAGCTGTTCCCGTTCGCCATGACGGGCCAGGAGCTGGACACCTACGTGAAGAAACAGGTGGCTGACTACAAAGTGCTGGCCAAAGAGTTCGGCCTGATCCAGTAATCGCTCCTTTTTTGTGTAATGCCCCTGTAGGAGCGAGCGTACTCGCGAAGAACCCAAGGACATCCACGTGCGTCCAGAGAGCACGCGTTATCGTTGAAGTTTTTCGCGAGCAAGCTCGCTCCTACAAGAGGGGCCTTGGAGTTTTCTATGCTCTTACAACGCATTTTCGCTGCCGTGCTATTGCTGGCCTGTATCGGCCTGGCGCTGATGGCCTGGCCGTATCAGGCGGCCTTTTCCTACGAGCCTGTTGGGCCCAGGGCCTTTCCCCTGCTGCTGCTCGGGCTGATGGGCCTGGCGCTCATCTACATGATGATTCGCCCGCAGGCGACCAAACACACCGACGATGAACCCGCGCTGGATCAACCCACGTTGATCAAGATCGGCATCTGTGTGGCCCTGCTGCTGGTGTTTGCCGGCACATTCGAATCCTTGGGTTTCATTCTCAGCAGCATGCTGATCGGTATTCCGATGGCACGGCTGTACGGCGGCCGCTGGTTGCCCAGCGTGGTGATCATCACCTTGATGAGCGTCGGTCTTTATCTGCTGTTCGATAAAACCATGGACGTACCGTTGCCCCTCGGCCTGCTCGACGTTCTGGAGAACTGACATGGATACTTTTGGCTATTTGGGCCAGGGTTTCGGCGTTGCGCTGAGCCCCTATAACCTGGTGACCGCGTTGTGCGGCACCCTGATCGGCACCGTGGTCGGCCTGTTGCCGGGCCTGGGTCCGATCAACGGCGTGGCACTGTTGATCCCCATCGCCTTTGCCCTGGGCTTGCCGCCCGAGTCGGCGCTGATCCTGCTGGCAGCCGTGTACCTGGGTTGTGAATACGGCGGCCGCATCAGCTCGATTCTGCTGAACATCCCGGGCGAAGCCTCCACCGTGATGACCACCCTCGACGGCTACCCGATGGCCCGCAAAGGCCTGGCCGGCGTGGCACTGTCGTTGTCGGCCTGGAGTTCGTTCATTGGGGCGTTTATCGCCACCTGCGGCATGGTGCTGTTCGCCCCGCTGCTGGCCAAGTGGGCAATTGCGTTCGGCCCGGCGGAATATTTTGTCTTAATGGTGTTTGCGATTGTCTGCCTGGGCGGCATGGCCGGTGACAAACCACTGAAGACTTTTGTTGCGGCGCTGATCGGCTTGTTCCTTTCCTGCGTGGGCATCGACGCCAACAGCGGTGTGTACCGCTTTACCGGCGACAATATTCACCTGACCGATGGCATCCAGTTCGTGGTGTTGGTACTCGGCCTGTTCTCCATCAGCGAGATTCTCCTGCTGCTGGAAAAAACCCACCGTGGCCAGGAAGCAGTGAAAGCCACCGGGCGCATGATGTTCAACGTCAAGGAAGCCTTATCGGTACTGACCGTGAACCTTCGTTGCGGCGTATCGGGTTTTATCATCGGCGTATTGCCGGGTGCGGGTGCGACCATGGCCTCGGCCGTTGCCTACATGACCGAGAAACGCATCGCAGGCGCCAGCGGCAAGTTCGGCCAAGGCGACATGCGCGGCCTGGCCGCCCCTGAAACCGCCATTGGCGCATCGGTCTGCGGCGCCATGGTGCCGATGCTGACCCTCGGCGTTCCTGGCTCCGGCACCACAGCGGTGATGATCGGCGCCCTGTCGCTGTACAACATCACTCCCGGCCCACTGCTGTTCCAACAGCAACCGGACATTGTCTGGGGCCTGATCGCCTCGTTGTTCATCGCCAACATCATGCTGGTCGTGCTCAACATCCCGATGATCCGCATCTTCACCCGTATCCTCGCCGTGCCGAACTGGGCGCTGGTGCCGGTGATCGCCATCATCACCGCGATTGGCGTGTACGCCGTGCATGCCACCACCTTCGATCTGTTCCTGATGATCGCCATCGGCATCTTCGGCTACATCCTGCGCAAGCTGGACTTCCCGCTGTCGCCGCTGCTGCTGGGCTTTATCCTCGGCGGTTTGATGGAGCAGAACCTGCGCCGTGCGCTGTCGATCTCCAACGGTGCGCTGGAAATCCTGTGGTCGAGCCCGATCACCTTTGGCGTCTGGGTGCTGACCGCAATCATGCTGCTTGTACCGCTGCTGCGTATCTGGCGTAAACGCGTGCAACAGCGTCGTGCCCTGGCCGATGTCTGAGGTCACCTTTAAACATTGGTGGGGAACACCGCTGGTCGGCCTGGCCGGCGGTTACCTGGCCAGCCTGGTGGGCTGGCCGTTGCCGTACATGGTCGGCTCGTTGCTGGCGATTATCCTGGTGCGTTGCCTCACGCCCTGGCAGTTGGCGGAGATTCCCGGCGGGCGCAAATGCGGCCAATGGGTGGTGGGCATCGGCATTGGCCTGCACTTCACCCCACTGGTGATCGAGCAGGTGATGAGCCACTTCGGCCTGATCTTCTTCGGTGCACTGGTCACCAGCTTGTCGAGTGTGGTCGGCGTGTGGTTGATGCGCCGCAGCGGGGAAGACCGCGCCACGGCGTTTTTCTCCAGCATGCCGGGCGGTTCCGGGGAGATGGTCAACCTGGGCGCTCGCAACGGCGCGGTGCTCAGCCGGGTTGCGGCCGGGCAGAGTTTGCGTGTGCTGGTGGTGGTGTTGTGTGTACCGGCGATCTTCAAGTATTTGCTCGGAGGCGGCGCACCGCAGTTTCACCCGGCGCCGGTGGACTGGGCGTGGCTGGCCCTGCTGTTTCCGGTGGGTGCGCTGGTTGCCTGGGGCTGGCAACGCTTGCGCCAACCCAACCCTTGGCTGTTCGGGCCATTGTTGGTGAGTGCGATTGCCAGTGTGACCTGGGATTTACACATTGGCCTGCCCGACGGCGGCAGCCAGATCGGCCAATGGTTGATCGGCAGCGGGTTGGGCTGCCACTTCAATCGGCAGTTCTTCCGTCGCGCGCCCTCATTCATGGGCCGCACTTTGATTGGCACGGCATTGACCATGCTGCTGGCGACGTTAGCGGCGGTGGGCTTGAGCGCCCTCACTCACCTCGACCTGCGATCACTGACCCTGGGCATGATGCCAGGCGGTATCGCTGAGATGAGCCTGACAGCTGAAACCCTGCAGCTGTCGGTGCCCTTGGTGACGGCGATGCAGGTGATGCGCTTGTTGTTCGTGCTGTTCTTGGCCGAGCCTTTGTTTCGGCACTGGAACCGTCAGCCCGCCCCCCTCTAAAACCTCCCACATGTTGAATGTGCCAGGCCTCAGACGGGTGGCAAACGCCACTCGATGGGGGCCTCGCCATTCTGCTCGAGAAACTTGTTGGCCCGGCTGAAATGCCCGCAGCCCAGAAACCCGCGATACGCCGACAACGGCGAAGGATGCACCGAGGTCAGCACCAGATGCTTGGTGGCGTCGATGAGCTTCTGCTTGCTTTGAGCATGGGCGCCCCACAGCAGGAACACCAGGTGCGGCTGATGCTCGCTGACTACCTCGATAATCCGATCGGTAAAGAACTGCCAACCCTTGCCCGCATGGGCGTTGGCGTTGGCGCGCTCCACGGTCATGGTGGTGTTGAGCATCAGCACGCCCTGGTCGGCCCAGCTTTGCAGGTAGCCGTGGTTGGGGATGTCGATGTTCAGGTCGCGCTTGAGCTCTTTATAGATATTGACCAGCGACGGCGGCGCCGGCACGCCCGGTTGCACCGAGAAACACAGGCCATGGGCCTGGCCAGGGCCGTGGTAGGGGTCCTGGCCGAGGATCACGACCTTGACCTTGTCCAGCGGTGTTGAATTGAGTGCGTTGAAAATCAATGGGCCGGGCGGGTAGATCTCTTTGCCAGCGGCATGCTCCTGGCGCAGAAACTCGCGCAATTGCGCCATGTAAGGCTTCTCGAACTCGTCACGCAGAGCGTGTTTCCAGCTGGGTTCGAGTTTGATACGGTCGCCATCGGTCATAGTTGAATTGTCTTGTAAAAAAGAATGAGGCGAACCCTAGGAAAGCCGACCCCGCTTGTCAATTGATCTGACACAGCACCGGCACTTTCTCACGAAGGGATCATACTCATCCTTCACCTTCTCGATTGAGGTCACGATGAACCTGCATTTCGAAGAACTGACCGGCAGTGGCGGCGCTCGCATCGGTATCGCCAGCCTGGACGCGCCAAAGTCCCTTAACGCCCTCTCCCTGCCAATGATTCTGGCCCTGGATGAGCGCATGGAGGCCTGGGCCAAAGATCCGCAGATCGTCTGTGTGCTGCTACGCGGTAACGGCCCCAAAGCCTTTTGCGCCGGTGGCGAAGTGCGCAGCCTGGCTCAGGCTTGCCGTGAGCAGCCCGGCGAAGTTCCGGCTCTGGCCGCCCAGTTTTTTGCCGCTGAATATCGTCTTGACTACCGCCTGCACACCTTCCCAAAGCCGTTGATCTGCTGGGGCCACGGTTATGTCTTGGGCGGTGGCATGGGCCTGTTGCAAAGCGCCGCCGTGCGTATCGTTACGCCAAGCAGTCGTCTGGCCATGCCCGAGATCAGCATTGGCTTGTACCCGGATGTGGGGGCCAGTTGGTTCTTGTCCCGCTTGCCGGGTAAGCTCGGCCTGTTCCTGGGCCTCACCGGCGCCCATATCAACGGTCGCGACGCGCTGGACTTGGGCCTGGCAGACCGTTTTCTGCGTGATGACCAGCAAGACGAATTGCTCGATGGCCTGCTGCAGCTGAACTGGCAGGAACAGAGCGCGATGCAACTCAACAGCTTGCTCAAGGCCCTGGCGCAGGAGGCGATCAGCGATCAACCCGACGCGCAATGGCTACCACGCCGCCCACAGATCGACGAATGGCTGGATGTAGGAGATGTACGCTGTGCCTGGCGCGCCTTGAACCTGCTGCGCGACCACAGCGACCCGCTATTGAGCCGGGCCGGCAAAACCCTGAGTGAGGGCTGCCCACTGACGGCGCATCTGGTGTGGGAACAGCTCCAGCGCGCCCGCCACCTATCCCTGGCCCAGGTGTTCCAGATGGAATACACCCTGAGCCTCAACTGCTGCCGTCATCCGGAATTTGCCGAAGGGGTGCGGGCGCGCCTGATCGACAAAGACCAGGCGCCTCATTGGCACTGGCCGGATATCAACACACTCCCGGAAGCGGTGGTGCAGGCGCACTTTGACAAGGCCTGGGAAGGTAGAAATCCTCTGGCAGATTTATCTGACTACTGACAGGTCTGTACGTTTGTCGTTGACCTTGAACTTGCAATTGTCCGGTTGGCTGTCCACGCACGTATACACCGGCAACTCGAACGCATCGGGCTGCAGCTTCCAATACAAGGAGCTGGTCAACGACATGTTGATAATCTCATTGCCCCTGCTTGGCCTCAACGCTACTACTACCCCGCTCCAGTTGGTGCGGTAGATGCACTTGTCCATGTAGCCGTTTCCTCTCTCCTCGCCGTCGCCCGGCATGAAGACTGCGCCAATGAACCCGTCGACAACACCACGCGACGCGACCTTCGGACTTTGCCAGCGCAGGCCGTTGTCTTGGGCGCGATAATGGCCATCGGCGTACACGATCTGCGACGGATAAGGACAGCCTTGCTCCGCACTTGCCGAGGCAATGAAGCAGCTCATCAGCAGGAGCACGCAAATCAATTGTTTGAACATAGGGATTCCATCTGCTCAGTCTCACCACGCAAAAGCACAAGGCTTCTCGTTAGTGAAGTACAGCTAGCGCCTCAAAGATAGCTGTTAAATCTGACAGTACGGACATACGGTACCTATAAAAAACGGCGCATGATGCGCCGCTTGTTTTTCAAGATATTTAACGGTGACCGCCGCGACCACCTCCGTGGTCGGAACCGCGTCCACGCCCGCCATTACCCCAGCGGTCGCCCCACCCCTGGTTGGGGTAGGGTCGGTAGCCGGCGCGAGGGTAATAGCGCGGGGCTGGTTGGTAGTAGCGCGGCGCCGAATAGTAGCGAGGCTGTGGCGCATAGTAGCGAGGCGCTGGCGCGTAATAGCTGCGCCCAGAAGGGTAATAACGCGGGCCGCCGTAGTAATAGGCTGGCGCCGGCGCGGTGTAGACCTCGGAGCGATAGTAGGTGGCGCCTCCATCGTAATAGGGCACGCAGGCTGAAAGGGTCAGGCCGAGCAAAGCGATGAGCAGCAGTCGTCGATACATGGCGGCCTCCTGGACCGCGGAAGAGCTCCTCCAGCGACGCTGGCGAGCGGCATTCAGCTTTCACTGAATGACGAAACATCTGACATCAAAAACCGAATCTGGTGCGTTCGCGACACAAGTGGAAACATCTGTTTCAGACGAAGTGAAGGTCTGTCAAAAACCCATGATGATGGAATGCCGCCCAGCCGCGCTGTATCGTGCAACAACTACCGCTGTCCTACCCGATGCCTGCCTGAACCGACCCATGACCACACCGACCCTATGCCCCGCCTGCGGTGCCCGCAACGACTGCTCCCTGGCCGATCCGCGCACGGCCGATCAAGCCTGCTGGTGCTACAGCGTCATCATCGACCCGGCGGTGCTTGAAGCCCTGCCGGATGAGGTGCGCAATAAAGCCTGCCTGTGCCCACGCTGCGCCCAAGTGGACGAACAGTTGCGTAACCGCCATGCGCGTTGATCGCTTCCTAAGCAACCTGCCACAGTTCAATCGTAAACAAGTGCGCTTGTTGCTGGTGGAGCGCCGGGTGACCGTCGAGGGTGTTGCAGTCAGCGATCCGCACCATGACGTACGTGAGTTCAGCCAGGTTTGCGTTGACGGTGAAATTCTGCAAGCGGGCAAGCCGGCACGCTATTTCATGCTGCACAAACCCCAGGGCTGCGTCAGCGCCACGTCGGACCCGCAACACTCCACGGTCCTGGACCTGCTGCACGAACCGGACAAAGCCGACCTGCATATCGCCGGGCGCCTGGATTTCAACACCACCGGCCTGATGCTGATCACCAACGATGGCCAATGGTCACGGCGCCTCACGCAACCACAGACCAAGTTGCCCAAGGTGTACCACGTGCAAACCGAACAGGACATCGGCCCGCAGTATGCGATGACGTTCGCGGCAGGGGTGTATTTCGCCTTTGAAGATCTCACTACCCAACCTGCCAAACTTGAACGGCTGGGCCCAAGAACGGCCCGGTTGAGCATCGTCGAAGGCCGCTATCACCAGGTGAAGCGCATGTTCGGGCATTTTGATAACAAGGTAATCGGCCTGCACCGCGAGCGAATGGGCCCCTTGGTGCTGGATACCTCGCTTGCGCCGGGTCAGTATCGGCCACTGACTGACGACGAGATCCGACTAATCTGACGACCGTTCAGCCGGTGATGGCAAAAAACCAACCGCTTACCTTGCGACCTGCCTTCGGTGCTGCTTGAATCAAGGCTTCAGCCAGATGATGACTGATGAGTCGCCCTATAACCTCCAAGAAACACCTGCCGCGCCCGTGCTTGATCGTCGGGCCCTCCCGGCAAACCGCCCGCCATAACAACACCCGCCGGCCAGCCGTCATCGGACCGACGTGAGCCTTCATTTTCCAGGCGTATGCCTACCTGTCATAAAGCACGTGCAAAGTGATTTGCGCGCACTACCCGCTTGCCAGGAGTCTTACGACATGAGGCCAGAAATCGCTGTGCTGGATATACAGGGTCAGTATCGGGTTTACACGGAGTTCTATCGCGCGGACGCGGCGGCAAAGACCATCGTCCTGGTCAACGGCTCCATGGCGACCACGGCGTCCTTCGCTCAAACCGTCAAAAGCCTGTACCCGCAATTCAATGTGGTGTTGTACGACCAGCCCTACGCTGGCCGTTCCAAAATCCATAACCGTCATGAGCAGATGCTCACCAAGGAAGTCGAAGGCCAGATCCTCCTGGAACTGCTCGACCACTTCGCAGCTGAATATGTGCTGTCCTTCTCCTGGGGCGGCGCCGCCACGTTGGTCGCCCTTGCACACCGGCCCCGTAGGATAGAAAAAGCCGTGATCAGCTCCTTCTCGCCGGTAATCAATGCGCCGATGCGCGACTACCTCGAACGAGGCGTCGACTACCTGGGCAACCTCGACCGCGACCGTGTCGGCCACTTGGTCAACAGCACCATTGGCAAGCACCTGCCTTCGCTGTTCAAACGCTTCAATTACCGCCATGTCAGCAGCCTGGCCGCACACGAATACGGGCAAATGCACTTCCACATCAGCCACGTGCTCAACAGCGACCGGCAGTGCTACCTCAAGGCGGCCAGGCAAATCGACATTCCGGTGCTGTTCTTGAACGGCGAGTGGGACGAATACACCAGCGCAGACGACGCCAAGCTGTTTGGCCAGCATGTGGCCAAGAGCTGCTTCAGCACCATCCAGGCAACGGGGCATTTCCTGGACATGGAACATAAAGCCGCGTGCCGCGATAGCCGTGAGGCCGTGGTGGGCTTCTTGAAAGGGCAGCGGCCCGCCAGCCCGTTGCGGTATAGCCAGGGCCAGGCGCAACATGCGTGGGCGCTTTGAGATCAAGCCTGACACTGTGGCGAGCATGCTCCCTCGCCACACGCAACTCTCACATTTTTCAAAGAAAAACTTCAAATCCAGCCGAACATCTGGTACAAAGTCAGCCGCTCTGAGCGGGTATAGTTTAATGGTAGAACAGTAGCTTCCCAAGCTTCCGACGAGGGTTCGATTCCCTCTACCCGCTCCACTCAGATTTGCGCTGGCGTCAGGAAGGTTCTGACGCAGGATGCACAAAAAACCGGTCCTTGGTGACCGGTTTTTTTATGTCTGAAATTTATTCTCCAGCGCTCATCTGCTGCTCGGCAGTCGAGCCTGAGGGTGTGAAGCACCTTGTGTTGAATCATCCACAGGAAAAAAAGCTGCTCGGGATTTCTTTTCTGGCATCCGCAGCGCTCCAGGTATTACAGCAGCAGCGGTAGGTACGCCTAAGCAAAGTCTTACGGCAAGGCCGGCAACACCGCGCGATAATGTAGGCTCATCGGCCCAGAGTTCGGAATATGGCAATGCTGGACACCCAAAAAACCACACCCAACATCATCCTGCGCCAAGTAGTCGGCTGGGTGTTGGTTTTGCCGCTGCTGATCTCGTTTGTACGGCTGCCCTTCCCCTTCCCCCTTAGATTTTTGCTGGAGTTAGGAGTGATTGCCGCGTCAGCGTATGGCGTGAGGTTTGCCTGGCGTCACGCAACCCCACGCGTGGCTGTGTTCGCTTTGTTTGTCACCCTGCTCAACGTCATTTCTATGTTCATGTTAGGTACCGCGTCAGTACTCAAGGCCCTTTACATTATCGCCTGGCTCTACGGGTACCCCTATTATTCCAACTGGGTTTACTGGAATTTCTAATGGGGCGAAGAATTTGACCGCAAGAAACGTAGTTCCCTAACCCCTTGGTGGAACTACAGTGGCGTCGTCCCCCCTCAACGCCCTTCAAGGAAACAGCTCATGACCTACCAGTACAAGCTCATGCCTTCCCCTGTCGGTGAACTCACCCTGGTGGCGCGCGATGGCAAACTCAGCGCCATCCTCTGGGAAGTAGAACGCGCCAATCGCGTACGCCTGGGTGAATTGATTGAGGCCAACGACAGCCCGGTGCTGCGAGAAACCGAACGCCAATTGAAGGAATACTTTGCCGGAACGCGTAACCAGTTCGAACTGGAGCTGGATTTCGCCGGCACTGACTTCCAGAAGCAGGTCTGGCAGGCACTGCTGACCATTCCCTTCGGCGAAACCCGCAGCTACAGCCAGATCGCCGAGCAGATCGGCAACCCCAAAGCCGTGCGCGCAGTCGGGGCCGCGAATGGGCGCAACCCGATCTCGATCATTGCGCCATGCCACCGAGTGGTGGGGGCTTCGGGCGGGCTGACCGGGTTTGCCGGAGGGCTTGAGGCCAAGCAGTATCTACTGACGCTTGAGGATCGCACCCAGGCAAAAATGGCTTTTTGATAACCGGTCAGCAAGCGCTCCGCGAGTGAAAGCCTGATACTCGAACAAACGTGCAAAGCCCAACTGTTGATACAGCGAGATGGCCTCCGTCGAGGCCTCGAGAAAACATCGGTGAGCCCCCAGGCTCGAGGCGTGAAGCAGGGCAGCTTGAATCAGGCAAGTGGCATAGCCTCTTCCACGAAAGCCCTTGAGCGTGCCGACATCATTCAGACGGGCCTCGCCTTCACACAGTGACAACGTCAACGAACAGCTCACACGCCCCTCGGCGGACAGGGTGAAGTGGTAAAGGGCCTCACCCGCATCAAGCGCCCTCTGGTGCCGTGCCTGATAGTTCACAACGACCTCGGGAAGCATCGAATATGCGCTGCCAACTGGACCCGCCCATTCGTTCAAATCCCGCGTCAGGCAGACCTGTAGAGTCCCCTCGCTCATCCTTGGAATAAAACGCGACAGCTCGAGAACCATCGCGGTTGTCTGTTCAGCAGGCTGGAAACCGATTGCGCAGAGCGCCTCGCGTAGCTCAGCCACCTTTTCCTCATGAACCACAATGCGTATTGCAAGGACGGAACCATGGATCAAGCCCAACGGGGCAGCAAAAGCTTCGCCCAATGGAGCGCTGCCCACGCGAATAAATAACAAGTCATACAGGCCAGAACATACGTCAACGAAATAAGCGTTGATAGCCGCGCTATAACGGCGATGCAGGCCGCAGGTGGCAGAAAAATAGTGATCTTCGGTCAGGTGATAAAGTGTGCGCAGGTCGCAGGTGGCATATGCGGTCATAGGGGTTATCCAGGTAAAAACCCAGTCTTGCGCTCGCCGCCTTGAGATACCGTAGGCTCGCTCCTAAAAGCACGGCAGAAAAACCCACAGTCCTGTTGATATGAAAACGGCGGTTGGATCCTCTCCAACCGCCGTTTTTTCATTTCCAGTAGTCGCCTCAACCGTCGCCTTGATGGCCCTTACCGTAGGTCGAGGCCAGGGCCCTGGCTTTTTGCAGGCGCTCTTCAAGCTTGGGTAGCGTCTCATCCACCAGTGCCTTTATCTCTGGCACATCCGACGCAGCGCCTTCTTTCTTGAACAGGGCGATGGCGTCTTCGTTCTCCTTGACCTGCTGCGCGGTATAGGCAGCGTCAAACGAATCGCCGTCCTTGAGTTCAGGCATCAGGGTTTCGGCCTTATCAACGATCTTCTCCCGTGGGGCCACTGGCAAATCAAGCTTCTTGGCGATCGCCGCCAAGTGCTGGTTGGCCAGCGTGCGCTCGTTGATAACCTCAATGGTGTAGTCCTTGATTTCCTGGGACGAGGTCTTGGCGTGGGCCATGCGGCTGGTTTCGATATCGGCCATGCCTTTGGCCGAAGCCTGCTCGATGAATTCTGCAGGCGACTGGGCGAAAGCACTGCTGGCGCCGAGGCCCAGCAGCATCGCGAAACTGGCGGTGCGTAACCGGGTAGCCATGCGGCTCATGATGGGTTCCTCCAGGGCAAAAATAGGCGCGGGAGCATACAACCCGCCCTGAATTCGAATTTTCACGGCGGTAAAGGTTTAGAAAAAACTTACCTGTGCGACGAACGGTCGTCGTCGCCTCAGGCCGCTTTGCTGCCGAACAGGCCCGGCAATGCGTGCGCCAGGGCATTGAGGGCGAAGCCGATAAACATCACGCCGCAGAGCTTGGTGATCAGGATTTCATGGCGTTGATACAGCGTGCGCACCCGTTGGGCACCCACCACGCCGATCAGGATCGCGTAGGCCAGCAAGCCACCGATAAAGCTCAGCAGAATCAACGTCGGCAACATCGACCAAGTCAACAACTCGGCTCGGCTGGACAGTAACGCGGTGAACGTCGCCACGGCGACCGGGTAGGCCTTGGGGTTGGTCAAGCCAAACAGAATACCGTGCCAGAACGGATGGCGCGCCGCGCCCTGAGGGGCATCGCTATTGCGCCGCTGGGTGCGGATCGCACGCCAGCCGAGCCAGAACAAATACATTCCACTGAGTACACCGAGTACGTCAAAGGCACTGCTGCCGACTTCCCGCGCACCGACGATGGCAATCAGCGCCGTGCTGCACCACACCACATCGCCGAGCAAATGACCGCACAAGAATCCTGCCCCGGCACGCCGGCCACGAGCCGCACCGATGCCGAATACGGCCAGGACACCGGGGCCTGGGGTAATGCCGTAGATAAAACCCGAAGCCAGCACGGCGAGCAGCAAGGATGGGGTCATGGATAGACGCTCCGACAGACGCTAAAAGGTGATTGATTCTGCATGTTTCAGCGCGGTGGGTAAAACTTCATTCCAGCATAGGGCTGGGCGCGACAGGCTTGCAGCCGCGAGGCCAGATCGCCGACATGAACCTCCAGCTTATGGCCGTCGGGATCGAGAAAATAAAACGATGCGCCTTCGCTGCGGTTGTCTCGCCATTCCTGTACCCCGGCAGCACGCAGGTGTTCGACCAAGGGAGTGAAATCAGCAGCATCGACAGTGAAGGCATAGTGGGTGTAATCCACCGCCGGAGCAGTCGAGCGCAACGGGTCCAGCGACAGGCACAGCCAAAGCCCAGGCAGTGAGAGGTAGGCACCGTTGTCCCAGGTTGCGTCGAGCTGCAGGCGCAGCAGATCGTGATAGAAACTGACGCTGCGCGGCACATCGGTGACGGCCAGGGTCAGGTGGTTGAAACCGCTGAGCATCTAGGTGTTCTCGCGTTATCGTGGGTCTGCGGACAATACACCCACCACCCTGCCAATCAACCACTGCAACCCCACATCCCCACCCCGTCGCGTATGCCAGGCCAGCTCAAAGGCAAACGACGGAATATGAAACGGCGGTGGCACGGCCAGCAATTGCCGAGCGTCAATATTTATCAAACCCCGGGACGACACCGTCAGAATCAGGTCCGTACCCTGGATCAACTGCGGCGCCACACCCCAGTGCGGCAGGCTTATGGCTACATGGCGGCGTTCACGAATGGCCGTCAGCGCCCGTTCGATTTCCGGCGTGCCGCTGCCGCGCATCTCCAACAGTACATGGGGGCGCGACAGATAGGCCGGCAGGTCCAGCACCCCGGCGGGCGCCAGGCTATCGCGGTCGACCAGGCAGGTGTAATGCTCCTCGAACAGCGGCGTAGTCCGCATTTCGGCGGGCATGTCGGGGAATACGCCCGCAGCCAGGTCGAGATCGCCATTGAGCACACCCTCAACCATGCCTTCGCGGCTAGCCTGGATGACCTGCAAGTCGATACCGGGCGCTTCATGGCGTAGGAGGCGAACCAGGCCGGGCAGGAATATCGCCGCGCTGTAGTCCGACATCGCCACACGAAAGCGGCGCTTGGCAGAAGTGGGGTCAAAACGATTCGGCGCCAGTAAGGCCTGCACCTGGGCCAGGGCTTCGGTCAATGGCGCCGCCAATTCCATGGCTCGGGCGGTTGGCACCAATGTGCCGCCCTGACGCATCAGCAGCGGGTCGCCCAGCATATCGCGCAGCCGCGCCAACGCATGGCTGACCGCCGGCTGGCTCAGGTGCAGGCGCTCGGCGGCGCGGGTGACGTGTTGCTCGCTGAGCAAAGCGTCGAGGATCACCAGCAGGTTCAGGTCGATGCGACGCAGATCATTCATCAGCTGCATGCTCGGCATAATAATTCGGAATTTAAATTTGCGCGACGAATACCCTAGAGTCCAGCAAAACCTTTGGGAGCGTCGAGATGACTGTGTTGCATTGGGTAGGTTTGTTAGCGCTGGCGGTGTTCGCCGGCGCGGTGGTGCCGTTTCAGAGTGCGATCAACGCCAACCTCGGGCGCGGCCTCGGCCATCCCTTGTGGGCCACCCTGGCTTCGTTACTGGTGAGCATCATCGTGCTGCTGCCGGTGATTGTGGCGCTGCGTTTACCCCTGCCGAGCCTGGCCTTTATCAGCAAGGCACCGTTGTGGATGTGGGCCGGCGGTGCCTTTGGCGTGTGTTTTATTTCATTGGCGTTGATGCTGCTGCCCAAGCTCGGCGCATCGGGCTTCATTGCGCTGGCCATGGCCGGGCAGGTTCTCGCGTCATTGCTGCTGGACCATTTCGGCCTGTTCGGCCTGGTGGAACGTCAGTTGACAACCTCCCGGGTGTTGGGCGCGCTACTGCTGATCAGCGGCGTTGCGCTGATTCAGTTCAGCGGCGCTCAGCCGCAAGGCGATTGATCTGCGCCTGCTCCACCACGGGCTGCGGCGCGCCCTGGCTGGCCGCCTGCAACATCGCACGGCCGACGGTCTCGGTGCTCACCACCCAATCCGGTTTCAGTCGCCGCACAAACGAAAGCACCGGCCCGAGCACGCTATAGAAGGATTGGTACAACGGCGTCTTCGAACGCACACCGTGCAACGGCTGGATGATCCCCGGGCGGAACAGATACACCGCCTTGAACGGCAAGCGCAGCAAGGCATTTTCGGTCTTGCCCTTGACCCGCGCCCACATCGACTTGCCGGCTTCGGAACTGTCCGTGCCGGCGCCGGACACATAGATAAAGGTCATCTGCGGATTGAGCCGCGCCAGGGTGCTGGCCGCCACCAGGGTCAGGTCATAGGTGAGGTGGGTGTAGCGCGCCTCCTTCATGCCCGCCGACGAAACGCCGAGGCAAAAGAAACAGGCATCAAAACCCTGCAGCAGGTTTTCCAGGGGTTGGAAATCCAGCATGTCGTTGTGCAATACCTGATGCAGCTTGCCGTGCTCCTGAGTCAGGGGCGTGCGGCCGACGGCTACCACTTCCTGCACATCGGCCGCCAGCAGGCACTCGCGCAGCACACCCTGGCCCACCATGCCGGTGGCGCCGAATAACAGAACTCTCATCAAATATTCCTTCATCCCACTGACTTGGCGAGTCGATAGACGAGCCTCTTGAAGGCTACCGGCACATCCGCCCTGCACGCCGGCACCTTACCCAATTTACTGACGCACACGCCCATTAAATCGCATGATATCACCCCCCTTCAGGTCCCTTGGCACACCAGGACATTGTAGGCAGCTATTCGAATGACATTACTGTGCCATCCTAAAAGCAGGAATGTACCTACACGAAATACTCCATCCGGGCTATCGCACATGGGAATCGTCTGACTTATCGAATCAAAATTTTCCCGGTAGTGTTTTCCAGCCCCCCCAAAGGACGCTAGAGAAATGGAAAACTCATCGCACACACACAAATTCTCAAATTACAAAAAACTCATAGCATTGGCCGAAACGGACTGGCACTCGGCAAAGAGCGGGCGAATATGCGAGCTCAATGTCACCGTCAAAAGCAATAATTACCTGACAGATCAATATGGGCGCGACTTCCATCACTTCTGCACAACCTCATATCTTGGGCTCGATCACCACCCGGCCATAATAGAAGGTGCGATGCAGGGAATAAGGGAGGCCAAAACCCTGCGGCGTTGCGGACGTTGACGGTTTACTTTACTTAAAAGCTCGTTATGGGCTATTTCTCTATATGGACGACTCGCATGCGCTGTCGGTATTCGGAGAGGGAGGACGTGGTTACATCCGGCCATTTATGCATGCGCAAGACGATCAGACATTAATAGTCGCGTCCTTAGGAAAGTCTTTCGGTGCTAGCGGCGGGTTGATCATGTTTGGCAGCGAACGACAAAAAAGTCTGATGTACCGTTATGGTGGCCCGAGCAACTGGTCGCAAAGTCTGAACTCAGCGGCTATTGGCGCTGGGCTGGCGTCGCTAAAAATACACCAGACTGAAGAGCTATACGAGCTTCAAGAAAAACTTCAATTTAACATTCAACTATTTGACAAATTAATATATACAGAGCAGCACGGCACCCAGACTGCCATACGCTTAATTAACTGTGGAGAAGCTGAAAAAGCGAATGAGCTCGCCACCCGACTTTCGGACATTGGCTTTTTTACATCTGCTGTATTTTTTCCGGTAGTTCCAAAAGGAAAATCAGCCGTACGCATAACGCTCCGAGCAGATATGTCCCCTACAACGATAGAGTCGTTTTGCGCACAGCTAACCCAACTAACCACGGCCTCAAAAACCAGCACCAGCTTGCACTCCCAGTCAGAAGCTACCTAATGGGGACGTTCATTAATGGCCACGATTACTGAAACGGATTAAAAACTGTGTAAACGATGCCGAACTAGCAGTTTCTTCCTTACTTAGGATATAGGACGATTTTTATTGAAAAGCAATATCGCTCTCCTCCTCGCCTGTAGTGCTGCCTTCCTCGCTCAAGCTGGTATCAGCAGCTATCTGCCCGCAGTCCCAGCAATCGCGCAAGCTTTAGCCGTCGAAAAGCATGTTGCTCTGGCTCTAGCGGTGTATCTGGTGGGCATGGCCTTGCCAATGCTGCTGTGGGGTAGTCTGGCTGAGCGACTTGGCAGAAAACCGGTGTTACTTGCAGCCTTGGCGGTGTATGCCCTGGCGAGTGCGACGATCCCATCAGCGTTCAATGTTGAGTCATTTCTAGCCTTACGCCTGCTTCAAGGCTTGGGGGCTGGTGGGATGTCCGTCATGGCACGGGTATTAGTGCGCGACAACTTCAGCGGTGCACAGTTGGCCAAAGGACTATCGTGGCTGGGGATGACCTTCGTGGTCGCCTTGGGTATTGGCCAATTCGTGGGTTCGTTATTGCAAATGGCGTTTGGCTGGAAGGCAATTTTCTATACGTTGGCAATCGGGGCTGTCGCTTTGATAGGGGTGTTGCAGCGGGTGGTATTTGCGACGCAAGCAAAAGCTGGCTCCCCGGTCCGCGCTTGGCGTGTTTACAACGCGATTGCGCGACATCCTCCCTTTCTGCACGCCGCACTGGCCGGCGGTTTGGGCTATGGGGTGATCATTGCATTCAATACCTGCGCACCGTTGATTTTTCAGGGAGGTTTTCAGTGGAGCGCAATGGAATACGGCTGGCTGGGTTGGCCGATCAGTGGGGCTTACCTGGCAGGTGCGTTAATGGTCAATCGCTTCGTTGCACGCACAGGTCGCTTGAGAATGATGCGTGCAGGCGTTGCATTGGTACTGCTCGGTACGGCGACCATGTTGCTAGGCAGCGTGCTTGCCAGTGGGCTCGCGGTGCTGCTGTGGTTGCCCTATTGCGTGGCGGTGCTGGGGCAGTCGATCAGTTACCCTATCAGTTTATCTCTCGCCAATGATGAGGCCCCCATCAGCGGCCCCTACGCCATGGCCCTCGGCGGTTTTGTGCATCAGTTGATGGCAGCCATGATCGGCGGTGCGGCAAGCCTACTGGTGAGCCAGCAGGCGTGGCCGCTGGCGGTGTTGTGTGTGGCGTTGGCGGGCGGCACATGCGTATGCCTTGCCCGCTGCAGCTCGGATCAAAACGCGCTACGAAAGATCTCCTCAATCTGACGCTGGTCCGCCCGCCGTGGGTTGGTCAGCCCGCAGGCATCTTTCAACGCATTGCTGGCCAGCAATGGAATGTCCTGCAACTTAGCGCCAAGCTCACGCAAGCCCGCAGGGATTTCCACGTCCTGGGACAACCGACGAATCGCCGCGATGGCAGCCTGGGCGCCCTCCTCGGCGGTGATGCCCTTGATATCCGCACCAAGGGCGCGGCCCACGTCTCTCAGGCGTTTGGCGCAGACGCTGGCGTTGAAGCTTTGTACATGGGGCAATAGCACGGCGTTGCACACGCCGTGGGGCAGGTCGTACAAGCCGCCCAATTGGTGAGCCATGGCATGCACGAAACCCAAGGACGCATTGTTGAAGGCCATGCCGGCGAGGAATTGCGCGTAGGCCATGTTTTCCCGTGCGGCCTTGTCAGTGCCGTCGCGGACCGCCAGGCGCAGGTTGGCGCTGATCAACTCGATGGCCTTGATCGCGCAGGCGTCGGTGATCGGTGTCGCGGCGGTGGACACGTAGGCTTCGATGGCGTGGGTCAGCGCATCCATGCCCGTGGCGGCGGTGAGGCCCTTGGGCATGCCGACCATCAGCGCCGGGTCGTTGACCGACAGCAACGGCGTGACATTGCGATCAACGATGGCCATTTTTACGTGGCGGCTTTCGTCGGTGATGATGCAAAAACGCGTCATCTCGCTGGCCGTGCCAGCGGTGGTATTGATGGCCACCAGCGGCAGTTGCGGCTTGCTCGATCGGTCGACGCCTTCATAGTCGCCGATGCGCCCGCCGTTGGTGGCGCACAGGGCAATGCCCTTGGCGCAGTCATGGGGCGAACCGCCACCCAGGGACACGACGAAATCGCAGGCGCTCTGTTGCAGCAACGCCAGGCCTTTTTCGACGTTTTCCACGCTGGGGTTGGGCTTGGCGCCGTCGTAGATCACCGAGTCGATATCCTGCATCGCCAGCTTCTCGGCGATCATGCCGGCCACACCGGCTTTGGCCAGGCCCACGTCGGTCACAATCAACGCCTTGTCAAAGCCGTAGTTGCGGATGGCGGTCATCGCTTCGTCGAGGCAATCGATACCCATGATGTTGACGGCGGGGATGAAGAACGTGCTGCTCATGATCAATCCTCAAAGGCTTTATGCCGACAGAATCAACCTGTACCGCGTGGCGCATCTTGATCAGGATCAATGCCGGCTCGTGATAAAGTCACCCCCCAGCCGATTTCGAGTAGACCCGCCGCAATGAAGGATTTCCAGGATATTGACGCCCACCTTGAAGACTGGAGTGCCCTGCGCGCTGCCGTCGACTTCAGCGGGATACTGATCGGTAACGGCGCCAGCCGTACGATTTGGGAAGACTTTGCCTACGACTCGCTGTTCGAAAACGCCCGTACCGTCGAAGAAAAACCCCTGAGCGCCTCCGAACTCAGCGTGTTCGACGCCTTGCAGACCCGCAGTTTCGAGCAAGCGCTGGGCGCCTTGAAAACCACCAGCCGGGTCAACAAGGCCCTGGCGGTCAGCTCGGCGGCGCCGCGTAACCGTTACTACGCGATCAAGGAAGCGCTGATCAACACCATTCATACCGTGCACATTCCCTGGCGCCTGGTGCAGCCGTCGACGCTGACGACGATCAACGCGGAGCTGACCACCTACGCCACCGTCTTCACCAGTAACTACGACTTGCTCAACTATTGGGCGACCCTGCACGCACCGGGCATTGACGACCTGTTTCGCAGCGCCGACTCAAGCTTCGACCTGCGCAATACGCACACCGACGCCACCCGCATCCTGTACCTGCACGGCGGCCTGCACCTGGTGCGCAACCTCGACGGCACGGCGCGCAAATTGCCGTCCACCGACAGCACCCTGCTCAGCAGTTTTGCCATCAACAACACGATCAAGACCCTCGACGATGTGCCGCTGTTTGTCAGTGAAGGCAAGGTGGAGGAGAAACTCAAAAGTATCCGCAGTTCGGATTATCTGTCGTTCTGTTATGAACAGCTGTTGAGCCATGAAGGCGCGCTGTGCATCTTCGGCCATGACTTGGGGCCGCAGGATAAACACCTGGTGGATGCTATCGGCCAGGCCAGCATCAACACCCTGGCGATCTCGGTGTCGGGGCGCAGCGATGGGTTTATTCGCCAGCAGAAGCGGCGGTATCTGGAGTTGTTCGAGGGCTCTGCTGTGGAACTGAGGTTCTTTACAGCGCGTACGCACCCACTGGGTAATCCGGCATTGTCCGTCCCTGTGGAACGCTGAGCAAAATGTGGGAGCTGGCTTGCCTGCGATGGCGGTGGGTCAGCGACAGATCGGGCACCGATAAACCGCTATCGCAGGCAAGCCAGCTCCCACATTGACTGCATTTCAAGTCGGGATCAGCCTCATTCCTCAGCGCTGTGCACCACCACTAGCAACTGCGCCTGCACCTCTCCCACCGAGCGAATCCGGTGGGGTTTCTGCGCGTTGAAATGCAGCGCATCGCCGCGCGCCAACAGCACGCGCTCACTCATGAAATCCACCTCAACCTGGCCTTCATGCACGAATAAAAACTCCTCTCCCAAGTGCTCCTTGAAGGTCTTGTCGGTGAACTCCGCCGGCGGATAAATGATGAACGGCAGCAGGCTGCGCTCGCTGACTTGGTGGGCAAGCACCGCATAACCCGGCGAGGTGTCGGGCCGCTCATGGCTGCGCACCAGGCTGTAGCTGTCGAGGCTGACGTTGTCTTCGCTGAACAGCTCTTCGACCTTCACGTTCAGAGCCTTGGCCAGTTTCAATGCCGCGGCGATGGAGGGCGTATTGAGCCCGCGCTCGACTTTCGACAGGTAACTCTTGGTCATCCCGGATTTTTCGGCCAGGGCCTCCAGGGTTACGCCAAGTTTTTTTCTTAATATTTTCAAGCGGATAGACATTTGCTGCGGTTAATCCATGCAGAAAGCGATGAGACAGGCTTGCCAATGACACAAAGTGTCATATAGCATCTTTAGTGTCATTTGCACTCACCCAACGACCTTGCGAGCAGCGGGCGACCAGCAAATCCGACGTCCATTGAACCATCCAAAGGACACCGATATGGCCAAGACATTAGCACTCCCAAAAGACCAACTGGTCAAGCAAGCACTGAGCCAGATGCAAAACAGCCTGGCAGATAATACGTGGACCGACCGGCAAAAGCTGGCGCTGACCTGCCGAATCCTGTTCGAGTACGGCCACGACTCCGGCCTGGCCGGGCAGATCACCGCACGTGGGCCGACGCCCGGCACCTACTACACCCAGCAACTGGGCCTGGGTTTTGATGAAATTACCGCCAGCAACCTGCTGCTGGTCAACGAAGACCTCGAAGTACTGGAAGGCCATGGCATTCCCAACCCCGCCAACCGTTTTCACACCTGGGTGTACCGCGGCCGCCCGGATGTAAACTGCATCATCCACACGCACCCTACGCACATTGCCGCGCTGTCGATGCTGGAAGTGCCGTTGCAGGTGTCGCACATGGACCTTTGCCCGCTGTACGAAGATTGCGCGTTCCTGGAGGCCTGGCCCGGCGTGCCGGTGGGCAACGAAGAAGGGGAAATCATCACCACGGCCCTGGGCGACAAGCGCGCCATCCTGCTCTCGCACCACGGGCAGTTGTCCACCGGGGCCAACATCGAAGAAGCCTGCGTGATTGCGCAACTGATCGAACGGGCTGCCAAGTTGCAGTTGCTGGCGATGTCTGCGGGCAGCGTCAAACCGATCCTGCCGGAGCTGGGGCGCGAGGCCCATGACTGGATCTCCAAGCCCAAACGCCACGGCGCCGCGTTCAACTACTACGCCCGGCAAAACCTGCGCAAGCACGCCGACTGCCTGAACTGATTGTCCCCCTTTTCGACCGGAGTTTTTCCCATGTCCAACCCAACCATTCACGGCATCATCGGCTACACCATCACCCCCTTCAGTGCCGACGGCCAACGCGTTGACCTCGACGCCCTCGGGCACTCCATCGACCGCTTGATCAACAGCGGCGTCCACGCCATTGCGCCCTTGGGCAGCACGGGCGAAGGCGCTTACCTGAGCGATGCCGAGTGGGATGAAGTCAGCGCCTACAGCATCAAGAAAGTCGCCAAGCGCGTGCCGACCATTGTCAGCGTGTCCGACCTGACCACAGCCAAGGCCGTACGCCGCGCCCGCTACGCCGAAGAGCACGGCGCCGATGTGGTCATGGTGCTGCCGGCCTCGTACTGGAAACTCAGTGACGCGGAAATCCTCGCTCACTACGCCGCCATCGGCGACAGCATCGGCGTGCCGATCATGCTCTACAACAACCCGGCCACCAGCGGCACCGACATGTCGGTGGAGCTGATCCTGCGCATCCTCAAGCAGGTCGAGAACGTGACGATGGTCAAGGAGAGCACTGGCGACATCCAGCGCATGCACCAGTTGCAACTGCAAAGTGACGTGCCGTTCTACAACGGCTGCAACCCGCTGGCGCTGGAAGCCTTCGCGGCTGGCGCCAAAGGCTGGTGCACCGCGGCGCCGAACCTGATCCCGCAACTGAACCTGAGCTTGTATCAGGCCGTACTGGCCGATGATTTGAACAAGGCGCGGGAGCTGTTCTACCGACAGTTGCCCTTGCTGCAATTCATCCTCAAAGGCGGGCTGCCGGCGACGATCAAGGCCGGGTTGCGCTTGACCGGGTTGGAGGTGGGTCATCCGCGCTTGCCGGTGTTCCCGTTGGGTGAGGCAGGGATCGGACAGCTCAAAGCGTTGCTGTCATCGGTATAAAAAACGCCCGGCTCTCGCGAGCCGGGCGTAGGCCTTCTTGCACAACCGTCAGGTCTTGTCCTTGATAGTGACACTGGAACCATTGGTCTTGACGCTGGCAATGCCATTGTCTCGTGCGGCTGTAGAGGTGTACTGCTCACTGCTGCCGATCACTTGATGATTGGCAGCCTTGAGGTTGAAGAACGGCTGGCCGTTGCTGGCCACTTTTTTCTCATAACGTTCATCATGTGGGCTGTTTGCCTGCACTGAAGCAATGCCGGCTTCAGTAGCACCGCGGGTGGTGTAAAGCTCGCTGGTCAATATGGTTTCTGCGTTCGCCGCCTTAAGCACGAAACGAAACTGCCCGTTACTGCTTTTACTCAACTCATACCATCCAGCCATGACTTTCTCCTTTGAGTGGGATATCGCTCCCAAACTTGTAGGATTAAAGGCCATGCCCCAATTTTTTCCAGCCAAACACGGGAGATCTATTTAGCTGGAGACAAATGACAATAATTCTCGATATCATTCGCGACTTTTCCACATCGTGCTTCGTCAAGAAGGGTATCCATGTCTCGTCCCCAGCCCGACCCGTCGTCGGCCGATGCCTGTCGCGGGTTTTATGCAGACATTCTGTATTTCCTGCGCAAACGCACGGACAACGCCAGCGATGCGGCAGACATGGCCCAGGATGTGTTTACCCAATGGCTGGGCTACCGCGACCGGGCCAAGGTCGAGCAGCCACGGGCGTTTCTGTTCCAGATGGCACGCAACCTGCTGCGCGACCACTGGCGTAAACAGAAAGTACGGCAAATCGTCCACCCTGATCACGCCGAAATGGATGCCGAGCCGGTCACCGACGAGCACAACGACCCTATGGCCGCCGCCCTTCGCCTGCAACGCCTGGAACAGTTGAAAGAAGTCCTCGCCGAACTCTCGCCCCGCCGGCGAGAAGCCCTTATGCTGCACCGCTTCGAAGGCTTGAGCCAGGCGCAGATCGCAACGCGCATGGGCATCTCCACCAGCATGGTGGAAAAGCACATCGCCTTTGCCCTGCTGCACTGCAAGCGACGCCTTCAACCCGACACCGGCACGGAGCAGCCAGAATGAACCGCCCGAGCGACACAAACGCGCTGGACAGCCAAGCGAGCGATTCCATCGATGCCCAGGCCGCCAGTTGGTTTGCACGCAACCGCAACGAAGTAAGCCGCGCCGACCGTAAAGCCTTTGCTGCCTGGCAGGCGGTGCCCGACCATGCGCGCGCCTATGCCGAATTCGAACAGTTATGGGCCGACCTCGCCCAGTTGCAACAACTGAACAAACCGCTGGCACTGCCCAAGCGCAAGCCCGCCTTGTGGCGCCCTGCCCTGGCGGTGGCCGCTGCCTTGGTGTGCGCCGTGTTGGCGACCTCTATCGGCGCACCGCGCGAGCTGTATCACAGCCAGGTTGCCACCCAGGCCAAGGGCATGCGCACGTTGAATCTGCCGGATGGCAGTACCTTGTATGTGAATGCCAACACCCATATCCGCGTGGACTTCAGCGCCCATCTACGGGTGCTGCACCTGGACAAAGGTCAGCTGTACCTTGAAGTGGCCGCCGACAAGGAACGCCCCCTCTACGTGCAAGCCGGCGAGTCGAGCGTACGGGTGGTGGGCACTGCTTTCGATGTGCGCCGAGGGCAGCAGCAATTGGTGGTCAGCGTTGCCCATGGCCAGGTCGCTTTCGCGCCCAATGGCAAAAGCCCCGTCACCCTGCTCGGCGCCCAGCAACGGGCCTCATACAACTACGCCAAAGGCACCGTGCAACCGCAAAGCCTCAGCGCCGAAGAGGTCGCCGATTGGCGCAGCGGGCACTTGTCGTTTCGCAATCGCGAGCTGGCCAGCCTGATCGACGAACTGAGCCTGTACCGTCCACAGGCGTCGTTGCAGGTGAGCAAGGCCGTGGCGCAACTCAAGGTTTCGGGCAACCTGGATGTGAATGACCCGGACGCCCTGCTCAATGCCTTGCCCGCGCTGTTGCCGGTGAAAACCGTACTCTCGGCGGACGGCATCATGAGAATCGAGCCAAGCAAATAGGCGGCAACACCACACATGAGAATATTTTGCATTCGCATGTGTGGTTTTTTTTGCCTGCCCCGTCTTCCTCCTGTCCGTGTTTGATACGCACACCTTTTTGGCTATTTAGCCGCTCCGGGGGATTTCATGTTTCGCGCGCCTTGTCACGCTTCGCACCTGTTTCTTCGACCGACACTCCTGGCTACGTGCCTGGCCTTGAGCCTCAGCGCCGAAGCCGAGTCGTTCAAGCTGCACCTGCCTGCCCAGTCGCTGGCCACGTCCCTGAGCCAGGTGGCCCAGCAGGCGAAAATCCAGCTGCTGTTCGATGAAACCCTGCTCAAGAATGTGCAGGCCCCGGCGCTTAACGGTGACTACACCCCGGAAGTGGCCATCCGCTCCCTGCTCAAAAACGGTGAACTCATCCTGCTCAAGGTCGGCAGTACCTACGTGGTGCGCCCCGATGAGGGTAAAACCACCACCACCGGTGGGGCAATCCAGTTGGACACCTTGAGCGTGATCGGCACCGGCAACGAGGTGAACGCCAGCACCGTCAACCGCTCCACCCTGACCCAGGCCGACATCGACCGTTACCAGTCCAATAACATTCCCAGCCTGTTGCAGACCTTGCCCGGTGTCAGCCAGGGCGGCTCGCTGAAACCCGGCGGCCAGACCATCAACATCCGCGGTTTCGGCGATGCCGAAGACGTGCCGCTGACCGTTGACGGTGCCACCAAGACGGGCTTTGAGCGTTACCAGCAAGGTACAGTGTTTATCGAGCCCGAGCTGATCAAGCGCATCGAAGTGGAAAAAGGTCCCAACTCGCCGTTCACCGGTAATGGCGGCTTCGGCGGCACGGTCAACATGGTCACCAAGGACGCCCCGGACCTGCTCAAGGACGGCCGCAACAGCGGTGCGATGCTCAAATATGGCTACTCCAGCAACGACCATGAGCAGGTCTACAGCAGTGCCGTGTATGGCCGTACCGACGACGGCCGTTTCGATGCGCTGGCCTACCTGACCCAACGCGACGGCGGCGATATGAAAGTGGCCGCCAAGTTGCCCAACGACAACAATGAGTACCCGATCAACCCTCAGCGCCTGCCCAACAGCGCCCAGGATGTGGACGGCAAGCTGTTCAAGGTCAACGCGCATTTTACCGATGAGCACAGTGTCGGGCTGTCATACTCGCGCTCCCACAGCAACCGCTGGACCCCGTTTTCCGCCGCCAGTTACCCCACGCCGCCAACCCAGTTCAACATCGACCGCTACGGCTACGAAGGCGCGTTGAAGCGTTTCCTCGCCCACCGTGACACGGTCGACACCACCTGGTCGGGCAAGTATGAATACCAGCCGCTGGACAACCCGCTGGTGGACTTGACCGTCAAGTACTCACAGTCCAACACCGAGCAGACCGATGAGCGTGACGCCACGGCGTTTTTCCAGTTGGCCACCGGCGGGCGCAAGATGGACACCGCCTACACCGACAAGCTCCTGGACATCCGCAACGTCAGCCTGTTTGACACCGGCCCCTTGCAGCATGCCGTGACGGTTGGCGGGCAAATCCGCAAGCACACCCGCGAAACCGAAATGTGGATGCCCGGCGCCACCTACAACACGCCGCGCTACAACTACGGGCACTTCCAGCCAGGCTTCATGCCCCACGGCAAAGTTGATACCAACAGCTTCTTTATCCAGGACGCGGTGACGTTGGGCGACGTGACGATCACGCCGTCGCTGCGCTATGACCATGTGCGCAACCGCGGCGAAGGCAACGATGCGCCCTACTACAACAACCCCAGCCCGGCAGTGGGTCACGACTACAGCGACCGCACCTACACAGGTTGGTCGCCACGCCTGGCGCTGTTCTGGACCGTGACGCCGAACGTGGGGCTGTTCGCCAACTGGAGCCAGACCTGGCGCGCCCCGGTGATCGACGAACAATACGAAGTGCAGGGCGTGGGCAGTCGCACCGCCACCAGCGTCGACCTGGACCCGGAGCGCATCACCTCGATCACCCTGGGCAACATCACCAGCTTCGACAACCTGATCGCCCAGGACGATAACCTGCAACTGCGCACCACCCTGTTTCACAACAAGGTCGAAGACGAGATCTTCAAGGCCACCGGCGTGGGCTGCCAGAACCAGGCAGTCAATGGCGGCAGCATCGCTTCAGCTTGCCCGCCTGGGCCGATGTCCAACTACCGCAATATCGGCAGCCTGACCATCAAGGGCGTTGAGCTCGAATCGATTTACAACTCCACCTACCTGTTTGGCTCGGTGTCGTTCGCCTATGCCAAGGGCCAGCACCAAGGCGCCTACACCAACCCTTGGGGCCCGGACGTGGCAGCGCGGGACATCCCGCCGACCAAATGGGTGCTGGTACTGGGTACCCACATCCCGGCCTGGGATGCCCAGGTGGGCTGGATGGGCCAGTTCATCGGCGCCACCGACCGCCTGCCCAGCGACAAATACTCGGGCGGCCCGGGCTCCAGCGTCGGCGATCTGTTCTACGACCAGTACGGCAACAAGCGCTACAACACCCAGGGCCTGTTCGCCAAATGGACACCGCAGCAGGCGTACCTCAAAGGCACCGAGGTGAACTTCACGGTAGACAACCTGTTCAACAAAAACTTCCGCCCGGCCTTGAGCGGCGACCGGGCGTACACGAAAGGGCGTGATGCGAAGATCAGCGTGACGCGTTTCTTCTAAGCACGCACGTATTCCAACTGTGGGAGCTGGCTTGCCTGCGATAGCCAAAAGTATCTACACAACGCTGTAACGGTCGACGATAACCACGATGCGAAGCGAGCCGCTCTTGATCTTGATCTGCTTTTGATCTCAAGCGCCCCGTCAAACCACGCTGGCCGGAATTCGACAGGGATTTGGGGGGTAAACCGGCAGGGATGCCGGTTTAGCCGCCCCGCGCCATGGATGGCGCGTGGCGGCGGCCCCCCAAATCACTGGCGGATTACGGGCACACCGAGCCTAAGCGAGGTGCCGAGTGGTGGGGCAAGAGCGTTTTGCTTACTTTTGTCTGGGCCGGCATTCCGCCTTTTCAAAAGTGAGCCGCTGTCAGAGCGGAACCCTAGGTGGCCGTTACCGCAGGAATGGATATACACACAATCCAACGGTGTTGACTGCCAGGCCGCCTTCGCGAGCAAGCCCGCTCCCACAGTTGGATTGTGGGGTGTCAGGCAGATAGGCGTCGGCTGTCAGGCCGCTATCGCAGGCAAGCCAGCTCCCACATTTGGATCGTGGGGCGTCAGGTAGATATGCGCTGGTCGCCGGGGCCGTCACGGGAGCAAGCTCCCACAGGGAACCGCGCCCATTTCAAGCCAGGTAGCCATCCCCGCGCAGCAGGGTTTCCAGGCAGTGCTCGGTGATGTGATAGAACGCCTTGAGCTCCTGGATTTTTGCCAATAGCTGCGCGTTGTCCACAGGCTCGGCACGTTTGACCGCCAGGATCATCTTGTTCTTGTTGGTGTGTTCCAACGAGATGAACTCGAACACCTTGGTCTCATAGCCACAGGCTTCAAGCAACAATGCACGCAGGCTGTCGGTGACCATTTCTGCCTGCTGGCCCAGATGCAGGCCGTATTGCAGCATCGGTTTGAGCAGCGCCGGGCTCTGGATCTGCAGGCGGATCTGTTTGTGGCAGCACGGCGAACACATGATGATCGACGCACCGGAACGGATGCCGGTGTGGATCGCGTAGTCGGTGGCGATGTCGCAGGCATGCAAGGCAATCATCACGTCCAGCTCACTGGGCGCCACGCTGCGCACATCGCCGCATTTGAACACCAGCCCCGGGTGTTCCAGGCGTGCGGCGGCGCTGTTGCACAGGGTGACCATGTCTTCACGCAACTCGACACCGGTGACCTCGCCCTCGGCCTTGAGGGTATTGCGCAGGTAATCGTGAATGGCGAAGGTCAGGTAGCCCTTGCCCGAGCCGAAATCGGCGACACGCACCGGGCGGTCGAGCTGCAACGGCGACGACGTCAGCGCATGGCTGAACACTTCGATGAACTTGTTGATCTGCTTCCACTTGCGCGACATCGAGGGGATCAGCGCCTGCTTGGCGTCGGTCACGCCCAGGTCGGCGAGGAACGGCCGGCTCAGGTCGAGGAAGCGATTTTTTTCGCGGTTATGCTCAGCCGAAGGCGCCTCGCGCAGTTGCTGCGGTTTACTTTTGAACAGCGAGCTTTTGTTCTTCTTGCTGTATTCCAACTGGGCTTCGTCGGTCAGCGCCAGCAAGTGCGCGTTCTTGAACGAGCTGGGCAACAGCTCGCCGATCGCCGCAACGCCGTCGTCCAAGGGGAAGTTCTTGGTGATATCGCGGGTCTTGTAGCGATAGACGAACGACAGGCATGGCCGGTCCTTGACGACTACCGGCTTGATGATCAGCCGCTGCAACTCGGCTTCCTCACCGACGTACTTGGCCAGCACCAGCTTGATAAAAGCGTTCTGGGCCAAGCTTGCGCTCAACAGTTCGATGAACTGGGCATGATGATCCGGCGCAGGGCGGGCAGGTTGAGCGGTGACGGACATGAACAAAAACGCCTCGGGTAAAGAATGCCGGGCATTTTAGGCGGGATGGGGGTTCAGGGCACGGGGTTATTTGATCAACGGTCAATCAACCCGAATAAGGATGCTGCCTTGTGTGGGAGCTGGCTTGCCTGCGATGCAGGCCACTCGGTTAATCAGGCAAACCGAGGCGATGCCATCGCGGGCAAGCCCGGCTCCCACAGAAAGCAGTTATTCGAGTACGACCAGGCGATTGGGCAGTTCGTTGCGGGTGTGAGTAACGGGCACATGCACCTTGAGCAACTCGCCACAGGCTTCAACGCAGGCGATGAACCCGGCCAGCGTCTGCCCCTGTTTCACCTGCTGGGTAAACGCCTGGACAATAGCGTCCCAATTGCTGTCATCCAGGCGCTTGGAAATCCCCTCATCCACCAGGATCTCCACATAACGCTCAGCCTCGCTGACAAAAATCAGCACCCCGGTGCTGCCCAGCGTGTGGTGCAAGTTCTGCTCCAGAAACTGCCGCCGCGCCAGGTTGGACGCACGCCAGTGGCGTACCGAACGCGGGATCAGCCGAGTAGTGACCTTGGGCAAGCGGAACACCAGGCACAGCACAATGAACGTCGCCCACTGCGCCACCAGCAAGGTGTACATGGTCAGGTAACCCGACAGGTAATGCACCACGCCCGGCACCACCAACGCGATCAAGCTCGCCCACAGCAACGGAATGTAGGCGTAGTCGTCGGCGCGCGCCGCCAGCACGGTGACCAACTCCGCGTCGGTGGTTTTCTCGACCCGGGCGATCGCTTCGGCGACTTGGCGCTGCTCGTGTTCAGTCAGTAATGCCATGGTTGTAAATGCTCTATTCTCGTTATTGTCATTACCAGCTGCCCGAAGCCCCGCCACCGCCAAAACCACCGCCGCCGCCGCGGAAACCACCGCCACCGCCGCCCCCACCACCGCCGCGCCCGCTGCTGTTGAGAATCGCCAGCAGGATGGCGCCCACCGGCAAGCCCATGCGATTGCACAGCCACAGCACGCCGATCAGCAGAATAAACAGGCCGATGGAAAACCCGGGATTATCCATGGCGAAGTTCGCATCCGCCACATGAGCCGGCACCGCCAAGGGCTCACCGCCCACCACCTGGATCATCGCGGCCACGCCGTCGCTGATGCCCTGGCTGAAATTGCCGGCCTTGAACTTGGGCAGGATCACCTGGTTGATGATCACCCAGGATTGCGCATCCGTCAGCACGCCTTCCAGGCCATAGCCGACTTCGATGCGCAATTGGCGGTCATCACGGGAGACGATCAACAGCGCGCCGTTGTCCTTGCCCTTCTGGCCAATGCCCCACTGGCGGCCCAGTTGATAACCGTAATCCTCAATAGGCACGCCTTGCAGGTCGGGCACGGTGACCACCACCAGCTGGTCGCCCGAGGTCCGCTCCAGCGCCTGCAATTGCTGGGTCAGTTGCTCGCGCACCGCCGGGTCGATCATCTGCGCGCTGTCCACCACCCGCCCGGTCAGCGCCGGGAAGCTCAGTGCCGCCTGGGCCACGCCCACGCAGGCCAACAGCCACAGCGCCAGGCCTATCCGTAATAAACGCATCGACACCTCAGTGCAGCCTTATTTGAACTTCACTTGCGGCGCTTTATCGGCATCGGCGCTGGTGGCTTCAAACGTGGCGCGGATCGGCAAATCGCTGTACATCACGCTGTGCCACAGGCGGCCCGGGAAAGTACGGATCTCGGTGTTGTAAGCCTGTACGGCCTGGATAAAGTCACGGCGAGACACAGCGATACGGTTCTCGGTGCCTTCAAGTTGCGATTGCAAGGCCAGGAAGTTCTGGTTGGCCTTCAGGTCCGGGTAACGCTCGGACACCACCATCAAACGGCTGAGTGCGCCGCTCAGGCCATCCTGGGCTTGCTGGAACTGCTTGAGCTTCTCGGGGTTGTCCAGGGTGCTCGCATCCACCTGGATCGAGGTGGCCTTGGCCCGCGCTTCAATCACCGCGGTGAGGGTTTCCTGTTCGTGGGCGGCATACGCCTTCACCGTTTCCACCAGGTTGGGGATCAGGTCGGCACGGCGCTGGTACTGGTTCTGCACCTGGCCCCAGGCGGCCTTGGCCTGTTCGTCCAGGGTCGGGATGTTGTTGATGCCGCAACCGCTCAGCACGCTGCTGATCAGTAACAGCGCCGCAGCCTTGAAGCCCCAGCGATAAGTGTGTGCTGCTTGCATAGTGTTTCTCCTGCCCGATCTGATGGAATTTGACGACTAACCCTATAAACCACGCGCTTGGGGCATAATCCGCCACCACTGGAATGCTTCGAGCCAATCAGCTACAAAGATGCCCAGCGCGAAAAAGAGTTCAGAGTGTGCTGCATTTATCTGAACAACACCCGAACAACAATAGACGTTCCCCACATTTTGGCCGACAGCATCTCTCTGAATGCTGCGCAGTCGCCGAAAAAGGATATTCATGAAAAAGCTGTGTTTGCTCGGCCTTGTTGCCACTCTGGCCAGCCACCCCGTATGGGCAGAAACAAAGCCTGCTGCGCTTAACGACAAGGACGCCTTCGTCAGCGACCTGCTCAAGCAAATGACCCTGGATGAGAAGATCGGCCAATTGCGCCTGATCAGTATCGGCCCGGAAATGCCCCGCGAGCTGATCCGCAAGGAAATCGCCGCCGGCCGCATCGGTGGCACGTTCAACTCCATCACCCGCCCGGAAAACCGTCCAATGCAGGACGCGGCCATGCGCAGCCGCTTGAAGATCCCGATGTTCTTCGCCTATGACGTGATCCACGGCCACCGCACCATTTTCCCGATCAGCCTGGCCCTGGCTTCCAGCTGGGACATGGACGCCATTGGCCGCTCCGGGCGCATCGCCGCCCAGGAAGCCGCCGCCGACAGCCTCGACATCACGTTTGCGCCGATGGTCGATATCTCCCGCGACCCGCGCTGGGGCCGCACTTCAGAAGGTTTCGGTGAAGACACCTACCTGGTGTCACGTATTGCCGAAGTCATGGTCAAGGCGTTCCAGGGCACCAGCCCCGCGAATGCCGACAGCCTCATGGCCAGCGTCAAGCACTTTGCCCTCTATGGCGCGGTGGAAGGCGGGCGCGACTACAACGTGGTCGACATGAGCCCGGTCAAGATGTACCAGGACTACCTGCCGCCCTACCACGCGGCGATCAAAGCCGGCTCCGGCGGCGTGATGGTGGCGCTCAACTCGATCAACGGCGTGCCCGCCACGGCCAACACCTGGCTGATGAACGACCTGCTGCGCAAGGACTGGGGCTTCAAGGGCCTGACCGTCAGCGACCACGGCGCGATCTTCGAGCTGATCAAGCACGGCGTGGCTAAAGACGGGCGTGAAGCCGCCAAGCTGGCGATCAAGGCCGGCATCGACATGAGCATGAACGACTCGCTGTACGGCAAGGAATTGCCGGGGCTGCTCAAGTCCGGCGAGATCCTGCAGAGCGACATCGACAACGCCGTGCGCGAAGTGCTCGGTGCCAAGTACGACATGGGCCTGTTCAAGGACCCATACCTGCGCATCGGCAAGGCCGAGGATGACCCGGTCGACACCTACGCCGACAGCCGCCTGCACCGCGCCGAGGCCCGCGACATTGCGCGCCGCAGCCTGGTGTTGCTCAAGAACCACAACGACACCCTGCCGCTGAAAAAATCCGCGACCATTGCCCTGGTCGGCCCGCTGGCCAAGGCACCCATCGACATGATGGGCAGTTGGGCTGCTGCCGGCCGGCCTGCGCAGTCGGTGACCCTGCTCGACGGCATGAACGCCGTGATCGGCGAAAAAGGCAAAGTGATCTATGCCCGTGGCGCCAACATCACCAGCGACAAAGCGGTGCTCGACTACCTCAACTTCCTCAACTTCGATGCCCCGGAAGTGGTGGATGACCCGCGCCCTGCCCAGGTGCTGATTGATGAAGCGGTGAAGGCGGCGAACGACGCCGACGTCATCGTTGCGGCGGTGGGCGAGTCCCGTGGCATGTCCCACGAATCGTCGAGCCGTACCGACCTGAACATCCCGCAAAGCCAGCGCGACTTGATCAAGGCCCTCAAAGCCACCGGCAAACCGCTGGTGCTGGTGTTGATGAACGGCCGTCCGCTGTCGATTCTTGAAGAGAACCAACAGGCCGATGCGATCCTGGAAACCTGGTTCGCAGGTACCGAAGGCGGCAACGCCATTGCCGACGTGCTGTTCGGCGACTACAACCCGTCGGGCAAACTGCCGATCACCTTCCCTCGCTCCGTTGGGCAGATTCCGACCTACTACAACCACCTGACCATCGGCCGGCCATTCACCCCAGGCAAGCCGGGCAACTACACCTCGCAGTACTTCGATGACACCACCGGCCCCCTGTTTCCGTTTGGCTATGGCCTGAGCTACACCACGTTCAGCCTGTCGGACATGGCACTGTCGTCCACCACCCTGAACAAGACCGGCAAGCTCGACGCCAGCGTCACCGTGAAGAACACAGGCAAGGTAGACGGCGAAACCGTTGTGCAGTTGTATATCCAGGACGTGGCCGGCTCGATGATCCGCCCGATCAAGGAGCTGAAGAACTTCCAGAAGGTCATGCTCAAGGCCGGCGAAGCACGCACGCTGCACTTCACCCTCACCGAGGACGACCTGAAGTTCTACAACAGCCAGCTCAAGTACGCGGCCGAACCGGGTGAGTTCAATGTGCAGATCGGGTTGGACTCCCAGGACGTGCAGCAACAAACCTTCGAACTGCTCTGATCTGAAGCTGTCAACACGGTCGCTGTGGGAGCTGGCTTTTGTGGGAGCTGGCTTGCCTGCGATACAGGCACCTCGGTTTGTCAGGTGTACCGAGGTGATGCTATCGCAGGCAAGCCAGCTCCCACAGTTGATTGAGTTGGCCCGACTAGCCGCGCCGATCCAGCAGGTTGACCACCAACCGATCAATCCAGCCCCACACCCGCTGCTTTACCCGCCGCCACAATGGCCGCGCCTTCCATGCCTCCAGACTCACCGCCTGGCTCTGGGCAAAGTCCGCTTCGAAACTGCCCACCACCGCCGCCGTCAATCCCGGGTCCAGCGCTTCAAGATTGGCTTCCAGGTTAAAACGCAAATTCCAGTGGTCGAAATTGCACGAGCCAATGCTCACCCAATCGTCCACCAGCACCATCTTCAGGTGCAGGAAGCACGGCTGGTATTCAAAGATCTGCACGCCTGAACGCAGCAGGCGCGGGTAATAACGGTGCCCGGCGTAACGCACCGACGGGTGATCAGTGCGCGGCCCGGTGAGCAACAGTCGCACGTCCACGCCGCGCCCAGCCGCCCGGCGCAAGGCACGGCGCACGCTCCAGGTAGGCAGGAAGTACGGGGTCGCCAGCCAGATACGCGATTTGCTGCTGTTCAAGGCGCGAATCAACGATTGCAGAATGTCACGGTGCTGACGCGCATCGGCATACGCCACGCGACCCAGCCCCGGCCCGGTGGCGGGCACCTTGGGTAAGCGGGGCAAACCAAAATGGGTCGCCGGTTTCCATTCACGGCGCGCGGCGTTAGCGTGCCATTGCCGATCGAACAGGGCCTGCCAGTCCAGCACCAGCGGGCCGCTGATCTGCACCATCACTTCATGCCAGTCGGCGGTGTCTTGCCCCGGCGTCCAGAACTCGTCGGTGACACCGGTGCCGCCGACCACCGCAATGCGCTGGTCGATCAGCAGCAGCTTGCGATGGTCGCGATACAGGTTGCGCATCCAGCGCCGCCAATTCAGGCGGTTGTAAAAGCGCAGCGTCACGCCTGCGTCGGTCAAGCGCTTGCGCAGCCCCAGGGTAAACGCCAGGCTGCCGTAATCGTCAAACAGGCAACGCACCTGCACGCCGCGTTCGGCAGCCAGCACCAGTGCCTGCACCATGGCCTCGGCGCAGGCACCGGCTTCGACCAGGTACAACTCAAGGTCAACCTGCTGCTCAGCCCGGGCGATGCCCACCAGCATCTGCGGGAAGAAATTCGGCCCGTCGATCAGCAATTCGAACTGATTGGCGCTGCGCCACGGGAACACCGCGCCGCTCATGTCAGCGCGCCGTGAAGATCAGCACCGCACCCACCGGCACCGACAAACTGATCGACTTGAGCCCCGCCGCCTTGCGCAAGGTAGCCACACCGGGCGCCAGGTCGAAATCTTCGGCATGCAGCACCACGGGCTCCAGGGTTACCACCTGGAAACGCCGCTCATCCAGGCGCGTGGCCAGCAGTTCGGCGCTGTAGGTCTGGGTCTTGCCGTGCAGCGTGACGCTCAAGGGCAGGCGCAATTCCAACTGCGCGCCGGATGCCAGGTCATTGATGGGCTGCAGATTGATTTGCGCGCTGATCTGCGCTTCGGGGAAGGTCTTGATCTCGAACAGCTCTTTACGCATGCGCTCGTCGCGCAGCGGGATGCCGCTGTTGATCGAGTCCAGCTCCACTTCCAGCCGAGCCGCACCTTTGGCGTCGACCTTGCCATGCAATACCAGGAAGCGCTGGACTTCAGCCACTTCGGTGTTTTTAGTGGTGACGAAGGACAGGCGTGAGGATTCGTTATCCAGGTACCAGTCGGCGTGGGCGGGCACGGCAGCACAGGTCAGCAGCGCGAAGACCAGAGGTTTGACATTGAACATAAAGACTCATGGGGCAAAAAACCTGGGCGAACCTTAAGCGCAATCTCACAACCGGCGCAAATTCAAATGTGGGAGCTGGCTTGCTGTGGCGAGGGAGCTTGCTCCCGTTCGACAGCGCAGCTGGAGCCGGCTCTTTGGGGGCGCTACGCACCCCAGCGGGAGCAAGCTCCCTCGCCACAAAGCCAGCTCCCACAGGGTTTTGCGGTGTTTTTAATCCAGCGTTCGCTGCACTTCGCACACCGCCTGTTCAAGGCTGCCCATATGCAAATTCAACACCCGCTCCACCGGCGCCTGATGCATTGGCCAATGCAGCGCCATGCTCCCCACCAGGCGGCCATTGGCGCGCACCGGCAGCGCGACCGCCCGGATCAGGAACGGCAAACGCACAGGATATTCCCAATAGCCCTCGGTACGCTGGCCAAAGCCCTGGTGCTGGGTTTGCTCGCATGCGCGATAGTGCTCGTCTGCCGCCACATGATTACGGCCTGCCAGGCGATGTACTTCTTCGGCCGGCAATTGCGTCAAGCAGGCTTTGCCCATCGCGGAATGGAACAGGCTGGCATACTGCCCGACGATCTGGCAGTTGTTCGGGTACAGCTTGCGCAACACACTGGGAATCGCACTCTCCATGACCTCCAGGCGCTCACCATCGAAGCACGACAAATCCACCACCAGCCCGGTGCGCTCGCTGAGCTCCAATAACCAGGGGGCGGCGCTCTCCACCACCTGGCGCTTGAAGCGTTGCTGGGTATCGCCGAACAAGCGCCGGGCACGCAGGCGGTAACGTCGATCACTCAGGCCCCGATAGACCCAACCCTGTTCCTGCAAGGTCAGCAACATGCGCGACACCGTGGCCTTGGGCAGGCGCGTGAGGTAGTGCAACTCTTCCAGCCCCAGGGCCTGGTGCTCGCCCAGCAACTCGACAATTGCCAGTGCGCGTTCAACCGAGCGTACGGTGCCTGTCTCCATGTTCGATCTCCCTGTTGCCGGTGGACGATCTTTTTTCACAGCAAGATACAGGCCCGGTCAGCGCTCAACGGGTCGTTGCAAGGCACGCCGGTGGCCGGCATTGTACCCATTGGGTCAGTTGTTCATGGGCGTAGGCCAATTGCAGCACGGCCCTGTCGGCCTGGGCCGGGCCAATGATTTGCAGGCCCATGGACAAGCCCTGGGGGTTGAAGCCCACCGGAATGCTCATGCTCGGCAAACCGGCGAGGGTCGGGCCGATCACCACCTCCATCCAACGGTGATAAGTGTCCATTTCACGCCCGCCGACGAGGCGTGGCCAAGGCTGTTGTGCATCGAAAGGGAACACCTGGGCGGTGGGCAACAGCAGGAAATCGTAACGTTCGAACAGCTTGCCCAAGGCGCGGTACCACTCACTGCGGTCCACCGACGCCTGGTAAACCTGCTGAGCACTCAAGCCCTGGCCGCCCTCCACTTCCCATTGCGCTTCGGGTTTGAGCAGTGCGCGTTTTTGCGGGTTGGCATAGGCCGCGCCGAGGTTGCCGTGCACCAGCCAGTGGCGGTGTACCAACCAGCAGCGCCACAGGCGCGCCATGGAAAAGTCCGGTTGGCAGCTGTGCACTTCACAGCCCAACCTGGCGAAATCATCCAACGCCGCCTCGCACAGGCTCATCACGCCATCGTCCATCGGCAGATAACCGTTGTAGTCCCCCAGCCAACCGAGGCGTGCGCCGTTGAAGTCGCGTTGCAACGGCTGGCCCAGCACCGCCGGATCGGCCTGGGATGACAGCGGCGTGCGGGGGTCGTAACCGGCCTGGATGCTCAGCAACCGAGCCACATCCGTCACGCTGCGCCCCATCGGGCCTTCGGTGCCCAGTTGCTGCACGAACAACTCCGGCATCGGCCCGTGGGGCACCCGTCCTTGGGAGGGGCGCAAGCCGAAAACGTTGTTGAACGCCGCCGGGTTGCGCAGCGAGCCCATCATGTCGCTGCCGTCGGCCACCGGCAGCATGCGTAGCGCCAGGGCCACCGCCGCTCCGCCACTGCTGCCGCCGGCCGCCAGGCGCGGGTCATAGGCGTTGCCGGTGGTACCGAACAGCGTGTTGTAGGTGTGGGAACCCAGGCCGAACTCCGGCACGTTGGTCTTGCCGATGATGATCGCGCCACTGGCCCGCACCCGCGCCACGCTGATGGCGTCCTCGCCCGGCACATGCTCGGCGAACAGCGGTGAGCCCAGGGTGGTGCGCAAGCCCCGGGTGGCCGCCAGGTCCTTGATGGCCTGGGGCATGCCATGCATCCAGCCACGGGAGTGGCCCTGGTCCAACTCACGATCGCAGGCCCTCGCCTCGGCCAGCACGGCCTCGCTGTCGCGCAACGACACCAGCGCATTCACGCCAGGGTTAAAGCGCTGAATCTGTGCCAGGTACGCCTGCATCACCTCTTCGCACGACACCTGCCGCCCATGAATGGCCCGCGACAGTTCAGTGGCATCCCAATCAACAATACTCAAGGCTTCACCTCTCTAGAAAACGGCAGCGGTTTGCTCGCCCGGGGTGCCTCGCGCATGCAGTAAGTGCCCAGCAGCGTCAGCACGCACGCAAACAATACATAAAACGAGGGCGCCACCGGCGTGCCCAGTACCTTGCTCAGCCAGGTCACGATCAACGGCGCGAAACCACCGAACACCATCACCGCCACGTTATAGGCCACCGACACACCGGTCGAGCGCACCTCGATAGGGAACTGCTCGGCCAATGCCGTCGGCGCTGGCCCGAAGAACCCGCCAATCGCCGTGCACAACATCACCTGCATCACCAGCAGGCGCTCGATAGACGGCGCGGCGGCCACCCACACATACAACGGGTAGACCATCACGAAGAACGCCAAGGTGAAGGCCATCAACACCGGCCGCCGTCCCCATCGATCCGAGAGCAGGCCGGACAACGGAATCACCACAGTCATCAGCGCTACCGCAAACATCTGCACCATCAGCACCTGGTCCAGCGGCAGGCCAAGGTTCTTGTGAGCGAAGGTCGGCATGTTCACCAGCACCACATAAAACGACACCGTCGCGCCGCAGGCCAGCCCCATCGACACCAGAATACTGCGCCGATGCTCACGCAGCACTTGCATGAGGCTCGGCGCAGGGCCAGTGGCTTGCTTGCGCGCTTCGATGAACTCTTCCGGGTCTTCCATGTGCCGACGAATCCACAACCCCACCGGGCCGATCAGCAAGCCCAGCACAAACGGCAGGCGCCAGCCCCACAAGTCGAGGGTTTCGGGCGAAAAGAAATGCGTGACCAGCGCCACCATCGCTGCCCCACCGAACACCGCCAGGCATTGCCCCACCAGTTGCCAGGAGCCATACAATCCCTTGCGATGGGCCGGTGCACTTTCCACCAGAAATGCCGTGGCACTCGCGTACTCACCGCCGGTAGCAAACCCCTGCAGCATCCGCGCCACCACAATCAGCAACGGCGCGCCCATGCCGATGGCAGCATAGTTCGGCGCGAAGGCGATCAGCGCGATGGACACGGTCATCAACCGGATAATCAACTGCATCGCCGCCTTGCGGCCTTTGCGGTCGGCGTAGATGCCCAAGAGGATGCCGCCCACCGGGCGCATGAAAAAGCCCACGCCGAAGGTGGCCAGGGCCATCAGCAGCGAGGCGTATTCGTCCTCCGAGGGGAAGAACTGCCGGGCGATGATACTGGCGAGAAAGCCGTAGACGATGAAGTCATACCATTCCAACGCGTTGCCAATCACCGCCGCCACCACTTGGCGGGTGCGCGAAACACCAGGTTTTGCAGTCTGCATGAGGAACACTCCGTTCAACCGGTCAGGGAAAGGGTCCAGCGGCAGAAAAAAGAGGTCATCAGGCCGGCTTGAGCCAGCTCTCGGCCAGCGCGCCCCAGTAGGCTGCGCCGGTCAGCAGGATGTCGTCGTTGAAGTCATAGGCGGGGTTGTGCACCATCGGCCGCGACACGCCGTTGCCGATAAACAGATAACTGCCTGGGCAGCGTTGCAGCATCCAGGCGAAGTCTTCGCTGCCCATCAGCGTGCGGGTGTTGCCATCCACAGCGTCGGCACCGAGCAAGGCCACACCGACCTGGCGGGCGAATTCGGTTTCTTCGGCGTGGTTGACCAGCACCGGGTACGCCGGGCGGTGTTCGACCTGCACGGTGCAGCCGAAGCTGGCGGCCTGGGTCTGGATGATCGCGTTGACCCGTTCCAGCATTTGTTCACGCACCTTGGGGTTGAGTGCGCGCAGGCTCAGGCGCAATAACGCTTGCTGGGGAATCACGTTGGCCGCCTGGCCGGCCTGCAAGGCGCCGACGGTGACCACGGCGGCTTCCTGGGTATCGATATTGCGCGCCACCACCGTTTGCAGAGCCATGACCATGCTGGCTGCCGCCACCAGTGGATCGATAGTGAGGTGTGGCATGGAGCCGTGGCCACCGACACCTTCGAGGATCACGGTAAGCAAATCCTGGGACGCCATCATCGGGCCAACTCTCAAGCCCAGATGCCCCGCCGGCAAACCCGGCATATTGTGCATGCCGAACAACCCGTCGCAAGGAAAGCGCTCCAGCAAACCGTCCGCCAACATCGCCTCGGCACCGCCCTGGCCTTCTTCGGCGGGTTGGAAAATCAGGTTCAAAGTGCCGTCCAATTGCCGCGTCGCCGCCAAGTAACGCGCGGCACCGAGCAACATGGTGGTGTGGCCGTCATGGCCGCAGGCGTGCATGCAGCCAGCATGCTGGCTGGTATAGACCGCGCCGGTATTTTCGATGATGGGCAAGGCGTCCATGTCGGCGCGAATCCCCAACGTGCGCGAGCTGTTGCCGTTACGCAGCACGCCGACCACACCGGTCTTGCCGATGCCGGTATGCACCTCATACCCCCACTCCCGCAATGACTGCGCGACCAGTGCAGAGGTACGGTTCTCTTCAAAGCCAAGCTCAGGATGAGCGTGGATATCGTGACGCACAGCGTGCAAGTCGCTGGCAACGTCACTGAGCCAATCCAGGATGTGCTGGTGCGGGCGCATGGTGATTCTCCTCACAGGCGGGTGGTCCCGTTCTTGTTGGCGACACATCGACAGCTAAGCGCGATGTGCGCGTGAGGACAATCAAAGGTGGTTCCACTCTGTGGAACCTCAGGGCCGGTTCTTTTTCTGAGAACCCACGCAGATAATCTAAATGTGGGAGCTGGCTTGCCTGCGATGACGGCGGCACAGGCACCCGTGATGTTGACTGACCTGGCGCTATCGCAGGCAAGCCAGCTCCCACAGGGGAATTTGGGTGTGTCAGGGGTTGAGGCGGCAGCCTTGACGGTCGCCCAACCACCGCGCCGTCTGCGTACGCCCTAAACCGCTTGCCGTGACTTCACTGCGTTCCGGCGAGTCAGTGAACGCACTGGTTGGCACGTACTGCTTCACATACCCCAGGCAATACTGCGCAGGGTTGTTGGCCACATACCGGCACGAGCAATACTCCTTGGCGGTGTACGCCGCGATGATGTCGGGGAAGGCTTGCAGGTTGACGCGCTCGTGCCAAACCCAGCCCAAGAGTGAGATAAACAACACCAGTAAAACGCTGATGAACGGATGACGACGCATCATGAGCGCACCGCCGCCAGCACTCGTTTGAGCAGTTCGTTATGCCGGTAACTACCATCCCGATCATCGCCGTAACGCACGATCACCAGGTGTTCATCGGGCAGCACAAACAGCGCCTGGCCCCAGTGCCCCAGCGCGGCAAAGGTGGCGGCCGGTGCGTCGGGCCAGGGTTGGGGGGCGCCGGTGTTGAGCCACCACTGGCCGCCCGGCACGGCTTCATCCTGGCCGGCTTTGTAGCGATCGAAGGGCCGGCGGTTGAAGGCGACCCAGTCCTTGGGCAGCAGTTGTCGCTCGCCCCAGCGCCCATCCCGCGCCATCAGTAGCCCTACTCGTGCCAGATCGCGGGCTGTGAGATAGGCATAGGACGACGCGACAAACGTTTCATCCGCATCGGTTTCCCAGGTTGCGTCGCGAATGCCCAGGGGCTGGAACAGCGCGTCCCACGGGTAGGTCATGTAGGCCTTGTGGCCGAGCATGCCCTTGAGCGCGGCGGACAGGATATTGCTGTCGCCACTGGAATAACGGAAAGCCTGGCCAGGGGCGGCGACCGCATCGGTATCCGCTGCGAATTGCGCCATGTCGGTGTGGCCACGGGTGTAGAGCATCGCCACCACCGAAGATTTCAACGGGGCGTATTCGTAGTCTTCCTGCCAATCCAACCCCGAGGCCCAGTGCAGTAGGTCGGCCATGCTCACTTTGGGATGCTGCTTCATCGGCGGGTAGAAACGTGCAGCGGGGTCGCTGAGTTTGAAGCGGCCTTGCCCATAGGCCACGCCCAGCACGGTAGCCATCAGGCTTTTGCTGACGGACCAGGTGAGGTGCGGCGTGCTGGCAGTGGTGGGCGCGGCGTAGCGTTCATAAATGATTTGGCCGTCACGAATGACCAGCAACGCATCGGTGCGAATACCGGTGCGGGTGACATCGTCGCGGGGTGGGAAAGCGTAGGCGTCCAGGGCATCGACAGCGGGACCGGCGAGGGCTGTGCCCAGGGCCCACTCGTTATCAGGCCAGATTTCAGCGCGGGCATTAAGGGTGACAAACAGCAGGGCAACGCACAACAGGCCTCGGACCATGGACGCAAACTCAAGGGGGCATTCAAGCCCGCGAGCCTAGCTCACGCCAGTGACAGATTTGCGACAAGGGGGCTGTCATCCAACCGTCACCGTAACTTCATGGAGCTGACACCGAGGCTACATAGCCTGACTTTGGACAACAAAGTCGACTGGCCGCAACCTGGCCGGCACCCGGAGACTCGCTATGACTCAGATCGCCCGCATCAGCGACAAAGGCAATGAACGCCGTCTGCAAGCCGAACGCCTGGTAGGCGCACAGGCATTGCAGGAAGCCCAGGCCCTGCGGTTCAACGTGTTCAGCGGCGAGTTCAACGCCAAGCTGAAAGGCGCGGAACTGGGTCTGGACATGGATGACTATGATGTTCACTGCAGCCATATCGGCGTGCGGGATTTGAACAGCGGTCGACTCGTCGCTACTACCCGTCTGCTCGACCACCAGGCCGCCAGCACCCTGGGCCGGTTCTACAGCGAAGAAGAATTCAGCCTGCATGGCCTGCTGCACTTGCAGGGCCCGATTCTGGAGATTGGCCGCACCTGCGTCGACCCGGCCTATCGCAATGGCGGCACCATCGCGGTGTTGTGGGGCGAGTTGGCCGAGGTACTCAACCAGGGTGGCTACAGCTACCTGATGGGCTGCGCAAGCATCCCGATGCACGATGGCGGCATCCAGGCCCACGCGATCATGCAGCGCTTGCGCGAGCGCTACCTGTGCAACGAACACCTGCGCGCCGAACCGAAAAAACCGCTGCCGGCCCTGGACTTGCCGTCCAACGTCATCGCCGAAATGCCGCCGCTGCTCAAGGCCTACATGCGCCTGGGCGCGAAGATCTGCGGCGAGCCGTGCTGGGATGAAGACTTCCAGGTAGCCGACGTGTTTATCCTGCTCAAGCGCGACGAGTTGTGCCCGCGTTACGCGCGCCACTTCAAGGCGGCCATGTGATGAACCGCCTGCGCATTTACGGGCGCATCGCCCGCGTGCTGTTGGTGGTGGGGCTGGGGTTGAGCATGGCCAGTGTGTTCGGCCTGTTCGAGCGCCTGGGGGTGGCTAACTCGATGGTGCGGCGCCAGCGTTGGTCGCGCTTCTTCATGGCACGGCTGACCAACGCCCTGCCCTTTCGCGTGACGGTGCATGGCGAGTTGCCGCAAACGCCGATGCTGTGGGTGAGCAATCATGTGTCCTGGACGGATATCCCGTTGCTGGGCATGGTGGCGCCGATGTCGTTTTTGTCCAAGGCCGAAGTACGTACCTGGCCGGTGGCGGGCTGGCTGGCGGCCAAGGCTGGCAGCCTGTTTATTCGTCGCGGTTCAGGTGACAGCCAACTGATTCGCAAGCAGATGACCCGTCATCTGGAACAACAGCACCCCTTGCTGATGTTCCCCGAAGGCACCACCACCGACGGTCGCGGCCTGCGCACGTTCCACGGGCGCTTGCTGGCCAGCGCGATCGATGCGGATGTGTCGCTGCAGCCGGTGGCGATTCGGTATCTGCGCGACGGCCAGGTCGACCCGCTGGCGCCCTTTATTGGCGATGATGATTTGCTCTCGCACCTGATGCGCTTGTTTTCCAATGACCAGGGCGATGTAGAGATTCATGTGCTCAAGCCGATTGCCTGCACTGGGCAGGAACGTGCGGCGTTGGCGTATCAGGCGCAGCAAGCGGTGCAGAAGGCGTTGTTTGGGCCAGTGCCGGAAGCAGAGCAAGTGGCTGCTCGACCTGCATTCGCAGCCTGAAGCAATGTGAACACAATCCAAATGTGGGAGCCGGCAAGCCAGCTCCCACATTCAGCTCTCATGTAGTCAGTTGAGATTGCGCAAATTTCTGCAACTCTGGGTAGAACAGTCGAAAGTCCTCACTCAGGGGCTCATATAAAACCCGCAACTCCTGCATCGCATATCCTAACTCCTCAGGCTGCGTCAGCCGCCGCGAAATCCCGCGCAGCACCTGGTCCATCACCGCAAACTCGCGGTACGAGCCCAACCAATCATCCGCGGCCATATACGGCGCAATCTGCGCCAGCCGCCCCGGTAACGCGGGTTCAGCCGCCAACACCTGATACACCTGGGACGTGAAACGCTCCAGAGGCTGGTCGGCATACAGCGCCCAATCCCGCGCCAGGCAATGGTCAAAAAACACATCGAGGACGATCCCGGCATAGCGCCGGCGGGTCAGACTGAAGCGCGACAAGGCCTCGCCCACCAGCGGATGGCTATCGGTAAAGCGGTCGATGGAGCGATGCAACTGGATCGCCGCTTCGATTTGCGGGCTGAACTGGCCCTGCAGGCGGCCTTTGACGAAGTCGCCATAAAGGCTACCCAGCAATTGCGCAGGAAGTTGGCCGCCCAGGTGCAGATGTGCGAGATAATTCATGCCGCGCAGTCTACCACTGCCACCAACATATCGTTATAACCCGATATACCGATTCGACCTGGCCTCAGATCAAAATCATATTGGTATATCGGGATATTACGATCTAAAGTTCGCCTTATCGCGATATAACGCTTTACGACACCGAGCACCCTGCCATGTCCATCGACCTCGACGAAATAATAAAAGCCCTGGCGCACCCAGTACGACGAGACATCCTCACCTGGCTCAAAGACCCGAAAGTGCAGTTCCCCGAGCAATTGCACAACCACGAATACGGCATCTGCGCCGGGCAGATCGACCAGCGCTGCGGCTTGTCCCAGTCGACGGTGTCGGCCCACCTGGCCACCTTGCAACGTGCGGGTCTGATCAGCAGCCAGAAGGCTGGACAGTGGCACTTTTTCAAGCGCAATGAGGAAGTGATCCAAGCCTTTCTGACTGCGCTCATTACCGAACTCAGCGCACCGTAATCACCAAGGACACGTACATGCCCCTCTCGCTACTCATACTGGCCCTGAGCGCCTTCGCCATCGGCACCACCGAGTTCGTCATCATGGGCTTGCTGCCCGATGTGGCGGCAGACCTGGGTGTGTCAATTCCCGGCGCCGGCTGGCTGGTCACCGGTTACGCCTTGGGCGTGGCCATCGGCGCACCGTTCATGGCACTGGCCACCGCCAGGCTGCCACGCAAGGCGGCGCTGGTAGCGTTGATGGGTATTTTCATTATCGGCAACCTGCTCTGCGCCCTGGCAAGCGACTACAACGTGCTGATGTTTGCCCGTGTGGTCACGGCGTTGTGCCACGGAGCCTTCTTCGGAATTGGTTCGGTGGTGGCGGCAAACCTGGTGCCGGCCAACAAACGTGCGTCGGCGGTGGCGCTGATGTTCACCGGGTTGACCCTGGCCAACGTGCTGGGCGTGCCCCTGGGTACGGCGCTGGGCCAGGAAGCCGGCTGGCGCTCGACCTTCTGGGCCGTGACCGTGATTGGCGTGATCGCCTTGATCGGCCTTATTCGCTTCCTGCCCGCCAAGCGTGACGAAGAAAAACTCGACATGCGTGCCGAACTGGCCGCCCTCAAGGGCGCCGGTATCTGGTTGTCACTGAGCATGACTGCGCTGTTTGCCGCGTCCATGTTTACCCTCTTTACCTACGTCGCGCCGCTGCTGGGCGATGTCACTGGCGTGTCGCCCAAAGGCGTGACCTGGACCCTGCTGCTGATCGGCCTGGGCCTCACCGTGGGCAACATCATCGGCGGCAAACTGGCGGACAAGCGCCTGGCGGCCACCTTGATCGGCGTGTTCATCAGCATGGCGGTGGTTTGCACGGTGCTGAGCTGGACCAGCGTTGCGGTGATACCGACTGAAATCACCCTGTTCCTGTGGGCCACCGCTTCGTTCGCCGCCGTGCCGGCGCTGCAAATCAACGTGGTGACCTTCGGCAAGGCCGCGCCGAACCTGGTGTCCACCCTGAACATCGGGGCCTTCAACATTGGCAACGCCCTCGGCGCCTGGGTCGGTGGCAGCGTGATTGCCCACGGTTTCGGCCTGACCCGCGTGCCACTGGCCGCCGCGGCGCTGGCCATCCTCGCGCTGCTGGTGACCCTGATCACTTTCCGTCAGGGCGCCAATGCCGACCTGGCCCCCGCGACCCACTGATCAACTTGAAAGAGAAGGTGTTTTTCCCATGACGACTATTTTCGATCCGATCACACTGGGCGACCTGCAACTGTCGAACCGCATCATCATGGCGCCGCTGACCCGCTGCCGCGCGGATGCCGGCCGCGTGCCCAATGCGCTGATGGCCGAGTACTACGTGCAACGCGCCTCCGCCGGGCTGATCCTCAGCGAAGCCACTTCCGTGACACCGATGGGCGTGGGCTACCCGGACACCCCCGGCATCTGGTCCAACGACCAGGTGCGCGGCTGGGCCAACATCACCAAGGCCGTGCATGGCGCGGGCGGCAAGATCTTCCTGCAGTTGTGGCATGTGGGCCGCATCTCCCACGCGTCCTACCTGAACGGCGAAACCCCGGTGGCTCCGAGTGCGGTTCAGGCTAAAGGCCACGTCAGCCTGGTTCGCCCATTGGCCGACTACCCGACCCCGCGCGCCCTGGAAACCGCTGAAATCGCCGACATCGTCGACGCTTACCGCACCGGCGCCGAGAACGCCAAGGCCGCAGGCTTCGACGGCGTGGAAATCCACGGCGCCAACGGCTACCTGCTCGACCAGTTCCTGCAAAGCAGCACCAACCAGCGCACCGACCAGTACGGCGGCTCTTTGGAAAACCGTGCGCGCCTGTTGCTGGAAGTCACCGACGCCGCCATCGAAGTCTGGGGCGCCGGCCGCGTGGGCGTGCACCTGGCACCGCGTGCTGACGCGCATGACATGGGCGACGACAACCTCGCCGAGACCTTCACCTACGTCGCCAGCGAACTGGGCAAGCGCGGTATCGCCTTTATCTGCTCCCGTGAAAAAGAAGGCGCAGACAGCCTTGGCCCGCAGCTGAAAAAAGCCTTCGGCGGCGCGTACATCGCCAACGAACGTTTCACCAAAGACAGCGCCAATGCCTGGCTGGCGGCGGGCAAGGCGGATGCAGTGGCCTTCGGTATTCCTTTCATCGCCAACCCGGACCTGCCGGCGCGACTGAAGGCTGATGCGCCGTTGAACGAGCCGCATCCGGAGACCTTCTACGGTAAAGGCCCGGTGGGTTATATCGACTACCCGACGCTGGCACTCTGATCGACTGGAACAAAAAACCCCGGCTTGCGACAGCCGGGGCTTTTTATGGACGGCGAGAAACGCTTGGCATGATTTGAAATGACCGGCCTCTTCTTGAATCATTTTCTATAGAGAGATCAGTCCCTGCGCCAACGCCACGCCGACGGCTTGCCGCCGGCTGAAAGAGCCCAACTTTCGACTCGCATTTGCAATGTGAAAATTGATGGTTCTCTCTGAACATCCCAAGATGCAGCTCATTTCCCAAGTCGTTTTGCCCACACCAGACCATTTCAGCACTTCTGACTCCCTTAATGTCAGATTGCAGAGTTGCTCACCCACTGCGTTCAAATGTTTTTGGGAGCCCTCCAGAAGGAAGGGAATCAGCATGAATAGCTTGCCTAACGGACCATTCAGGTCATCGCCAAGATCGTCGGTAAAGCTCACGCATTGAGCGACGTTGAGCGATCCGGCCATTTCGTTAAAACGCAGGGGAATACTGACACCCTGCAAAAGCCCATACCCCTCGCGCTCCGTCCAGAACTGATGGGACCGACCTCGTGCTTGTCTGCGTGCCAGCCCCCAGAAAAGAGGCGCGAAGTGATGGCGGCAATGCCTGATTATCGGGTCCACCTGAATGAAGTTCTCCTCCTTGTATCGCCTGAGCCAGTCAGAAGGATAAGTCGTCATGATCCTGTTAAAGGGGTCACTGGTGGTTGAAGGGCCCAAGCTCAGCAAATAGCTTTGATAGCCAATACGACGCAGCACCTTGCGCAGATGGCGTTCCCAATCTCGTCGGTGCAAGTCGGTGGCCAGCACGGAAAAGTCATCCAATACTTCTTTGAAATTAACCCTCAGGAGTACGTCTTCTTTTTTATACCTAAATAAGTCATCCACGATGAATCCCTGCCACTCATAGAAGCTTTTTTGATACAACTTGGTTAAAAAAACGGGCCGCTGAACAAGCGACCCGTTGCGCGCCGCTTACAATCCTGCTTGGAGACAGTGTTGGTCTATAAAGCTCTTGAATATTCCAAGGCCGTCCTCCGTCAATATACTTTCGGGGTGAAACTGGACTCCCTCTATCGGATAGTCAGCGTGCCGCACGCCCATGATGTATCCATCATCGGTCGAGGTGGACGTTACTGCCAGTTCACCGGGTAGCCCCTCGTTATCAATAATCAGCGAGTGGTAACGAGTCGCCTTGATCGAACGCCCCCCTGTATGGGCGTAGACACCTAGCCCATCGTTATCGATGGCGCTGATCTTGCCATGCATGACATGCGAGGCTCGGATGACCGCCCCGCCAAACGCCAGACCGATGGCTTGATGCCCCAAACAGACGCCCAATATCGGCAGGCGCCCTTTAAAGTTTTGGATGACTTCAATGTACCCCGCGTCCTGCGGGTGCCCAGGCCCTGGGCCCAAGACACAAAAGTCTGGCGCATACGCTTCGATACGTTCGATCAAATTTGGAACATCATTGCGCTCCACATGGGTTTCCAGTCCAAGCTGTTCAAGATACTGGCTGATAATGAAAACAAAACTGTCATAGGCATCAATCAAGAAAACTTTCATTGCAGCATCTCCTTGCCGGTAACCGCACGATAGACAGAACCCATTTTGTAGAAGGTTTCGGTCCACTCTTTATCCGGAACCGAGTCGGCCACCACGCCTGCCGACGCACGCAGGTAATAAGTACCTTCTTTATGAACCGCTGAGCGAATGCATAAAGCCGTATTGATGCTGCCGTCGAATCCGATCAAACCGACTGCTCCGGCATATATTCCACGACGGTTATTTTCCATGCTTTCGATAATCTGCATCGCACGTATTTTTGGCGCACCGGTCATGGTTCCCGCGGGGAAAGAAGCCTTGATCACGTCGAAGGCATCGAAGCCTTTTCGCAACAAGCCACGCACGTTGGAGACCATGTGATAGAGGTGCGAGTACTCTTCGACCAACATCAATTCATCGACTTCAAGTGAACCTGGCTGGCAGACACGACCGATGTCATTCCTGCACAAATCCACCAGCATCAAATGTTCAGCCCGTTCTTTTTCAGAGCGTGTCATGCTTAAAATCAGCTCGCTCGACGGTATGCCAGGGGTTTTGCCCACGGTGCCGGCGATGGGCCTCATCTCAATCAGATCGTCCTTGATGCGAACAAATAGCTCGGGGCTTGCGCCAATCAGGTCAACGCCCCCCAGGTTGGCCAAATACATGTAAGGAGACGGGTTGTTCTTGCGCAACGCACGGTACACATCAAAAGGTTTGACCGGCGTATCCACCTGCACCTCATGACCCAATTGGATCTGATAAATATCACCTTGGCGAATGTGCTCCAGCGCCTTGTCGACCCAGCCAAGGAATTGCTCTTTTTGCACCGTATCGCGCGCGACCGTGACCGACGGGTAAATAATCGGAGAGTCATCAGCCGGGATACCCTTGGCATCTGCCAGTAGCGCAACGTAGTCATCGGTACTACGGGATTTCCAGAGGGAACTGTTGTTGACCATGAGGTCCACTGTTCCATTGGAATGGAAGTAAACCAGCGTCTGAAATACGGTCAAGGCAATAATCGGATAATCATTGGTTTGCTCGGTCAAGTGGGGAATTTCCTCGACAAACCGAACGCAGTCATAAGAGAGGTAGCCAAAAAAAGCGAGGCTGGGGTGAGTCTGACGCTGAACCTCAAAGGGTGTTTGTAACGCACGCAGCAAATTCCATACCGCATCGTTCGAACGAATGTTTATACGGCCATGGTCATCCAGAACTATTTCCTGAGCAGACAATGCACTTCTTAAATAACTGAACAGTTGCTCATTGGCTTCGAGTTTTGCATACCCCTCATAAATTTTTACCGCCAATAGAGGTTCTAGTCCGATAATTGTTGCCTTGCGATCCCGGCTGGGGCCGGACAGCGATTCGAGAATGAAGACTTTGTCGGCACCGAGTACTTTTGCCGCCGCTTCATAGACAACAAGCGGGTCGCACTTCAAACTTTCGGTATGTAGTTTAACGCTCACGGGTGTGGTTATCCCACGCATGACATAACTCCTTTTTATTGATAACAGGCTCACACAGCAGAATCGAACGCACAGAGCGATTACTTAAACTGCCTGGCAGTTCAACCAGTTAATTATTGATGTGAAGGACTCATCAGCCACACGCGCACTCGGGCCCGCAAAAGCACCTACTCAAAAAAGAGACAGAACTTCAGCGCACCATTCGCCTATTACGATTTTCCCGGGACCAGCCACGAAAAATCGAATAATAGCGCTCGGCTATTAATGAGTTACCAATTAGGGGTGTTTGACTGAAACAGGCAGCAAGACACCGGCGGTTGCTGGATTAGCGACGCCAGATATTGCTTTTGAAAACCGAAAGATGGGCAGTGTTGGACCCGGAGGACGATCCGAGGGAGCTCTTCAGCACTGATAGTCGGTAGTACATTTAAGACTTCCTGTGTCTTGAGGGCATTGCAGGAGTGATTCCTGAATACCCGTTGGATACTACTCATAGGTTCAATAGGGGTCAACCTCAATTACCCACGGTTTACAGGTGCTCTCACACTGAGTCAGGCAACGCTTGAGTCCCTGCGAGAAACCACTGAATAGCCTGCAGGGTTTGCTCGGCACACTCCAGGTAGGGTACATGCCCCGCATCTTCGATAACGCAAATACTGGCCTGTGGCAAAAGCCGGTGGACCTCATGCAGGCACGAAACATCAAAGACCCGATCATTGCGCCCCCACACCACCAACGTCTTGGCTTGAACGTCCGCCAATCGCGATTGAAGCGGGTACAGTCCGGCGTCCTTGAAGTCCCTTAGTATTTTTCCGATTTTCTCATAGCGCTGCGCCCCCTTGTTGGCCAGCGCCCTCGCCAGAAAGGCTGGTACCCTCGGCGGCCGGGTGAATATCATCTCCCACAGGGCCTGCATTTCGTCAACGCAGCGATAGCCAAAAGGGTGTCTGCCCGACTCCAGAAACTGATTCATCGCCGCACTGAGCCGTGTCGAAGATAACCCCGCAGGTGCCAGCGCGATTACACCGCAAACTTCTGCCGGATAAGTGGCAGCATAAAGACAGGCAATGCAGCCGCCCATAGAGCTGCCTATCAACACCAGCTCCGGGAAGGCATGCGCCTCGAAAAACGCCCTTAATCGGACCACCTGAGCCGTAGGGTCATAGCTTTGCAAGCCGTCGAAAGACGACTCGCCTTCTCCAGGAAGATCAAGGAAAACGCAGTTACAGGTCTCAACCAACGAGTAAAGCTTAGGGCCCCACTGGTCCTTGCTGGCTCCCAGGCCATGAAGGAACACCAAGGTAGGGCCGGTCTTGACCCTGCTCGATTGCAAGTAGGCGACTTCATAACCTTGCCCCTTCCACCGCCGGACCTTAAGCCTGTAGCGGAACCGGTTTTGCTTACGCATGGCGAGCAATACCCACTGACCTGGCCAATTCATCGAACATTACCTCTCAACGGGTTCGCCAATCATTCGACAGGAGCATCTCCGGCGCGGACTTGCCGTGCCGGTAGCCGGACCTGGCACAGTGCAACGCCTGCCAAAACCGCAACACCACCGACGACCAAGCTCAGCGAAACACCTTCCTGCAGAAGTACCTGGCTGACCGCCACTGCAAATACTGGCACCAATAGAAGGAACGGCGTAAGGCGCTGAACCGGGTGCCGCCCCAAAAGCCAATACCACAGGCCAAACCCAATCAGCCCGCCACTGACAGCGGTATACAGGACGGCAGCCCATGCTTTCGGGCTGGCAGTCAGCACCGAACCCCATGCATCCCCCTCCACCGCGGCGGAGACCATCAGTAACTCCGGTGCGGCAATCAATGCTGTCCACGCGCTGATCGCCACAGGATTGAAAGGTCCCCAGCGCTTGGTAAGGACAGTGCCCACCGCAAAAACAAACGCCGCAACAATCACCAGCAACACCCCCGACAACGCACCGCCGCGGCCAACCCCCCCTACCACCGTCAGCACTCCAATCAATGCGATGACAATCCCGACTACCACCTGCAAACCAATTCGCTCCTTCAAGACGGCGAAAGCCAACAGCAACGTGAAAGGTGTGGCCAGTTGGTACGCAACAGCAGAAGTGGAGGCATCCACCCGCGAGATGCCACAGTATAAAAGCCCGAAATGCAGAGCTCCCACCAGCGAGGCGATCCAGAACACAGGAAGGAGCTCACGGCGTTTAGGAATCCCGCAAAACGGCACCAATACAATCGCCATCAAGGCAAAGCGCATGGCAACCATGAGAATTGGCGGAAGTTCCTGCCCCCCAACTTTAACTGCTGTCACTTGGGCGCCCCATAAAAAAGCGACCAGGACAGCTATCAACGAATCGCGAATAGGCATTAATTCATCATCCCGTTTGAAATTGGACTTGCTTGAGCAGACGCAGGCGCTCCGCGCCTTGGCGTGGGTGTGCATTCAATTTTTGAAAGTGTTCAAGGAGGCGATCCAGCGTCTCCCGCAGAGCCTGTTCCGCCTCAGTGTCCTGAACCAGTTGCGTGTTGAATGTGGCTGGAAAGCCGGAGCCAACGAGCACCATCTTGTTCAACAGAACGTTCAGCACCACCTGACTGAACACGGCCGTATGTCCGTACCGGCGCCCCACCACTGCCACCGCGGCAAGCTTGTCCCGCAACGGCCGCTCCCTGGGGCGCAAAAAGCCGTAACCCACCCGTTCCAGGAACGCCTGGAACCGGCTGTTGGTACCATAGGCATGCATGACGGGTAGATACAGGATGGCGTCGGCCCTGGCCATTTCATCGACAATCGCGCCGACATCGTCCTGCAGTAAACAATCGCGATGTGAGCACGCGTTATCAGCGTCGCAATAGTCGATACGATAATCGCGCAGCCAAAGGTCTTGGACAGAGGCGCGTCCCTCCAAGTGGCGTCGAATCAACGACACCACCTGGCTGCTGACCCCGTGCAAGCGGTTTGACCCGACAATGACGATCAGCTTCATCAGTTCAGGACGCCTTGGCCAGCGGCGCGTCGGCGATACGCTCGTATTCGAGCAACGACTCTTCCAGCAACTGACCGGTGAGGTACAGGGTCACCCGGGCGACTTCCTTGATAAGCGTCCGCTCTTCATCCGTCCTCACCGAGCGTTGCATCGCAAGACGAACTTCTTCGGAGTGTTTTTCGTCAATGCTCGAATGGGCGACGAAGAATGTCATCTGCTCGTCCTTGAGCCCCAGGTCGGTGCGAAACTTGTTTAGGATCGGCTGGATATGCTCATACACCTCCTCCGCCCAATAGCTGTAACCCAGTCGCGCGACCGGCCCAAGACGAATGGCGACGTCATTCAAATAAGCGATCAGCGCCTGAGTAGGCGGGAGCGGCGCGGGCAGTGATACAGGCAAGGCGCCGATGGATTCCAAGTCGCGAATCACCATTTTTTCGTGCCCCAATTCTTCAAGCGCATGCTTGTAGACAAAGCGAAGTAACGTAGTCTGACTGGGGTCCGCGCTGAACGCACAGGCCGCCTGATTAATCGAGTTGAAACGGGTGTAGTGATAAACTTGGAGCATCACCTGCTGATAAAGCTCGACCGTCATCGTCTGCTCAAGGCTGTGATTCCAATAACGTCCTTTCTTGATTTTGGCCCAGCCGCTATCAACAATCGCGTCCAGTTCTTTGAAAAAATTATCCATGAGCTATTTTTCCTTTGATGGTGTTAAAGACGGTTTCCAGTTCCAGGTAAACCAAACTGTAATCCCGTGATGACTGGCGGTTCGTCCAGGTAATATCGTCAGCCAGAACATGGCCGCCGATATCGACATACAGGGCAGCCAAACGCCCACGGCATAAAGCCGAGATGTACTGAAAGTGCGTATTAGCCTTCAACCAGATGGCGGTTTGCAGAAGAAATGACCTCAAGTGCAATCCCCCTCTGTATTTTTCATCCAACACCAACCGATTGGCATCAAATGAGTCCAGGGGGTGAGCAAAGTAGTGGCCTACGTCAACTACACGTTCGACAAAGCTCATGCCATGCCCCAATGGCGTTATCCGGATAGCGCCGACTATCTCGTCGCCGTCGAAATAAGCCATGTGGTACGAACAGGTATCGCGCACCACCTCGGCATCGAAAAAACTTTCCTCGTTGGCCGGGTTATCACCTATATAGCGAGACCTTAATGCGCAGACTTTCTGGAACAGTTCACTTTTCGCAGAAACGATTTTCACGGACATGCTCATGCGCAGACCCAGCCTAGCGATTGCGCTGATCGACGATTCGCGCTTCTTTCCAACTAAACCAACTGCCCAGGTTGACGTGATCATCCAGGTCATCGACGACCATGATCGTGGCCTCGACGCCCAGGCGTTCGCGTACACGCTCACGAATCAGTAATGTCAATTGGCTGCGGTCGCCTTCATAGAACCTGGACATTTCCATCTTGGCGATCACCGTATCCCTGCCGTTCACGGAGTTAATGACGATCTGATAACCCAGACATTGCTCCACACCTTCAAGCAGCGCCTGCTCGATATGACCAGCGGTGAAAGCCTTACCGTTGAGCGTCATCGCATCCTTGACCCGCCCGACCACTTTCATGACGTGCGCATGGGCGATAGGGTTCTTCGGATTTTTTTGTATGCAAACCAGGTCGCCCGTACGGTAGCGAATCAGCGGCTTCACTCCATCGATCAACATTGTGACGCACAGCTCCCCTTCGCCACTGTCACCCAGGCTTTCACCCGTTTGCGGATTCAGCACTTCAATGATGTAGTTGAGTCGGTGAGGCATCAGTTGATCGCTGGCGTTGGCCGCGGCAATGATCATTGTTTCCTGGGAGCCATACAGGCTGTTGTAGGCTTCACAGCCCCAGAGGCTATACAAGTTGTTCTTCAGCGCTGGCGTGCACAATTCGCCGCTCATCATGAACGCCCGCAAGTGAAAGTCCTGACTAGGATTGAAGCCAAGTCGCTCGGCTTCCTTGGCCAATGCCAGCAATAGTCCAGGTGCGGACGCAACAACACCAATACGCAAATCCTTCATCAACTGGAGCGTCTTGGGGTACCCGATGACGGGGGAATGTGGCCAGATTTTGGCGTTACAGACCCCCAGTTGTTGGCAGACATCGCCCAAGGTATCGCCGAAGGAATGCACCTCGGTCGGTCCCATGACGCCTACAACTGTTTTCTCTGTGGGGAAATGCTTCTCCAATACCGCTTGATATGACATGGCCAGTTGTTTGTTGCTGGCATAACTTTCCTTCTTATCCCTCGGACAAGGTGTCGCTGGGCCGGTGGTACCGGTGGTTTCGTAGTAATAGATACTGTCTTCCAATGTGCCTGACAGGATGTCCAGCATGGACTCGCGCAAATCGTCCTTGGTGGTAAAAGGCAGTGACGAAAGATTCGCCAGCGTGACACCGTCGACATTGATGTCCTTCAAATGCCCGGCATAGAAAGCGGACTTGTTTTTAACGTGGCGCAAGACTGTTCTAAGCTGGGCTTCATGCCATTGCTTCAAATCGTCTTCACTCAACGTATTAGTCCAATACGCCCGGTGCACAGCGTCATACTTTACGGTGAACTCATCAAACACCTTTACCGCACCCATAACCTGCTTCCTCATCGACATAGGTTTTTCGCCACTGCGGCTGCCCGCTCTGGATGCAGACACTAACGAGCCACAAAAAACCACACACCTGTCTACTCAGGCAGTTGTTATCGGATAACCTTTATGCTAGGCGGCCGCGCACTTGACCGCCTTCACTCGCCCAGCGCTGTCAAGTCCTAACCACCCTCCCTGGCATTCAATTGAAATAAAAAAGCCCCGGCTTTCGAGAGCCAGGGCTTTTTATGGGCCGCAGGTAACATTCCTTCACAGCCTTGCAACAATATCGCTACAAAATACTTAGCCGGCTACCTATCAACCGCCCGCCAGGCCGTATATAAAGTCACCCCACAAATCAGGCAGAAGGACGATTAACTGTCTTTAGGCTTTACTGTTGACACAACGGGTTGCAATTACGCATTTTGTTTCAATTGCGCAGGCTGGGGCTCAGGCGCAGCATGTCCAGCCCTATATCCGCCCAGCGCTCGGCGTCCTGATGCAATTGAAAACTGTCAGGCACCAGCAGCCACTGGCCGATCAACCCGTGGATAAACGCATGAATACACACGGCCCCACGGGTGGTATCCAGCGTGGCTGGAAGTTGCCCGCGATGGACCGCGTTACGCAACGTCAAGCCGATGCGCAGGTTGCACTCAAGGGTGTGGGTCTGGCGTTGGCGGCGCATGTCGCACATTTCATCGGTGAACTCGCACTTATGAAACAGAATCTCGTTGATGCGCCGGGTTTTCGGGTCCAGGGCCACTTCATGGTAGAGATGAATCAGCAGCTTGCGCATACAGCCGAGCGGGTCGGCTTCATCCTCGCTTTCACTCGCCCGGGCCAGTTCGTCCAGCGGTTCGTGCAGCGTGTCGAGCAGGGCCTGGAGCAAATCGGACTTATTGCTGAAATGCCAATAGATAGCCCCGCGCGTCACCCCTGCCAGCGCGGCGATGTCCGCCAGGGTGGTGCGCGCCACGCCACGCTCATAAAAGGCTTGCTCGGCGGCTTGGAGAATCTGGCTGCGCGTTTCCTGAGCTTCCTCTTTGGTGCGACGAACCATGGCAGTAAAACCTCAATCAGGACACTGTGGATGGTACTTGACCATCATCTGAATAATTGTGGGACGACGCCGTCATGGGCGCCGAACGTACTAGAATCGAGGCTTGCAGCGGTGCTTTGTCAGCATTGCGCGAAGCCTGTCAAGAGTTTACAAACAACCATGAACGTAAGTATATTGCGTAGCAAGCTACTTATCCACTCACGGCTTGTTTTTTACCCTTCCACACTTCTTGTGCGCACTCTGCGCGCCTGACCCGAGGATCTTCATGCAACTTAAGCCAGCTGTTACCGCTCTGGTCACTGCCGTCGCCCTGGCATCGCTGCTCAGCGGATGTAAAAAGGAAGAAGCGGCACCGCCCGCTCAAACCCCTCAGGTCGGCGTGGTCACCATTCAACCGCAAGCCTATACCCTGACCACCGAGCTGCCAGGCCGCACCACGGCCTTCCGCATTGCGGAAGTTCGGCCGCAGGTCAACGGCATCATTCTCAAGCGCCTGTTCAAGGAAGGCGCCGACGTGAAGGAAGGGCAACAGCTCTACCAGATCGACCCGTCGGTGTATGAAGCCACGCTCAAAAGCGCACAGGCGAGCCTGACCCAGACCAAATCCATCACCGATCGCTACAAGCAATTGGTCGAGGAGCAGGCCGTCAGCCGTCAGGAATACGACACCGCCGTTGCCAACCGCATGACTGCCGAGGCAAACGTTCAAACCGCCCAGATCAACGTGCGCTACACCAAGGTGTACGCGCCGATCTCCGGGCGTATTGGCCGTTCTTCGGTCACCGAAGGCGCACTGGTCAGCAATGGCCAGGCCGACGCCATGGCGGTGATCCAGCAACTGGACCCGATCTACGTCGACGTCACGCAATCTTCAGCTGAAATGCTCAAGCTGCGTCGCGACCTGGCCAGTGGCCAACTGGAAAAAGCCGGCGACAACGCTGCCAAGGTCAAGCTGACCCTGGAAGACGGCACGGCCTACGCCCAGGACGGCAAGCTCGAGTTCTCCGAAGTGTCGGTCGACCAGACCACCGGTTCCGTGACCCTGCGCGCCGTGTTCCCCAACCCTGACCACGTGCTGCTGCCGGGCATGTTCGTCCACGCCCAGTTGCTGGCCGGTGTGAACAGCAAGGCCATCCTGGCTCCGCAACAAGGCGTGACCCGTGACCTGCGCGGCATTCCGACGGCGCTGATCGTGAACAAGGACAACAAGGTCGAGCAACGTGAACTGGTTGCCAACCGTACCGCCGGTGCCTACTGGCTGGTGGAAAAAGGCCTCAATGCCGGTGATCGCGTCATCACCGAAGGCTTGCAGTACGTCAAGCCAGGCGCCGAGGTGAAGGTCACGGAAGCCTCCAACGCTAAACCCGCCGGTACTGCCGCAGCGCCTGCTGCCGCTGCTGGTCAAGGGGAGTAATCCATGTCGAAATTTTTTATCGACCGTCCCATTTTCGCCTGGGTAATTGCCCTGGTGATCATGCTGGTCGGGGCACTCTCGATCCTGAAGTTGCCCATCAACCAATACCCGGCCATTGCGCCAACGGCCATTGATATCCAAGTGACCTACCCAGGCGCGTCCGCACAAACCGTGCAGGACACCGTGGTGCAGGTCATCGAGCAACAGCTCAACGGTATCGACAACCTGCGTTATGTCTCCTCGGACAGTAACTCCGACGGCAGCATGACCATCACCGTGACGTTCAACCAGGGTACCAACCCGGATATCGCCCAGGTCCAGGTACAGAACAAGCTGAACCTGGCCACCCCACTGCTGCCGCAAGAAGTGCAGCAACAGGGTATCCGTGTGACCAAGTCGGTGAAGAACTTCCTGATGGTGATCGGTCTGGTGTCGGAAGACGGCAGCATGACCAAGGACGACCTCTCCAACTACATCGTGTCCAACATCCAGGACCCGATCTCCCGTACCGCGGGGGTGGGTGACTTCCAGGTGTTCGGTTCGCAGTACGCCATGCGTATCTGGCTCGACCCGGCCAAGCTCAACAACTACCAGCTCACGCCAGTGGACGTCAGCAATGCCATCAAGGCCCAGAACGTGCAGGTGGCCACCGGCCAACTGGGCGGCCTGCCTGCCCTGCCCGGCACCCAGCTGAACGCCACGATCATCGGCAAGACGCGCCTGCAAAGCACCGAGGAATTCGCCAAGATCCTGATGAAGGTGAACACCGACGGCTCCCAGGTTCGCCTGGGTGACGTCGCGCGCATCGAACTGGGCGGCCAGAACTACAGCATCAGTGCACAGTTCAACGGCAAGCCGGCTTCGGGTATGGCGATCAAGCTGGCGGCCGGTGCCAACGCACTGGACACTGGCAAGGCCATCCGCGAAACAGTCAAGTCCCTGGAGCCGTTCTTCCCGCCAGGCATGAAGGCGGTGGTGCCGTATGACACCACGCCGGTCGTGACCGAATCGATCTCCGGTGTGGTTCACACCCTGGTCGAAGCGATCGTGTTGGTGTTCCTGGTGATGTTCCTGTTCCTGCAGAACTTCCGTGCCACCATCATCACCACCATGACCGTACCGGTGGTATTGCTGGGCACCTTCGGGATCCTGGCGGCGTGCGGCTTCACCATCAACACCTTGACCATGTTCGGCATGATCCTGGCCATCGGCTTGCTGGTGGACGATGCCATCGTGGTAGTGGAAAACGTCGAACGGGTAATGGCTGAGGAGCACCTGTCGCCCAAGGAAGCAACGATCAAGTCCATGGGCCAGATCCAGGGCGCCCTGGTGGGTATTGCCCTGGTACTGTCGGCGGTACTGCTGCCGATGGCGTTCTTCGGTGGTTCTACCGGTGTGATCTACCGGCAGTTCTCCATCACCATCGTTTCGGCGATGGCGTTGTCGGTGCTGGTTGCCCTGATCTTCACCCCGGCGTTGTGCGCCACCATGCTCAAGCCGATTGATCCGGAAAAACACGGCCAGCCCAAGCGCGGCTTCTTCGGCTGGTTCAACCGCACCTTCGACCGTGGCGTACTCAAGTACGAGCGCGGCGTGGGCGGCATGATCAAGCACAAGATCCCGGCATTCCTGGTGTACGCGCTGATCCTGGCCGGCATGATCTGGATGTTCACCCGTATTCCAAGCGCGTTCCTGCCTGAGGAAGACCAGGGTGTGATCTTCGCCCAGGTGCAGACACCGGTCGGTGCTTCGGCTGAGCGCACGCAAAAAGTCGTCGACGACATGCGCGCCTTCCTGCTGAACGACAAGGAAGGCGAGCCAGGCGAAGGCAAGGCAGTGAAATCGGTGTTTACCGTGAACGGCTTCAACTTTGCTGGCCGTGGCCAGAGCTCGGGTCTTGCGTTCGTGATGCTCAAGCCGTGGGACGAGCGGGATTCGAGCCAGTCGGTGTTCGAAGTGGCTAAGCGTGCCCAGGGTTACTTCTTCGGGGCCTTCAAGGACGCCATGGTATTTGCCATCGTGCCGCCTTCGGTGCTGGAGCTGGGTAACGCCACCGGTTTTGACGTGTTCCTGCAAGACCAGGGTGGCGTCGGCCACGACAAGCTGATGGCTGCACGTAACCAGTTCCTGGGCGCTGCGGCACAAAGCAAGGTGCTGGCCGGCGTACGCCCTAACGGCGTGAACGATGAGCCGCAGTACGAGCTGACCGTTGACGACGAGAAGGCCAGTGCCCAAGGCATCAGCCTCGCCGATATCCAGCAGACCCTGGCCATTGCCTTGGGTGGTAGCTACATCAACGACTTCATCGACCGTGGTCGCGTGAAGAAGGTGTATGTACAAGGTGACGCCGCCAGCCGTATGTCGCCCGAAGATCTGGACAAATGGTACGTGCGCAGCAACGACGGGAAAATGGTGCCGCTGTCGGCTATCTCGTCGGGCCAGTGGATCTATGGTTCGCCCAAGCTTTCGCGATACAACGGTGTAGCGGCGATGGAAATCCTCGGTACCCCGGCACCGGGCTACAGTACCGGTGATGCGATGGCCGAAGTCGAACGCATTGCCAAAGAACTGCCGGCCGGTGTCGGTTATGCCTGGACAGGCCTGTCGTACGAAGAACGCCTTTCCGGTTCCCAGGCGCCAGCCCTGTACGCACTGTCGCTTTTGGTCGTGTTCCTGTGCCTGGCAGCACTGTACGAAAGCTGGTCGATTCCGATCGCGGTGATTCTGGTTGTGCCACTGGGTGTGATCGGTGCACTGATCGCCACCAGCATGCGCGGCTTGTCCAACGACGTGTTCTTCCAGGTGGGCCTGTTGGTGACGGTGGGCCTGGCGGCGAAAAACGCCATCCTCATCGTGGAATTCGCCAAGGAACTGCACGAGCAAGGCAAAGGCATCGTCGAGGCGGCTATCGAAGCGTCCCGTATGCGTCTGCGCCCGATCATCATGACCTCGTTGGCGTTCATGCTCGGCGTACTACCGCTGGCAATCTCCACCGGCGCCGGCTCAGGCAGCCAGCACGCAATCGGTACCGGCGTTATCGGCGGTATGATCACGGCCACTGTGCTGGCGATCTTCTGGGTGCCGCTGTTCTACGCAACCGTGTCCGCCGCTGGCGAACGCAAAAAGAAAGACACTACTGAAACTCCTAAAGAGGCTGGCCAATGAGCAAGTCGCTACTTTCCCTAGCCGTCACCGCATTCGTGCTCAGTGGCTGCTCGCTGATACCTGACTATCAGCGCCCCGAAGCGCCGGTGGCCGCGCAGTTCCCGCAGGGGCCGGCGTATTCGTCGGCCCAGGCGCCGAGCCAGGCCGCTGCCGAGCAAGGCTGGAAGCAGTTTTTCCATGACCCTGCCCTGCAACAGCTGATCCAGACCGCGTTGGTGAACAACCGTGACCTGCGTGTCGCGGCGCTGAACATCGACGCCTATGCGGCGCAATATCAGATCCAACGTGCCGACCTATTCCCGGCCGTGTCGGCCACCGGTAACGGCAGCCGTTCGCGCACCCCGGCCAAGCTGTCGCAGACCGGCGAATCGACCATCGCCAGCCAGTACTCGGCGGGCCTTGGGATCAGCTCTTATGAGCTGGACCTGTTCGGTCGCGTGCGCAGCCTCAGTGAAGAAGCGCTGCAGAAGTACTTCGCCACTGAAGAAGCACGTCGCAGCACCCAAATCAGCCTGGTGGCCAGCGTGGCGAATGCCTACCTGACCTGGCAGGCCGACAAGGAGCTGCTCAAGCTGACCCAGGACACCCTGGCCGCGTTCGAGCAAAGCTACAAGCTCACCTCGCGCAGCAATGAAGTCGGCGTGGCCTCGGCCCTCGACCTCAGCCAGGCACGCACCTCGGTGGAAAACGCCCGTGTGCAACTGGCGCGTTACACCCGCCAGGTGGCCCAGGACGAAAACAGCCTGACCCTGCTGCTGGGCACCGGCCTGCCGGCGAATATCGCCAGCAAGCCGCTGTCCGATGACCTGCTCAGCGAAGTGCCGGCCGGGTTGCCATCGGACCTGCTGCAACGTCGTCCCGATATTGTGCAAGCCGAGTACAACCTCAAGGCCGCCAACGCCAACATCGGCGCGGCCCGTGCGGCGTTCTTCCCGAGCATCAGCCTGACCGCCAGCGCCGGTACTGCCAGCCCTACCCTGGGTGGCCTGTTCAAAGGCGGTTCGGGAACCTGGGCGTTTGCCCCGCAGATCAACATCCCGATCTTCAACGCTGGTAGCCTGCGCGCAAGCCTGGACTACTCGAAGATCCAAAAAGAGATCAACGTGGCCAACTACGAGAAGGCCATCCAGACCGGCTTCCAGGAAGTCTCCGACGGCCTGGCCGCGCGTGCGACCTACAAGCAGCAACTGGATGCCCAGCGCGGCTTCGTCGAGGCTAACCAGGATTACTACCGCCTGGCCGAGCGTCGCTACCGCATTGGTGTCGACAGCAACCTGACCTTCCTCGACGCCCAGCGCCAACTGTTCAGTGCCCAGCAATCGCTGATCACCGACCGCCTGGCGCAGCTCACCAGCGAGGTCAACCTGTACAAGGCCCTCGGCGGTGGCTGGAACGAGCAGACTGCGAAGAACGAGCCGTTGAAAGAACAAGCACCGCCGTTGAAGTTGTTCTGATAGCGCGGGTGTGAAAACCGCTTCCCTCACCGGAAGCGGTTTTTTTATGCCTGCATTGTTGCCCTTACAACTTGCGTTCGATCATCGCCCACAACCCACCTTCCCCTACTTTCATAGCCCCCGCACCGCCGCGCACCATGGCCGCCACCTGCATAAACCCAATAACAACAGGTTCACACCATGAGCACTTTCCAACCGCGCCAGCTGTTGCTGGCGGCTGCTGTCGCCAGTTCTGCCCTGCCCGTTCTCGCCCAGGATCACGGCTTTCTCGAAGACGCCAGCGCCAACCTCAACCTGCGTAATTTCTTCTTCAACCGCAACTACACCAACCCGACCAAGGCTCAGGGTGGCGCGCAAGAGTGGACGCAAAGTTTCATTCTCGACGCCAAGTCCGGGTTCACCCAAGGCACAGTCGGTTTTGGTGTGGATGTGCTGGGCTTGTACTCGCTCAAGCTCGATGGCGGGCGTGGCACAGGCGGCACGCAGTTGCTGCCGCTGGACCATGACGGCCGGCCAGCCGATGAGTTTGGCCGGCTGGGCGTGGCATTCAAGGCGCGCTTTTCCAAGACCGAGCTGAAGGTGGGCGAATGGATGCCGGTGCTGCCGATCCTGCGTTCCGACGATGGCCGCTCCCTGCCACAGACCCTGCGTGGCGGGCAGATCACCTCGAAGGAAATCGACGGCCTGACCCTCTATGGCGGCCAATTCCGCGCCAATAGCCCGCGGGACGACGGCAGCATGAGCGACATGTCGATGTTCGGCAAAACCGCCTTCACCTCCGACCGTTTCAACTTCCAGGGCGCCGAATACGCGTTCAACGACAAACGCACCCAAGTCGGCGTGTGGAATGCCCAGCTCAAGGACATCTACAGCCAGCAGTTCGTCAATCTGATCCACAGCCAGCCTGTGGGCGACTGGACCCTGGGCGCCAACCTGGGCTTCTTTTACGGTAAGGACGACGGCAGCGCCCGCGCCGGCGACCTGGACAACAAAACCTGGTCCGGTTTGTTCTCGGCCAGGTACGGTGGCAACACCTTCTACGTCGGCCTGCAAAAACTCACCGGCGACAGTGCCTGGATGCGCGTCAACGGCACCAGCGGCGGCACCCTGGCCAACGACAGCTACAACTCCAGCTATGACAACGCACAGGAAAAATCCTGGCAGGTTCGCCACGACTACAACTTCGCCGCCCTCGGTGTACCAGGCCTGACCCTGATGAACCGCTATATCAGCGGCAGCAACGTGCACACCGGCACCATCACCGACGGCAAGGAGTGGGGCCGCGAGACCGAAGTAGGCTATACGGTGCAAAGCGGCACGCTGAAAAACCTCAACGTGCGCTGGCGCAATTCGAGCATGCGCAGGGACTACAGCAACAACGAGTTCGATGAGAACCGGTTGATCGTCAGCTATCCGATCAGTCTGCTGTAAACCGGCATAGCACTTACTGTATGGTGCGCGCCTGCCGCTGCTGATCCCCCCAGCAGCGGCCTTTACTCGGGCCCTGCACGGCATGAAATCCTTCGCTACAGCAATCGCTTTGTTTGCCCTGGTCTTGAGCCTGGGGGGCTGTATCAGCGCACCCATCGCCCTGACACCACAGACCGAACAACGCCTGCTGGCCCAGGCGCCGATCCGCTTTTTGCTGACCTTCGACGATGGCCCAAGCGCCTCGGGCTACAACAATCCGAGCCGTTCGGTAGTGGCGGACCTGGCCAACAACCCGGTGCTGCCGGGGATCAAGGCGGTGTTCTTCCTGCAGACCGAAGCCGCTCGCGCAGGCGGCAGTTCCCGAGGCCGCAAGACCATGGAACGAGAATTCGCCGCTGGCCATATCCTGGCCTTCCACACGGCCACCGCGTTTCACACCAATCATCGCTGGCTGAACGACGCCACCCTGGAACACACCCTTACCGAAGGCGCCGCAGACATTGCCGCCATCACGGGCGCGCCCCCCGTGCTGGTACGCCCCCCCTTCTGGAACTACGACAAGCGCACCTTCGCCGCCTACCAACGCCACGGCATGCAGGTACTGTTGACGGATTTGAGTGCCAATGACGGCAAGATCTGGGGCTTCAACGCCAGCCCGCGTCGGCGGGCCAACCTGTATCGGCAACTGTCGGTGGTACGCGAACGCATCGCCTTGGGTGAACTACCGACAGTGGAGGGTGTGATCCCGGTAGTGGTGACCTTCCATGACATCAACCGCTACACCGCGCGGCATATGCAGGAGTACTTGCAGATTCTGATGGACAGCGCACGGGTCAACGGTTTGAAGACCGCGGCCGAGCCGTTCTATACCGACCACGCCGCGCTGGAACGCGCAGCGCTGGCCCGTACGGTCAAGGCTGTGAACGAGCCGGTGCATCTGCCTGGGGTGTGGAATTGGCTGTGGGATGCTGATTCCCACTAATACCTTAAACCTGTGACGATCCCCTGTGGGAGCTGGCTTGCCTGCGATGCAGACAACACGGTCCCCAGTCAGACCTCGTCGCTGCAATCGCAGGCAAGCCAGCTCCCACAGGTGATCGCCTTTCACATTCAGTCTTGTTGGCGAGACTCCACACCCAACTCATCCCACACTGACTCAGCCAAATGAAACGTCGCATTCGCTGCCGGAATCCCGCAGTAGATCGCACTCTGCATCAGCACTTCCTTGATCTCGGCGCGGGTTACGCCGTTGCTGGCGGCGGCACGCAGGTGCAGCTTCAGTTCTTCACTGCGGTTCATGCCGATCAGCATCGCGATGGTGATCAGGCTGCGGGTATGCCGAGGCAGGCCGGGACGGGTCCAGATGTCACCCCAGGCGTGGCGGGTGATCATTTCCTGGAACTCGCTGTTGAACTCGGTCAGGGCATTGAGGCTGCGGTCGACATGGGCATCGCCCAGTACTTCGCGGCGCACCTGCAGGCCCTCGGCGTAACGTTGTTTCTCGTCCACAAATAGCTCCTCAGCGGGCCAGCAGAAATTCGATCACCCGGTCGCTGAACGCAGCACCGGCCTGAACGTTGGACAGGTGCGCTGCATAGAACTCGGCGTACTCGGCGCCCTGCACATGGTTCTGGATAAAGTGGCCGCCAGCTGGCGGCGTCACCGCGTCTTCGGTGCCGGCAATCACCAGGGTCGGCACCTTGATCGAGGACAATTGCTCACGAAAATCCGCATCGCGCACGGCGCCGCAGTTGGCGGCATACCCCTCGGGCGAAGTGGCCGCGAGCATATCGGTGATCTGCTTGGCCTGGTGCGGGTTGGCAGCGGCGAAATCTGCGGTGAACCAGCGCGCAATGGACGCATCGCGCAGCGCCACCATCGCGGCGGCGCCATCACGCAGGACCATTTCGATACGCGGGTTCCACACCTCGGGCGTGCCGATCTTGGCCGCGGTATTACACACCACCAGGCGTTGCAGGCGCTCGCCGGCATGAATGCCCAGCCATTGGCCGATCAAGCCGCCCATAGACAATCCGCAAAAATGCGCCTTCTGGATATCCAGCGCATCCAGCAGTGCGAGCACGTCTGCCCCCAGTTGCTCGATGCTGTAAGGCCCCTCGGTCACCAGGGATTGGCCGTGGCCACGGGTGTCGAAACGCAGCACACGAAAATGCTCGGTAAAGGCCGGAATCTGGATATCCCACATATGCAGGTCGGTACCCAGGGAATTGGACAGCACCAGTACCGGTGCGTCGGCGGGCCCCTCGAGTTGGTAATGCAGTTCGCCCTCGGCGAGTTGTACAAAAGCCACAGCGGTCTCCTCAGGCAGTCAAAGCAAAATGTTCGGTCACCGCACGCGTGACCCAGGTAGACGCCTGGCCCAGGTAATGGGCCGGGTCGAGCAGGCGGTCCAATTCAGCCGCCGACAGCTCGGCGGTGACGTGCGGCTCATCCGCCAGTACCGCGCGCAAATGGCGCTGCTCGGCGACCGCACGTTTGCAGCACTGCTCCAGCAGATGGTGCGCAGTGTCGCGGCCCAAGCGTTGGGCGAGCACGATACTCACCGCTTCGGCCAGTACCAGGCCCTGAGTCAGGTCGAGGTTGTGTGCCATACGTTCGGCATTCACCTCCAGCCCTTCACTGACCAGAATTGCCTGGTGCAAGGCACCGGACACCAAGCGGCAAATCTCTGGCAAGGTTTCCCATTCGGCGTGCCACAAGCCCAGGCTGCGTTCGTGCTCTTGAGGCATGGCGCTGAACATCGTTGCCACCAGGCCCGGTACGCGGGTGGCCGCGCTGATCAGCACTGCGGCGCCCACCGGGTTACGCTTGTGCGGCATGGTGGACGAACCGCCCTTGCCCGGCGCCGAAGGCTCGAACACCTCGGCCGCTTCGGTCTGCATCAACAGGCTGATATCGCGGCCCAACTTGCCGAGGCTACCGGCGATCAGGCCAAGCAGGCTGGCAAACTCCACCAGGCGGTCACGCTGGGTGTGCCAGGGTTGTTCCGGTAAGCCCAGTTGCAACTCGGCGGCCACGGCTTCGGCCACGGGCATGGCGTGTTCGCCCAGCGCTGCCAAGGTGCCCGAGGCGCCGCCAAATTGCAGGACCAGCAGGCGCGGTTTCAATTCAGCCAGGCGCTGGCGACTGCGCGTCACCGCGCCCAGCCAACCGGCGATTTTCATTCCCAGGGTGACCGGCGTCGCGTGCTGCAACCAGGTGCGCCCGGCCAACGGTACGGTGGCGTAACGCTGGGCCTGGGCCGCCAACACCTCCCCCAGGCGAGCCAGGTCGGCCTCGATCAGTTCCACGCCACGGCGCAGTTGCAGCACCAGGCCAGTGTCCATCACGTCCTGACTGGTGGCGCCCAGGTGCACATAACGCTCGGCGTCGGCGTCCTCACTGGCGATCAACTTGCCCAACGCCTTCACCAATGGAATCGCAGAGTTGCCCGCCGTGGCAATCGCGCTGCCAAGGGCATCCACGTCATACAGCGACGCCAGGCACGCCTGGGCAATCGGTGCGACAGCGGCCTGGGGAATCAACCCGACCCGGGCCTGCGCCCGGGCCAGTGCGGCCTCGAAATCCAGCATGCCCTGCAAACGCCCCTGGTCACAGAACACTTCGGCCATGCTGTCAGCGGTGAAATAAGCGTCGAACAGTTGATTGCTCGTGCGCAGCGTCATAACTCATCCCTTACAGATCGTGATGCAGGTACGCCGCCTGTTTCGGCAGGCGCAAGCTGAACAGGAAGGCCACCGCCATCATCGCGGTGACGTACCAATAAAAGGTGTTTTCCATGCCGATGGATTTGAGGCTCAGCGCAACCACTTCTGCCGAACCGCCAAACACCGCGTTAGCCACCGCATACGCCAGGCCCACACCCAATGCACGCACCTGGGGCGGGAACATCTCCGCTTTGACCAGGCCGCTGATGGAGGTGTAGAAGCTGACAATCGCCAAGGCCAGGGTGATCAGCACAAACGCCAAAAACGGGCTGGTCACGGTTTTCAAGGTCAGCAGGATCGGCACGGTAAACAGCGTGCCAAGGCCGGCAAACCAGAGCATGGAATTACGCCGGCCAATCTTGTCGGCCAACATGCCGAACAACGGCTGCATGCACATGTACAGAAACAGCGCGCCGGTCATGATGTAGCTCGACGTCTTGGCGTGCATGCCCACGGTATTCACCAGGTACTTCTGCATGTAGGTGGTGAAGGTATAGAAAATCAGCGAGCCGCCGGCGGTGTAGCCCAACACCGTAATGAAGGCTTTGCCGTGGTCGCGAAACAGCGCGACGATACTGCCGGCGTCCTTGTCTTCACGCATTTCCTTGCTGGTGGTTTCTTTCAGGGTGCGACGCAGCAGCAGGGAGATCACGGCGGCTATAGCGCCGATCACAAACGGGATGCGCCAGCCCCAGGCGCGCAGTTCTTCTTCGGTGAGGATCTGTTGCAGGATCACCACCACCAGCACCGCCAGCAACTGGCCGCCGATCAGGGTCACGTACTGGAACGAAGCAAAGAAGCCACGCTGGCCCTTGAGCGCGACTTCACTCATGTAAGTGGCCGTGGTGCCGTATTCGCCGCCCACCGACAAGCCCTGGAACAGCCGCGCCACCAACAGCAACGCTGGCGCCCAGGCACCGATGGCGTTGTAGGTCGGCAGAAAGGCGATGACCAGGGAGCCGCCGCACATCATCAGCACCGAGATCATCATCGAGTTCTTGCGCCCGTGCTTGTCGGCCACCCGGCCAAACAACCAGCCACCGATCGGTCGCATCAGGAACCCGGCGGCAAACACCCCGGCGGTGTTGAGCAACTGCACCGTGGGGTCGTCCGAGGGGAAAAACGCCGGAGCAAAATAAATCGCGCAGAAGGCATAGACGTAGAAGTCGAACCATTCGACCAGGTTGCCGGAGGACGCACCGACAATCGCAAAGATCCTTTTGCTGCGTTCTTCTCCGGTGTAGTGGCTGGTTTTTGTTGTCATGTTTTTTTACTCAGTGGGAACGGTTATAGCCTAGACATACTTTGCAACAACCCTGTTCCGCAAGCAGACTTTTGGATAGTTGGAGCCTGAGAGGGCCTCATCGCGGGCAAGCCCGGCTCCCACATTTTGTGTTATGAACACATTCAAAGGTGGGAGCTGGCTTGCCTGCGATGGGGCCCTACAGCCAACTCAATAGTCGAAGAACACCGTTTCCTTATCTGTGCCCTGCAAAATCACATTCCACTGATAAACCCCTGCCGCATCCGCCTGGGCAATCAAGGTGCCACGACGTTCTGCCGGCACACACGCCAGCAACGGGTCATCGCCGTTCAAGGCCTCACCGTCAAAATAAATCCGCGTCAGCAAGTGCTTCACCAACCCACGGGCAAACACCAGCACCACCAAATGCGGCGCCTGGGTGGTGCCCTTCAGCCCCGGCACACTGCCCGGCTTGACGGTGGTAAAGCGGAAACGCCCTTCGGCATCCACCGGCACGCGGCCAAAGCCTTCGAAGTTCGGGTCGAGCGCTTTGTCCTGCTCGTCTTCGGGGTGAGCATATTTGCCGGCGGCATTGGCCTGCCAGACTTCCAGCATGGCATCGTTGACGACATCACCGTTGCCGTCCACCACTTGGCCGCTGATTGCCACACGTTCACCGAGGGTGGCAGTGACGGTCAGGTCTTCACGGTTCAGCCAGGTCAGGCCAATGTGGTAATACGGCCCGACGGTGTGGGACGTGGTCGCGTTGAGTGTCATCTCATTTCTCCATCGGCGTGGCGTCGCGGCCGCGCAGGACGATGTCCCAGCGGTAGCCGAGGGCATAGGAAGGAATGGTTTTTTCCAGGTCGAAACTGGCGATCAAGCGTTGCTTGGCGCTGGTGTCCGGCACGCAGTTGTAGATCGGGTCGTATTCCAGCAACGGGTCGCCCGGGAAATACATTTGCGTCACCAGGCGCGTCAGCACGCTGGGGCCGAACAGCGAAAAGTGGATATGCGCCGGGCGCCAGGCGTTGTGGTGGTTGCCCCACGGGTAGGCGCCGGGCTTGATGGTTTGGAACTGGTACCAGCCGTCGGCGTCGGTGACGGTGCGCCCGGTGCCGGTGAAATTCGGGTCCAGGGGTGCATCGTGCAGGTCGCGCTTGTGGTTGTAGCGGCCGGCGGCATTGGCCTGCCAGATCTCCACAAGGATGCCCGGCACTGGCAGGCCGTTTTCGTCCAGCACACGGCCATGAATGATGATGCGCTCGCCTTGCGGCTCGCCCTCATGCTGGGCTGTCAGGTCGTTGTCCTTCTCATTGATACGTTCGGCGCCGATGGTCGGGCCAGTGATTTCCGACAAGGAATGGGGCAGGAACACCAAAGGCTGTGAAGGCGAACGCAGGTTCGTCGACTGGTAGGCCGGGTGCAGGTAATCAGGTTGAGTGCCCGCTTGCGGGCGCCGGTAACCGGGCTTGTCACTCATGGAGCAATCCTCTTTTAGTTATCAGACGCGTTCAATCGCCAGGGCCAGGCCTTGGCCGACGCCCACGCACATGGTCGCCAGGCCTTTGCGGCCGCCGGTTTTTTCCAATTGGTGCAGGGCCGTCATCACCAACCGCGCACCACTCATCCCCAAGGGGTGACCGAGGGCAATGGCGCCGCCGTTGGGGTTGACCTGGGGCGCATCGTCAGCGATACCCAGCTCGCGCAGCACCGCCAGGCCTTGGCTGGCGAAGGCTTCGTTGAGTTCGATCACATCAAAGTCGGTGACCGCCAACCCCAGGCGCTCCACCAGTTTGCGCACCGCCGGCACCGGGCCGATGCCCATCACCCGCGGGGCGACTCCGGCACTGGCCATGCCCAGCACACGGGCGCGGGCGGTGAGGCCGTGTTGCTTGACGGCCTCGGCGCTGGCGAGGATCAGCGCGGCGGCGCCGTCGTTGACGCCCGAGGCATTGCCGGCAGTGACGGTCTTGTCCGCGCCGTTGACCGGCTTGAGCTTGGCCAGGGCTTCCAACGTGGTGTCCCGTGGGTGTTCATCGTGTTCCACCAGGGTTTCGCCTTTTTTATGGGCGACCCGCACCGGAACGATTTCCTCGGCAAAGAACCCGGCGGCCTGGGCAGCGGCGGTGCGTTGCTGGCTGCGCAGGGCGAAAGCGTCCTGGTCGGCGCGGGAAACCTGATAGTCATCGGCCACGTTATCGGCGGTCTGCGGCATGGCATCCACACCGTACTGGGCCTTCATCAGCGGGTTGATAAAGCGCCAGCCAATGGTGGTGTCTTCCAACTTCATGTTGCGCGAGAACGCCGCGTCGGCCTTGCCCATCACAAACGGAGCGCGGGACATCGATTCGACGCCACCGGCAATCGCCAACTCCATTTCACCACTGGCAATCGCACGAAAAGCGGTGCCGATGGCATCCATGCCCGAGGCGCACAGGCGGTTGAGGGTCACTCCAGGAATACTTTCCGGCAGCCCCGCCAGCAGCAACGCCATGCGTGCCACGTTGCGGTTATCTTCACCGGCCTGGTTGGCGCAGCCGAGGAAGACTTCGTCTACGGCGCTCCAGTCCACCGACGGGTTACGCTCGATCAGCGCCTTGATCGGCAGTGCCGCCAAGTCATCGGCGCGCACCGTAGACAGGCCACCGCCGAAACGGCCAATCGGCGTGCGAATGGCATCGCAGATAAATACCTCGCGCATCAGGCTTCTCCCGGTGCTTGGCCATGGGCGGCGGCGGTGCGTGCTTCGAGGTCACGCAGGGCGGTCAGTTCGGTCTCGGTGGGTTCAGCGGTGGTGCTCACCTTGTCGGCAAAGCGAATCGCCCAGCCGGTGGCGGCGATCACTTGCTCGCGGGTCACGCCCGGATGCAGCGCAGTGACCACGAACTCATGGCTGCCCTCCTCCGGCTCCATGATGCACAGGTCGGTAATGATGCCCACCGGGCCGGCGCCGGGCAGGCCCAGACGCTTGCGTGAGTCGCCACCTTCGCCGTGACCGACGGAGGTGATGAAGTCCAGTTTGTCCACAAACGAACGGGACGATTGCTTAAGGATGATCAACACGCTCTTGGCCGAACCGGCGATTTCCGGCGCGCCACCGGCACCCGGCAAACGCACTTTGGGCTGGTGATAATCACCGACCACGGTGGTGTTGATATTGCCGAAACGGTCGACCTGGGCCGCGCCGAGAAAACCGACATCAATGCGCCCGCCCTGCAGCCAGTAGCGAAAGATCTCACCGGTGGGCACCACGGTGTCGGCGGTCTCCGCCAGCTCGCCATCGCCGATGGACAGCGGCAACACGCTGGGCTTGGCCCCAATCGGGCCGGACTCGTAGATCAGCACCACATCCGGCGAGGACGTCAGGCGCGCCAGGTTGGCCGCCTTGGATGGCAGGCCGATGCCGACGAAGCACACCGAGCCGTTCTTGAGGCGGCGTGCGGCGGCGACGGTCATCATCTCATTGGTGGAATAAGCCATTACTTAGCCTCCTGCGCGGCGGCCAGCTTGGCCTGGAATTCACTGAAGTCGGCAGTGCCGTGGATGTATTCGTCGATCCAGGCGGTAAAGGTCCCGCGGTCGCGGGCAATCGGGTCCCACGCCTGGTAGAAGCGGTTATCCCGCTCGTTGTAGCCGTGCGCGTAGGAAGGATGGGCACCACCGGGTACGTGACACACCGCCGTCAGCGCCCAGGTCGGCAGCACGCAGCTGTTCATCGGCGCATTCAGGTCGTCGACGATTTCCTCGACGGTGACGATGCAGCGCTTGGCCGCCAGCGCCGCTTCCTTTTGCACCCCCAGAATGCCCCAGAGCAGCACGTTGCCTTTGCGATCGGCTTTCTGCGCGTGAATCACGGTGATGTCCGGACGCACCGATGGCACCGCCGCCAGCACTTCGCCGGTGAAGGGGCAGGTGACGGTCTTGATCAGCGGGTTGACCTTGGGCAAGTCGGAACCGGCATAGGCCCGCAACACCGCGAACGGCAGGCCGGAGGCACCGGCGACGTAGGCATTGGCCAGGTCGGCGTGGCTGTGCTCTTCGATCTCCAGCGCTTGCGGCCATTGTTTCTCTACCGCGTCGCGCAGCCGATGCAGGGAACCCACGCCCGGGTTGCCGCCCCAGGAGAAAATCAACTTGCGCGCACAGCCGGCACCGATCAACTGGTCGTAGATCAGGTCAGGCGTCATGCGCACCAGCGTCAGGTCTCTCTTGCCCTGACGAATGATTTCATGGCCTGCGGCCGTAGGGATCAGGTGGGTGAAGCCTTCGAGGGCGACGGTATCGCCGTCGTTCACGAAGCGCTTGACCGCATCACGCAGGGTGAGGATTTCAGCCATGGGGTTGGGCTCCCGGTGTTGATCGAAAAAGGCGCTGAGGTGGCGCCGAAGTGCTAGAAGATTAAGCCGGGGAAATAGGCCAAACAATCCGATAATCGACTGAGCGTTCGATTATCGAACCGATTGTTGCTTAACTAACCATCGCAAGGAACAGGGTCAATGTGGGAGCTGGCTTGCCTGCGATGGCGCGAGGGGATTCAGCACCGCTATCGCAGGCAAGCCAGCTCCCACAGGGGTAGTGATCGGTTTCAGGTCGCATCGGCATGGCTGACCATGCCCTTAATCATTACCGCTGCCGTGGCCAAGGCCGCCGGTATCACCAATGCGGTGAGCACCTGCTCGAAGTTCCAGCCCAGGCCCAGCAAGGTTGCGCCCATCCACGCTCCCAGGATCGCGCCGAAGCGGCCGATGCCGAGCATCCACGACACACCGGTGGCACGGCCTTGGGTGGGGTAGAAACGCGCCGCCAGCGAAGGCATCGCCGATTGCGCACCGTTGACGCACATCCCGGCGACCAGCACCAGGGTGGCCAACAACGTGATGTTGCCCAGGCTCTGCCCCACCGCGTAGGCAAACACCCCGGCCAGCAGATAGAACGTGCCGATCACTTTGTGCGGGTTGAACCGGTCCATCGCCCAGCCCACGCCCACCGCGCTCAATACCCCACCAAACTGGAACAGCGCGCCGATGAACGCGGCTTGCTCCATGCTCGCGCCACTGTCGCGCATCAAGGTGGGGAGCCAACTGGTCAGCAGGTAAACGATCACCAGGCCCATGAAGTACGTGAGCCACAACAGCAAGGTGCCAGCGCTGTAGGTGCCCGAGAAGATCACCGCGAACACATTGCGGGCCTTGACGGTTTTTTGCTCCGGTACGCTGAAGTGAGAGGCCTGGGCAACGATGTTTGGCTCGATAGGGGCCAGGGTCTTGCGCACCTTGTCGGTGCCGCGATTGCGCACCACCAGGTAACGCGCCGATTCCGGTAGCCATACCAGCAGCACCCCAGCCAGGATCAACGGCAGGATGCCGCCGATCAGCAACAGGCTGTGCCAGCCGAAGGCCGGGATCAGCTTGGCCGAAATAAACCCACCACCGGCCATGCCGAGGTTGAAGCCACAGAACATGCTGGTCACCAACAAGGATTTATGCCGCTCGGGGGTGTATTCAGACAACAAGGTGGTGGCATTCGGCATGCCGGCGCCCAGGCCCAGGCCGGTGAGAAAGCGCAGCACCAGCAACTGGTCGACAGTGGTGCTGTAGGCCGACGCCAGGCTGAACGCACCAAACACCAACACCGCGCCGACCAGCACGACTTTGCGGCCAAAGCGGTCGGCCAGGGGGCCGGAACCGAGTGCGCCAAACACCATGCCGATCAACGCGGCGCTCATCACCGGGCCGAGGCTGGCGCGGTCGATGCCCCAGTCCTGGGACAGCGCGGGCGCGATAAAGCCCATCGCGGCGGTGTCGAGGCCGTCGAGAAAGACAATCAGGAAACACAGGATCACCACGCGCCACTGATACCGCGAGAGTGGCTGGGTGTTGATAAAGGACTGTACGTCCAGGGTGGTACCGACAGAAGGCTGATTCATTATTTTTATTCCACACCGATGGCGGGCTGACGACCTGGGGTCATCATTCTTATTGGGCAGCTCCTCAGAGCGCTGCCGCACATTAATAAGCCAAGGGAAACACCGTCAATCGAGCCAGCCGGGATCTGTGCGGTCACCGAACAGCTTAGGCAAACAGCTGCGCACTCAGCTCACGGCTGGCGCTGAGCATGCTCGGCAAAAAGCGCTGCTCCAACTCGCTGCGGCTGACCCGCCCGGCATGGGTGCTGACATTAAGCGCGGCCAACACCTGGCCGGACGCGTCATACACCGGCACCGCGATGGAACGCAGGCCCTGCTCCAGTTCCTGGTCGACAATGCACCAGCCCTGCTGACGCACCTGTTGCAGGCATTCCAATAACGCTTGCGGCGTGGTCAGGGTGCGGCTGGTCTTGGTTTGCAGGTCGGCATGGTCGAGATAATCCTGCAGCGAAGCGTCGTCGAGGGCGGCCAGCAGAATGCGGCCCATGGACGTGCAATATGCAGGCAAGCGCCCACCCACCGACAGGTCAACCGAGATCAGACGCTGGGTGGTGGCGGAACGGGCGATATAAAGAATGTCATCGCCTTCCAGGGTGGCCATGTTGCAGGCTTCATGCAGTTGCTCGCTCATGCGGTCCAGGTAAGGCTGGGCCGAAACAGCCAGCGGTGTGGACGACAGATAGGCATGACCGAGGGTCAGTACCTTGGGCAACAGCGAGTAGGTGCGCCCATCCGTGGTGGCGTAGCCGAGCTTGATCAAGGTGTGCAGGCAACGGCGCACGGCGGCGCGGGGAATTTCCGTGCGATGGCTGATCTGAGCGATGGTCAGGTGACGCTTACGCTCCTGGAATGCCTGCACCACGGCCAGGCCACGGGCCAGGGACGTCATGAAATCCGGATCACCGGTGAATGCCTGGATGCGCTTGGCCGGTGAAGCCACGATCGGCGGCGCCACTGATGCAAAGGAGTTGCGCAATTGATCGTTCATTTCAAGGGGCCTTCTCTTGTTATCACCACGGGAGGGTTGGCGGCTATTACAAGCCGTGCCGGTCGCCCTGCACAAGTCAGCGTCGGCAACATTGGGCGATTATCGAACGACCATGCGATTATCGCAATTTGGCCGGCGCTGGCGCACACCTCGCGGCCATGGTTTCAGATTTGCCTGATGCATCTATAAAGCAGGGGCATTTACCCTGCCAGGATGATGACGGTGTTCACAAATACCCACGCCAGCATGTAACAAACCTCTGACACATCGTTGACGCTTTTTAACTTCATGATGATAGTGTTATTCAAATGCGCCGCTATAATGCAACCTGTGCAGAGGTCAGCCCGGTATGTATCGGGAGTGGAGCTCACCGGGCGTTGCGGGTTGTATGCAGGGCCGGACACAAGTACTCGCTTAAAAGAACTGCCCTCAGGCCTATTTACCCGGCGGTTGCAGGAGCTGAGTGCAACACGGTTATTGAATTGAAGCAGGAGCCTCATGTTGCAAGCCCATCAGCTGAGTGAATACCTCGATCGGAC